>Ga0065711_1037071_pt1 | contig 20226 bp, 12 predicted proteins | sample Hoacrofraction12_FD_59098 | JGI IMG/M metagenome (GOLD analysis project Ga0065711, IMG submission 59098) | Hoatzin crop microbial communities from Cojedes, Venezuela - Epithelial fraction 12 v2 (version 2) | ecosystem: Host-associated > Birds > Digestive system > Esophagus > Crop | place... | reverse complement strand
CCCCCCCCCCCCTTTTTGACTCTCTGTATTCATCCCTTTTACCCCTTGGAATATTATTTAATAATTACTACTATGTATCTTTGTGTGAGATATATATGTAGGCATTCCTCTGTGGATATTCATAAAGAATTAACCTTTCAGTTTCATAACAAGTATGCTTTTGAAATTCATTTTGTGTGAGCATGTGTGTAAAGCAAACATTCAGAAACAGTGAAAAACATCACACGGAATGTGAGCAAGTTTTTCTGGGAGTATTGTTTAGCAAAGCTTAGTTTGCATGCATATTTTGAAAGCTTTCACAGACATACTTCTTATCCAGAAGACCAACTGAACAGCTTCGGAACTCTTATTATTGCATAAACACATTTGAAATCTTTAATCTGTATAACATTACGTATGATGGACATAACACAATATACAGAAGCTTACACAATTTGCTGCAGGTATGGATTATATCATTGCTAATATCTATGGGGATTTGAAGAGTATTGCTGTCCTACAAGGTTAGAGAGTACCATGGCATATTCTTGCTCTTACACCAAAAGGATCAAGTTGAATGTGTCAATACCAATAAATGCTCCCTCAGAATCTAAAATCAAGTATTCATATCCAAACTACTGTGGGCTCTGTATCATACTAACTCCTGAACAGTGCCAAGTGAGAGAAATCTCCTTGCTACCAGCCATAAGTATGCCAGGGTCTGTTCTAGCAATTTAACTAGATAGGTAACTAAGTCATGGTGCCTGGGACTTCTTGATTTACTGTTCTTGACAAACTTCAAATGTGACCTCTTTGTTTTTATTATACAGATTCTTATTTACCCCTCCCTGCTTTTCTTCCTTCCTTCCTGGCATGAGTGTTGATCAACACTTGGAAACATAGATGGGGAAATTTTGGTCTGTTTCTGGGGTGACAGTGTGGTGATCAGCCCAAGTAGCTGTAGTACTCACATCATAAAAGCTGGGCTTGTTTAGCCTGAAGAAGAGAAGACTTAGAGGGGATTTTCTAAATGTTCATTAATCTCCTAAGGGTGGGTGTCAAGAGGATGGGACCAAACTCTTTTCAGTGGTGTCCAGTGACAGCACAAGAGGCAACAGACACACATTGAAGCATAGGAAGCTCCACCTGAACATGAGGAAGAACTTCTTCACTCTGAGGGTGATGGAGCACTGGAACAGGCTGCCAGAGGGGTTGTGGAGTCTCCTTCTCTGGAGATATTAAAAATCCACCCAGTCATGGTCCTGTGCAGCTTGCTTTAGGTGAATCTCCTTTAGCAAGGGGGTGGACTAGATGATCTCCAGAGGTCCCTTCCAACCCCTACTGTTCTGCAATTCTGTGATTCTGTGAACAGCATACTGCTGCAGGTGCCTGTTCTGGGTGGCCACAGACTGCCATGCAGATTTTTGCCTTTCCGACATGGCAGAAGGTGGCAGTGGGTGCCATGGTCCCTGAATGCTACAGAGGTGGCCACACACCTGGAAAGGTGCTGGGAAGACCTAACTCTTTTCATGCACCCTGTAGAGCAGTCAGTAGGTGTCAACACCTTTCCATGGTTTTCGCCTTGGGCTGCTTTATAATCACAGTATGGATGGCAGAAGTATTACAGCCCATTAGCAATCCCCTGAGCCCCCCATAGTTTTTTTGCTTTCATATTGAAGCATCCATAGGTGTTTCCTAGCATGAGCAATTCTGACGTAATAAGCTGTAACGAATACATGAGCCTCTGGAGCCATTATAATGTGTCAAGCCAATAGGACTGCAATGCTTAGGTACTGCATTATTAAATTTTTGATGAAAATTATTTTTTGCACAGCAGGTGCTTTTGTAAATAAAATAATTCTGTTGATTTAATTTTTGTCCCAAGATCTCTAAAGGCAAAAATGTATATTATTAACTATAATGTGAAACATTTCAGTTAAACTCTACCCCAGATCCCCAATCCCACATACACATACAAAAAAAAAAATCTGTTTTTTCTTGGTCAACACAAGAAGCACCTGGCCTTTATTTGATTGATTCCTGGTATGTAAATTAGAAGAAAGAAAGCTGTATTTATCTCTTCATTTTTTAAAATATTTTATTGGCAGTTAAATGAAAGTCTATCCGGAGCTTTTCTGCCAAGTGAAAAGAATAACTCTGGAATTATATGACTCTAAAGAGGAATCACAAAATAATCTCCATAATAAGAAACATGATGCTACCATTAAAATACTACTAATACAAAAAGCCATTAACCCTACTGCTAATTCAAATGCTCAGATTAGTTTAAACTGTGGCAATCTTTCTCAGCAAGACAGAAATTCATCAAAGAACGTGTCTAAGAACAATAGGAACATGAGGGTGCCCTACTATAGTCTCCTTCCTTCGGAGGCTGGGTAATTGTTTTGCTGATAAGGCCAAAGACTCCCAGCTTTTTTGATGATGATTGTCACCATGAGAAAGTGTGTTCTATCACATTTTCTGTGTGTGAGAAACAAAAATTGTAAGGATATTTTCACATGATAATTTTAGATGAACTCATATCAGAGTTCAGAAAAAAAGGATTTGAAAAACTACTGTCTAGTTCTTCTGTTCCTATCTGATTCCACTGTGTAGTATATGTAAGTGCAGGCACATATGCATACAATCAGTTTAGTTGCACTGTGTTTCCTGACAGTATGGGTTAGCTACTATCCCTCAGATATGAAAAGGGTGACTGCATGAAATACAAGGGTTTACCAGACTAGCTGACTAAACCGTTCCTTCTACTTTTAATCTCTATGGATCCCAGCTAGGTTAAGGACATATTTACATTTAGATATGAATTTCAGCTGCAAACAGATATGAACTGTTCTCATTTCTGCTAACAGAAATATTCAGAAATACAACACAGAGAAGCTAAAAATGACAGTGGTGGTGTGCTTGAGGGAGTAAGCCTTGCCAAGAGGCAGCTATACTGCTTCAGATACAAGATAGTAAGTCCACATAGGTAGATTCTAGGCAGTACGCTGGTCTCCTCTGCTTAGAGACCTCAACACCATATTTGGGACTATGGAGTAGACAGCCATCTAAGAAAATAAATCCTGCACAAGTTCTTGCCTTTGTAATTACTATGGGATGTAGTTAACACGGAATGTGAAAAGGTTAGAGAGGACGTGATTATTTTTTAAGGAAATACCTGAAGGAGTAGTCCTCTATGCAAGTGCTTTTAGGAAAAAGGATGGAAGGGTTACACAACTGAGACAACTGGGCAGACATGCTGAAATGATTTTGAGATCACTATTCTTATGAGATATTTTACCTCAGCTATGTTCAGCTGTAGTATGGGGTCAAAAGGATGGCTGAGATTCTTATAAAAACCCTGAACCCTGATTTCTGGCTTCCACATCTAAGCACAACCACATCATTTCATATTCTCCATGGCATCAGTAAACTTTAGTTCATTTGTATTCCTACCATAGACTCTTGTCTTCGGTTTAGAAGCGTAATTCCTTGATTAGAAAAGTTTGCCCCTTGACTTCTGAAGTGCTGAACAGCACTAATTCTTGTTGTATAAGATTTCACATATAAAAGAAGGCCCTGGACTCGTGAGGAATAAGTGTACAGCTAGTGAGAACAATTATGTAATGCTGGAGGCAATATTTACTGCTTGTTTGTATATATATTGCTGAGGAGCCCTTATCAAAAACTACTTTACTGAATCTGAAAAGGTTAGGGGATTTTTTGGAGGTTATCTCACACAGCTTCTTCATATCGCCTTAGGTTGTTTAATTCATGTCCATAAAGGACAAATAAGCTATGGAAGGAAAAGATTACAGTGCCCCTGCTAGTTCTAAACAGTGTGTATTTGATTTATTCAGCCCTCTTATTTTTATTTGAGGTGGAAATCTCATGCAAAGGCTGCTGACTCTCTCTGTATTCTAGATGTTGCCATACAAGCCTGAGTTGCATTTGTCATATCTCGCTTCTTCTGTCTGTTAAGTTTACAAAAAATTAGAGCCCTCATACAATCAAAATGTCACCCTCTCCACCTTCCTAGGCAAGCCTGGCCTATGATTACGTGTATGCAGTCATGTGTAAACCTCACACCGGACCTCATCAACAGGACTGCTTAAGAACTGTAGAATGTGCTGCATGATATTATTATATCAGGTTTTTACCGAAAAACTTTATGTGCTACTAAAACATTGACTTTTTTTTCTTTTAAATGAGATCATGAATGTGTTCTGGGAGGCTTGAATACTTAGGTGAAAGGCAATGTTATGGTGGAGAGATTTTTGACTGTGATTTACAGGTCTGAATCCACTCTGGATCAGTTGTGATCAAGATGTATTAGTACCTGATGGTCTTTGATACTGATTCCCAATAATCAAATGGATTGTGTATTTCTGTGAAGATTATTTAGCTGTGTTAGCTGACCTAAAATCTTGCTTCTTGTTGCTCAGCTCAGAAAGAGTAGTACTGACAAAATGGAGGTAAATCTTTAAATGTATTTTACTTTCCTTAAACACCGTGACAACAAATTTAGAGGTGTTGACAAGACATGTACACTACATGCCACCCTCCAGCTACATCCTGTGAAAGGCTTGCCAAACTAAAACCCGAAGTAAAATACCAAAAGTCACAACTGAAAAGTGCAGAGTAAAAGAAAAGGGGAGGGATAGCACAGTGGTTTTGAGGAAGTGAATCTTGTCCCACATATAGGCAGAACAGCAACTAAAGAAGTGATAAAGTAAAACATATAGTTTCCTTATGTGCAACTAATAGAATCCACTGGCGCAAGTTAACAAGGAAGCCGAGACTGGTAGCAGAAACTGGAAAGAAATTTGACATGCAGAATCAGATTTCCAAGTGTTCTGGTATCTTTGTTTTTCATGAGTGGTACAAAAGGGGTGAAAAGCAGCGGGGCTTGGTTAGCTGGGGGGTTCTCCAACAGTGTAGTCTCACATAAATCACAGATTTTTGTTTTGATGAGTAGGTGCTCAGCTAGAGGACTTAGAGGCTAAAAAAAATCTATGTGTCCAAAAAATACCTATAATGATGGTGGAACTAGGCTGACATTCAGGAAAACACAGCTCTCTAAATAGAATACAATTATTTACAATGAACTTTACTTGGAAAACTCAATGCAACAGAGAATCTGTTCCTTGTATGGCAAATGATGTCAATAATAAGATTGATAAAGCTTTTTGTTTTTATTGTTTTAGTATAGCAACTTTGTACCTACATGTTGAAACTTAAAAATTAGGGACTCCCTCCATTTTCACTTTTTATAGACTGCAAAAGTGTGTATTTTGGGAGAGGGGAAGGTTATGGCAAACTGTTTCAATACAAAATTTTGTGAAAAACTGTGGCTGCAACTAGAAAATTACATTTATATCATTGGAAACTTACACCAGTACCATGTCTTGTGAGTTGAATTTCCCAAGTTCTTAGGACCACAGCCCAAATTCTAAAGAATAAATCTTTATTTAACAGTAAAAAACTCCTGTGTCACATAATACAGCATAACATTTCACGGTAAGGAAACTGAAAACACTAACTGCATGTAGTTTTTCCATCAACACTAGTGTGATAAGAACAGTTTTGAGCCTCTTCTGACTCTTTGTTCCCTTTAACCCATCTCCTGTGCATTCCAAGTCAATACATCTCTTATAATTTCAGAAACTTTTCTGGATTTAGTTTTTCCATTGTATACTTTACTACAATGTTGAAGTGCTGACCTTCCAATCTTCCCACTTTTAAGAAAGTCTTTGAGAAAAAGGCCAGTTCTTTAACCTCACCTTGTCAATTTTGTTATTTAAGTCATTCTGTCTTAATAAATATGCAATATTCTCTTCAAGGCAATAACTCAAATTTGTATGGCTGCAAGCCCATTTCATTGCATTTTTATTTGTGTAGCCTACCAAGTAGTATATGAAATATGGGCAGGATATTCTTTTCTTTGTATTTAAATATTTCACCGTATCATTTTATCAGAGTAATTTGACTATAGTTTCAGTTTCTTTTACACAATGAGTTCAAAGCACTGTCTGATTCTTAAGAACTGGCTTTTCTAGCAATTGTGCATGTTTTCCTACAGGCTCTGCCACTAGAACCACTCACTTTCAGCATTCTGAATATAACTGGTAGTGAGATGGGCTTTTTAAATGTAGGTTTGAGCTGAAAAAAAAACCTTGGTTGAGATAATGCTAACAGTCTGATCTGGACAGAGATTTGTCTTTTCCCTCACAAATGCTTTTCTTGAATGTTTTTCCTTTCCTCTGTTTACTAATAAAAACTTATCGTACTTATGATCTTGAATCCAGACTTGACCTGATATGCAAGAAGGGGAGGAAAAGAGTGAGACACTATGGAAGAGCGAAAAGACAAGTTCTACATTTATTTCCAGTCTACCACAAAGAACAGAAGTCAGTCTTATATACCCAGTCTTTCAATGTCTTGGGATTATTTTATGTCATATATTTGTGACGAATGAAAGTAAACCACAGAGCGCACGTGTATCCACAGCCTACAGAATTAGGCCATTAGGTTATTAGTAGGCAGATTGATCATAACCTAGACCTGAGTAAAAATACTATTTATGTAACATGGTGAAACGATGTCTTTGACTAGACTGTGACTGTAGTAGTTATTAGTGGTAACATCTCATCAGCCAGTCTAGACATACCTCCCTAAAAGGAGACTATGCTCAGCATTTTCCAGAATGTGAAGACAGTAGATGATTGTAGACACTTTTTATAATTACTAGGTTAAACTCATGATTAAAGATTTTTTTTTTTATAGACCAGAAGCAAGCAATAATTCCCATAAGCCATTCCATAGTTAATGCAGAAAAAGCATTGATTCTTTATGATGGACTTCATGGTGGACTATCCATTGTGCAAGAAGAGCTGATCATAAACAGTAATCCCAATAACAAACTTTCTGAAACCCTTTTACTGGAAATAGAAGTTAACAGAGGCTCTCCAGGCATCTGCCAAAGGAGTTAGAGCTGTCTCAAGCCTTCTTTCCTATGTAGTGAGGAAGACAAAATTGAAGTTTGCTTCAGAGGAAGAATAGCTTCTTACAGACTAAGGAGAAAAAGAACTGAGAGGGGACCAGCTTGCTCCAGGAAAGGGTGAGAGGTGTTCATAACAGCTGAAATGTTCCTTTCTTCATATCCCCTCTTTCTCTGAGATGAGGTTTACCTTAGAAAGAGTTGTGAACATATTATCTTTTCCACTACAAAATCTTCATATTTCTTTCTCCTTACATGCTTGATGCTGGCCACTGTCATGGAGGCAATAGTAATCTAGTTAGGTGCACAGTTTGATCAAAAAATCCTCTCCATAGGAGAAACTTCTACTCATCTCCTGAGCAGCAGCTCTCCAAATATTGTTCCCTTCTCCTCCCTTTTCCCTCCCCCAGAGTTGTGGTGCTGACCACCTCAGACCTTTCTGGCCCTTCTCTATGCCTGCCTCAGACACCTTCTCATATTCCTGCTCTCTGCTTTCTTGATGTGGGTCTCAACAGCTTGTGCCCCTTGTGCCTTCCAAGCTGCATGAGAGGAACCCTCCTCCTTCCCCTCCTGGGAATGAACATTTGCTAAGATACCACCAAACTGGGGAAAGGAGCAGAAAGTATAATGCCTTCCCAGGGGAAGGAGCACAGGGTTAGGCTCAAATCGTTGCAGGGAAATGTATTAATTAAATGGCTAGATCTATGTGGTTCCAGTCATGAGTATCCTAGACTTTGTTTTGTTCATTTTTTGAGTGACTTGTACTCATCTATAGTTTATAGTCATTGTTTGCATCTATTAGTAAACTGCCACCCTGTTATATCTGCAATGTTTAAGCTAGCAAATTACAGTGGTGTAACTGATTGTATGACATGACAACTCTTGACCTTTAAATAGAACCCACTTTAAGAGTTCATTGTTTGAAAATAATTTAATGTGAATGCTGAAATATAGAATAAATGAAATTAAACAGTTTAGTCAAAAAATGATAGTCTTTTTACTTTTTTATTTTTTTGGCTGAGTCTATTCTGCTGCCATTGTTTTTGACATCTAGGCTGTTGAAGTTATTTTTTCTATATTAAGGAATACTAATTACTGAAAATGAGTTTATAGATCTGCAGTTTCAGTGAAATCCTTTAATCTGTATGGTAGGAGTACATACTATTATAAACACATGCACATAACTTTCACTGACATTAAAAGGAGTTACTGGCTTTCACTGAGTAAAGAATAAATGACACAGTTGCTGAGTAAGATACTCATCATGCCTCTCAAGTGCATGAAATTTCATTAAAAGGTTCTTTAAAGGGAAGAGTTAAGAACACAGAAGATAAGCTAGTATTTTTCATCAAAGGAAGTTTGGCATTTATCTAGTGTAGATTCCTCATCTGGCCATAGAAAGTACATTACCATAGATAATATTTCAAAACAATGCAAAGTCACAAGCTACTTATTTATATACTCCATGTAGACTTGTGAATTTACAACAGTTCCGAGTTTTATGGATAATATAGGTTTTATATCCTAATGTGCAGGAAATTGATAGTCACAGTGGTCTGAAGAGTGATGAGTTCCCTGATAATAATGATAAACGGATTGAGGACTTGATGGATGTACCTAACCTAGTGGAGGTTAATGATGGTGCTCCCAACAGATTTGATTTGCTAGTGATAAACTGAAGATGACCTGCAAAGATAAAGAACAGATCCCATTAACTTTATCAGAGCCTCCCCCTACTAGAAGAACTAGATCAAAGGGTGCATTGTGATCTTTCTTACCTCCAAAATAACAGATTGTTTTGTGTACTGTCCAGTGGCATCCACTTGTGATGCAGTTGATTAGTTCCTCCTCAGAGTAAACTCCAAGGACAAATACCTATTATATGGTGGTTAAGTCTCTAACAGTGAGAATTAACTTTTAATGGCAGGGCTTAGCAGAAAAAACTCTGACTACATATACTGACATAGGTTTGAGGTTAGGTTGCAGTGTACTGCTGGGTTCGTTTGAGCATTGATGCTCCTGCTGTAATAGCAAAGGAATAACTTAGGTAAAGGACTATATTAAAACAGAGAATCAAGTTGGCTCTGCCAATGACAGTACCATGCAGGCAGCCACCAGAGGCCACAGGATCAACAGAAAGAAAAGAGATAGAGAATCAACACAACTGCATTTGTTTCAGGGGCTTTCTGTAAGAAGATGATAGAGAAAATTAACATAGTCCTGTCAAACTGGTCATTGTTCTAAAATGTTTTTTATATCCAAAGCATCATTATAAGCACAGCCTTTGGTGGCAGTGAACATTTGTCACTACTTTGGGAAGAAAATATAAAAAAAAAATTAATGATTTTAAACCAATTTTTCAGGACAGAAAGTCCATGCTGCAAAAAGCAATAGATCGTCTAGTGCACTTTAGCAACATTTTGGAGAAATCAAAGATCTTACAGACCCAGAAGACTGAATGGCCCTTTTAACCTCAACTGCTCACTGTATATTGAACTAATAGGTGGATAGGGAAGTTTGAGGAAGCTTGCATTATCTGTATCCCTACTGAGATTGATGTTTGGTTGCTGCAGCTGTCAGTGTGACCTTTTTGTTGAATTAAATTACCTTAAAATCCCTGTTTTTCAAAGTCTAGCTTTCCTTCATGCAGTATTTGCATGAACGCAGAGGTGATTTTTACCTATTGCAATTTAACAGTTAAATTTTAACATAATTAATTTTAACAAAAGTTAGGGGAATAGGTCAGAACACGGAAAGGACAGGTTAAAGATTATTAAATAACTTAGATGTAGCCTAGTTATGAGGATCTGATGAAATTAACTAAGCCAGAACTGTCTTTGAACCATTAGTAATTATGTTCAAGAGCTCTAGGAGGACAAGCAGAGACTTACAAGACTGGAGAAGGGCAAATACAGTACTATTTTATATAAAAAGGGAAGAAGGGGGAAGAAGACAGAGAGGAAGAAAGTTGAGCTGCAGACAAGCCAGACTAACTTTGGTACCTACAAAGATATGATAACACATTTTTAAACACTCATTTTTTGAATTCTCAGAGGAGTAAGACCTGGTTTCACTAAGAACAAATGTGCTCAAACCAAACACACTCATTCCTGAAGAGGACAACTGTGAATCATAGCATGGAGACATATGTAGCATATTAGCAAGATTGTTCAAATGGTCAAAATATTCTAATACTGAAAGGAAGAAAATGTAGTCCAGGAGAGAAATTAGTAAGACATGGTTACATTTATTGTTTGTTACTGAAGTAGGAGACAATCTTATTTGTAGGAAGTTATTCCAACGTGCTGCTACCCAGTATTTTTGTTTACCAACTAAGTCAGCAAAGTAGAGAATATGTTTCTTTGTGGATTGCAAATAATTGCATTTCAATGAACATTTTATAAAGTAGGGACTTTTCAGTATGGTAATGAAAAGGTATATCACAAGGAATTAAGTGAAGACCATCTTGCAAAATTACAAAATTATCCTCTATAAAATGTACAGTGTAATTAAGTACACAAGCATTTGATGTTGCGACCTTGTTGTAAAAACAAGTAACGTTCCGTGGAATTCCCCATCCCTGGAAACATTCAAGACCAGGTTGGACAGGGCTCTGAGCAACCTGATCTAGTTAGTAGTGTCCCTGCTCACTGCGGGGGGGTTGGACTAGATGACCTCTAGGGGTTCCCTTCCAACCCAAAACTTTCTGTGATTCTATTATTCTATGATTCTACTATGTATTCAGACAAAATCTGAGACAGACTGGCAAATTTTGCCTTTGCTCTCAATTATTATGTGCTGATTGATCCTTAAAAAAGCTCAAACTGATGTTTATAATATTCTACTGTATTTTTCTGTTTGCTTTATTAAAAAAAAAAGATTAGAATGGCCCATAAAAAAGCAGAATGTGAAAGCTCCTTAAAAAGAAAACAAATAAATGTTTTCTTCTTTCCTAAGGGCATAAGTGTATTGGTTTATATGTGTGCAGTAGATGCACTAGATGGACTAGATGATCCCCAGAGGTCCCTTCTAACCCCTACCATGCTGTGAGTCTGTGATTCTGTGATTCTGTGATTCTGTGATTCTATGATTCTATGATTCTATGATTCATGTAGGCATTTATTTACCAAAGTGTAATATGTAATACATGGGAGGTAATTTTTACATTTCCCTTAATGTTTATTCAGCCTGTTCTATTTTCCGCTCTATTTTGGGCACTATATTTTAAGAGAATAATATCAGTAAAACAGAAGCTCTACAAAAAAAATACCAGAAATGAACAGAGACTTAGAAAATGTGTTCTCTGAGAAAAGGTTGGAAGAAAAGATCATGTCTTCTGTCGGGAGGAGAAAGGTGTCTTCAAATATATTGAAAGTGACGATAAAAGAAGAAGTGGCCTGTTGCTTTCTGTAAGTAATCTGCCAAGTATTAGGTTTTATGCAGAAGGCAGAAATCCTTCTCACAGGTAGTTCTTGAAAACAGGCTAGACGTGGTTTTGATCCTACCACAGACTAAGTCGATGAGCTATGTCACTTCCCGAGTTTGTCAGTCCTGTTGTGTTTTCTGTAACTGCATTTCACTCATGTGTGTACTGTTGTGAACTGATAAAAGATGTTATTGGAATATGCTATTCTATGCTATTTTTTTTGAAATTCAGATGCTGTTACATTTTAGACACATCACATTATGTTACATAAATTTTGGACTTCTCACAGACATTTATAATTATCTCAAAATACTATGTATCAGCAATATTTTCTATGAGTTTTGTTGTCTGTGGTATATAATTAAGCTGAACTAAACAGTTTTTCATTCAGAAAGGCTACCACCCTGCCACTGGAAATGAGTGGGTGAGTATTGTCTATTGGTCTTAGTTAGGCAAGATGTAATAGCCAGAATTATTCCCATTGCTCATTTCTCTCTTTACTTCCACTTCAACAATTCAATATTGTTTTAATTCCTTCAACACATGAAAATTAGTACAGAGTAAGAATTGGATATCTTTTTGTTAGCCTTCAGAATACTTGTTGCAGAGAAGTTTATGAGTGGTTGGGCTACATACATTTTATAAACGGCAAGGACTTTTTTCTGCAGTTGTGCAGATGTTAGGAGCAAAACCATAAAGAAAGCCATTGATCTGGAGATGACAAATGCAGTTTACAGCAAGCCTTGACAAGCTGATCTCCTCTGAAAATGATGCCGAAACTCAGGAATGAGTATTCAAATTCAGATAGTGTACTTTTAGATAATTCTCATAACTGGACATCAGAGACACTGAGTTCATTAAAGCAGAGGCTTATAGGAGAAAAAAAAAGTAGTTACTAATGCCTTGTATTTTCTTATCTCCAGATGCTGAACAGAGTTTACTGACATTACAGATTCTGTTAGACTGCTGCGTTTGTACAGGCAAAAACTGTAGTGGTATAATAACCACTCATTTTTGTTATAACTATTTAATCTATTATTTTGCTATGTTCTTTCTGTAAATGAGAAGCACAATCATACTCAGGCACTCTCCTTGGGAGCCTTGGGGACAGGGATAACTGAAAAATTACCTTGTTATAGAATAATTATAGAAATGTAGACTTAAGTTTTTATGCTCTATGTTAGCTTTCAAACTAATAGAGGACTAAATATTTGTTGTGCTTTTCATTAGCACTGACAGAACCCCATCGTGAACGAAGCAAGGGTTACCAGATGTCACTGAATGAATGAATACAATGGAATGAACCCTGCAATGTAAACATATTCATTGCCGTCTGAACTTTGTTTCCCATTTAAACAAGGCTAAAATCTTCTTTTCATAGATACAAAGAGAATCAAACTTTGAATGTTGCAAACATTGTCAGTGTATACAAAAAGGCAGGAAAGCACAAGTGGTAGTTGAGGTAAATCATTCCATGCTCAAAGCTCAGTACACCACAATTCAGGTTACTAGTCTCCATATAATGATTAATCCCTTAATAAATAATCCATAGTTTAACCATATTAGAAATAATGTTTTGGGAAAAAGCCCATAAACCCTTACAGCTACAAGAACTTTCTTATGTATCTTGCTTTTATAGCTCCTTTGAAGAAGGAAAAATAACTAAATAAACCCACTAAAATATTTAGAAGAAATATATTTAGAGTGCGGGATCATATAACATTGATTTTCAAGAATCTTGAGAACAATTTTATCTGTATCACTGTAAAGGGGAATGAAAGATTCATATCTGTTGTATATAGACACTTTAACATAGGTAAATATTCTGAATTTCAGAGAGAACATTGCAGGCTATATGGTTGATGGAACATCATTGGTGTGTACGAAGAGGAAGAAGAGACAGTCTACTTTAGCTTATGGATGCGCTGCGATTTGGATAGAGTGAGGATAGTACACTATATTTTCATGGGAAAACAAGAAACTCTTCCCATTCATATGGAATAAATAGTCAGACCATTCTTGGGGAAACTGCAATTCCTTATGAGTTATTTCATACAGAGTGATAGGGAAAATTTAGCTCTATTAGCCAAAATACTTTCTGCCGTTTGGCACTTTTATGTTATTGGATAATTAAGAACATAAGATCGTGCCTTTACAATATCCTCAACACCTAAGTAATCATCAGTCTCAGCCCTTATAAGGTACATGTAATTTTTATACTTACTTTACATCTTTAAATATTAAAGAATGTAAGATATTTTCAGGAAGCCAAGTGGAAATGCCTTTTGTACACTGTAAAACTTAGAAACAAATGTATCAATAATCCTTATTCTGCATAATTTTATCCTCTTTCAAATAAAAATCCTCCATAGTCTCCATTTCAATTTCTTTTTAGGTTAGAACCTGCAAATTCCTTCACAAAAGGCAACTCAAGGTCACTGTGCTCCAAGGATATTTTTATCAAATCAATCCTTCATAAAGATCTAAATGTATAAAAGCATTATTGAACAAATAAGTAGCAGCATCTCTTTTAACAATTGCTTGGCTTCATAACAAAATTTTACACACTTGTCTCCTTTAACTCTAACAAATTCATGCCTGCCAGAAGTGGAATCTTCCTTTATTTAATTTTGCTAATTTCTCTTAAACAAACAGGGGAAGAAGACGTGGTGGAAAGCAAATGGATAGACAATGCAATATGCAAAACCCCAAAGGCCAAGGGTAAAAACAAATAAAATAAAATCACCAAATAGATAAGTAAGTTTTGCATTAGAAGATTAAAAAAAAAAAAAAGCTAGCCACCTAACTCCGAGCCCAAAGTGAGCAGCTCGTAACAGCATTAACACAGAGGCATATGTGATACATAAGAAGTACAGTATTCAAGAGACGTCAACACCAGATGTGTTTGTTTAACAGCTCAAGCAATTAGGATGTGAAAGAGATGGTCTTTTAGCCTCCTTAGTGTTGCTTCTGTCCTCATGTTGCTTTGCCCTAAGTTGATTCCCTGGAGTAAATGACTCCAGCAAAGCTGACAGCTGGGTATGTCTGGGTATATTCTCTTTCCTCATGGACCAAGCAGCTTATTGGAGCAAATTCTTGCTGCTGAGAGCTGTCCATAATTAATCACAAAATGGTGAAGTGGCCATCCATCTTGAGTTTTCAATAAATCTGGATTTAACATTTTCATGGATGCAAGTGTGCTTATTCTGTGTCAGGGAACAAAAGTTTAAGATTAAATGGTGAATAAGCACATGTATTTTGTTTGACTCTGGCCTCCTATCCTCTTATTTGCATTGTTTTTTAACTTGTAATATGCTATTATTCTGCTCAGTGACATGTTTTCCTGGCACTGCTGCTGATGTACATTAATTTATACAAGCCACTTTCAGTGCTTTTCCTTTTGAACTGATTTTTGAGATCTCAATTTCTCCCCCCTCCAGGACCATGAAAATCAATGTCTCATAATCTCTGAAAATGCTCAGAATAATTATGGATAGTAAATGCACATAATTAATATAGCTTCAGTTTACTTAAGACAAAGTTATTACACTGCCTTTATATATGTATACGTAGCATCCGGCTAAGTTTCAGCTATGTTACTCAAGCACAATGAAGATGTAAAAGAAGAGAACAATCATGACTGCAGAGGTTCCTGAAATAAGGGTGAGATGAGCTATGTACTAGGGGTTCAATCATGAATGTTCAGCAATGAAGTTTAACAATGCCAAGTGCAAGGCTCTGCACATGGGTCAGGGCAATCCCAAGCACAAATACAGGCTGGGCAGAGAATGGATTGAGAGCAGCCCTGCAGAGAAGGACTTGGGGCTGTTGGTTGACAAGAAGCTAAGCGTAACTCAGCAGTATGCGCTTGCAGCCCAGAATGCAAACTGTATCCTGGGCCACATAAAAGGAAGCTTGGCCATCAGGGCGAGGAAGGTGATTCTGCCCCTCTACTATGCTCTGGTGACACTACACCTGGAGTCATAAGTCCAGTTCTGGAGACCTCAGCACCGGAAAGACGTGGACCTGTTTGAGCGGGTCCAGAGTAGGGCCACAAAACTGATGAGAGGGATGGAACACCTCTCCTATAAGGAAAGACTGAGAGAGTTGAGGCTGTTCAGCCTGGAGAAGTCCTCTGTGGGGAGCCCTCACAGCAGCCTTCTGGTATCTGAAGGGGGCTTACAAGCAAGCTGGAGAGGGACCTTTTAGAAGGGCATGTAGCGATAGGACAAGGGGTAATGACTTGAAACTGAAAAAGGGTAGATTTTGACTGGACGTAAGGAAGAAATTCTTTACTGTGAGGGTGCTGAGGCACTGGAACAGGTTGTCCAGAGGAGTTTTGGATGACCCCTCCCTGGAAGTGTTGAAGATCAGTTTGAATGGGGCTTTGAGCAACCTGGTGTAGTGGAAGGTGTCCCACCCCATGGCAGGGATGTTGGAACTAGATGATCTGTAAGGTCGCTTCCAACCCAAGCCATTCTATGATTCTATGAATCTCTGTTACTCTAATTAGTTTACATCTGAGAGCAAGTTACCATGGGCGATATAAGCTATTCCTTTCTCCAATCAAGCCAAGAAGTACTGAAAAGCACCCTACTATGTGAAGCCTTTTGCTGTTTGTAAGCAGGATGTCTCTGAGAGCTTGGTAATACCTCAGTCTTCATCTTTGCCTAGACAGAGTCAGAATTTAGCCCTTAGCAAGAATATCCTGACAGATGCTAAAGACCTTGATGTTCCTCTGCTTTCAGCAAGATGTGCTAGTCCTCTGGGGACAGAATGTAATTTTAGTTGAACAAAGAGGCATGCCTTGATTAGAGCTGAGCTAAGAGCAAACCTTTACATTTCTTACTTTGTTTATACTGTTACACAGAAGTTTGGTTTTGTGATTCTTTATTCCTGTTAAGCTTAGGATTTTTCTCCAGAGTCTTATCTCTAAGCCCACTATGCCCTGCTACGAGTTCCTCTGTCCTCTGATACCTTATTTTCATGGATCGAGTATGTATTTGGAAGTCTTATCCTAAAAATGGTCTGCATGTTGCAGTGGAAATGGTTACTTCTTTTAAATGAATTTCTTTTTTACATATCTGACAAACAGCTTGCATGGTTTCATTAAATAACTCTCTGTAATTCCACTGCATATTTGAGAAATTTAATGAATTCAGTTGAAGCAGACTCCCTTGAGTGTTTCCCTTTATTTTGTAAGACTACAGGGAAGACCAGCCTTGACATCTTGTTAATCTATAAACCCCCCAGACACTTAACAGTTGCAAGAGATGCTGATAGAGAAGTTATCTAACATGATTATTAAGATAGAAAAATTTATTATCTTGGAAGACTTCAACAGCAACATAGAGGATGTCCCCATCTGTCTATTGAAATGTTCATGAAGGTTTTCTTCAAACAATCTGACTCACACATAGATATATAGGTTTATTTACTTGAACTGAACAGGAGATGGAACACAGTTGCACTCACAGTTTCCTCTCACAGTAACAACTAAATTGTTAATCAGCAGAGAAGACTTTTGTATAATGGAGGAAAAACTTCCATAGGTGAAAAGAGAGACACCATGGACCACAGTGTCATGAAAAATAAGAGCATCAAATTGATTACATTCAGATGGAAAACATATTTTATTTATTTTTCATGCAGAAGTTCCTCGCATATGCTGATGTTAAAGGTTCTGTAGGTAGCAACGAATATATATGGCTGAGCAGCTGACGAACTTTATTCATTGAAAGTGAGGCTTTTAAGTCCACCCACTCCTTGTGATGCAGGATGGGGTCACATGGAACATCTGAGGATCTCAGGCAGCCTCATTAATCATGACTTCAGGCATCTGTATTGATTATTTCAGACCAATATCTCAACAATAAAAAGCAAGGCAATAAAGAACATAGAATGGCATTAGATTTCAGATATGTTTAATCTTATCTACAGTTTAAAAAATTAACCAAATGCCCTAATGCTTAACCAAAATATTATTAATTTCTTAATTTTTCTGTTAACTTGAAGTCTATCACAAATATTTTCCATTGTAGACAACCATATTATTTAAATCCATCTCTAGGAAAAAAAGTCAGAAAGAGAAAAGGTGAACATTTTTTTTGCTTTTAATTCCTGCTCATCTGTTAAGGAACTGTGAATAATGCGATCCAGAAAGGCAGATAAATGAAAATACTGATGTGAAGCTGTGTATTTACATTTCATTCAGAGGAAGTGTTTCTGGTTACATTACTTTGGGATGTGGACCACTATCTAGAAAATGCTCAAAATGTAGTGCACATTTCCTTATATGCTGGAATTCCTTATCAGTTTGACAATAATGCAATTTTAATATGATTTGATAACACTTGCACTGTGCAGTGCTATTATGCCTTCAAAATAATATTTACCCCCAAATTAAATGTCATTTAATTTTACAGGAAGGAATATCTTATAGGTGTATATGTAAGCATGTGTAGGCAAAGCACAACACAGGACTTACGTTTGTTTATTTTCCCTCAAATTAAAACCAAAGCAAGCAAACCTGTGTTACTGGAATAAGTTTAGATTGTACTCTGATCAGGCTACAGAAAATTTCAGCTGAGAATATTGCACCTGTCAACTGCTTTTCATTTCAGGGAATTAATCAAGCTGGCTGTTCAGGGAGTTTTTGAGAGTGTTCATTATTTCAGCTATTAATTTTTAAAAGCTGCAAATGTTGCAAGTCAACAGCATCCATAAAAACTGATTTATTGTGCAATTTACCTCACGCTACTGGAAGGAAAGAGAAGGGTTTGTATATCTAGTACTCCTCCCTGTCAATTTTCTAAGGCATCCTCTGCATGTGAGTATATGTATTTTTTTTAAGGAAAATTACTTGGTTAAAAGTAATATACTCCTTTTTGCATTGGTTTTACACCAATGTGGATGGGTAATATTTGACCATGTGCAAGAACTGCAGAATTTAACATTAAAGAGAATCAGAAACAAAAGCAATTACATAGAGAAATGGTCACAGAAGTGTAATCTGAAACTGGTGGGGTCTCACTGTAAGACTGCATTAGGAATCAGTATAGTTCTTCAGGGTTCAGTCTCAGTGAAATCTGTTAAGCGCTATTCTTTTGTAACGTGTATTTGGTGTGTTTGCCTGTGGGTTCCATAAAGAGAAGTTTTTCTTCATTTAGGCAAAATTAGGTAGAGAGAAGCTTCTGTTAAACACCTGACTTAATGGAGTTTCTTGCTGCAGATTCTAAGTGTCCTCTTTGTGTTGGAAGGGAAAGATATCCCAAATTTAGAGGTTTGGTCTTGTCAGACACACTAATTCACAGCCTCCGAAATATCTGAAATAAGGCCTTTATGCTAAATAGGGTTTACAGAATGGTGCAACACAGTCACCTGGTACCAAAGTATATCTTGTGAGTGATGACTGAAACCTCGGGTACGTAACATCTTCTGTATAGCAGTGGCTAAAAGCCTGGTCCCACTGTGATTTATGGGAATTCAGTTCAGGCCAGGATTCAACCTCTGCTTCTTTAGGTGATGTAGTATAGCCTTGACCTGAGCGTTTTGTTATTTACATGTCTATGGTAAAAGTGACAGTGAGAAGCCCTGCAATTTTATACAAAATAAATTCACTTTGGGGATCCTTTTCCAGAACAGCAGATGTAACATGAAACATCCATGCTCCTGTAACACTGATCTGACTGGAGACCGTTGGACTTGACCTGCTCATGCAAGTATCCAAAGGGGAATTTCCCTTCCCCCCAGAAAAAAACCGCAACTGTTCCAACAGATAACTCCTGAACAGATTTTGTAAGAGATTTACAGGGAAATGCAGACCTGTGCTAGAGCACAGACCTTAAAAAATGTTATTAATAATTCAAGAGAGAGACATAAATCAGCCTGAAAATCTTGACCATACAGGTAGAGGACATTTTTCAGTTCATGAAAATGCCTGATATTATTAAAGAAATGGTAGATCTTCTCAGTCCTTTAGGATTCTAAAGCTGTAGATCTGAGGATCAAAGATCTACACTAACATGATGAGAAGGAAAGACCATAGAACATTTTTATAGTGTTTATCTGCTTGATAGCTTTGCTCAGGAAAATATTAACTTACTTTGGCCTTTCATATCTGAAATATAGTCCAGATTATGAAATGAATAACATTGCATTTATTCTGACTGGAGAAAGGCAGAGTGTGGGGACCACTATTTGTATTACAAATCCTTTTTGTATTACATGTCTAAATATTCCACAGATAAAAAAGAGATGAGAGATCACTCACATACACTTTTTAAAAAGAAAAGACAGCGTAGGGTGATATTTCCTTAGCAGTGTTGCAGGCAAGAGCGACAAAGAAAGTAAGACTTTTATGCACACATTTCCCACACAATATTTTTACTTCACATTAACTTCTTATTAATACTACAAAGTCCTTAAAAAGTAGAGAGCTTAGGCTGTGTTACAAGACCTTTATAGAACCTGTTTTGTATCTTAGCTTCAGGCTTTCGTATAGCCCTTGGGTGGGCATTCAATGACACCAATACACTCATGTAGGGGGTCTGTGGATTAAGTAATAAGTGGTGACTCCCCTGTTGGGACATTGCTGTTATCATTATCATCTTGATCCTCAAAAATCACAGAATCACAGAATCACAGAATAGTAGGGGTTGGAAGGGACCTCTGTGGGTCATCTAGTCCAACCCCCCTGCCGAAAAAGGGTCACCTACAGCAGGCTGCACAGGACCTTGTCCAGGCGGGTCTTGAATATCTCCAGAGAAGGAGACTCCACAATCTCCCTGGGCAGCCTGTTCCAGTGCTCCGTCACCCTCAG
>Ga0065711_1006467_pt1 | contig 20227 bp, 10 predicted proteins | sample Hoacrofraction12_FD_59098 | JGI IMG/M metagenome (GOLD analysis project Ga0065711, IMG submission 59098) | Hoatzin crop microbial communities from Cojedes, Venezuela - Epithelial fraction 12 v2 (version 2) | ecosystem: Host-associated > Birds > Digestive system > Esophagus > Crop | place... | reverse complement strand
TCTTTCTTTCTCTCTTTCTCTTTCTTTCTCTTTCTTTCTTTCTTTCTTTCTTTCTTTCTTTCTTTCTTTCTTTCTTTCTTTCTTTCTTTCTTTCTTTCTTTCTTTCTTTCTTTCTTTCTTTCTTTCTTTCTTTCTTTCTCTGAAAATACACTAGTTTTCATGCATATGTACATTATATGTACATATAATGTGTCCAAACAATACATTGTATATATGTATACTCATTGAAATTTTTTCATTATTGCAGGGCACATATAGTGCTGTACATCTGCAGCAGATTTAACTCATTTTGAGTAAAGGTTTTAAAGGAAAGACCTTCAAAAGCATAAGCACTACACATTTATTGAGCATCTAGCCATCCCTGTATCTGGATGTCTGCTTCTATGTGAGTCATAAACTAATGAATTGTGGAAGAGTCATCCCTTGGATTAGTACGAGCACACAGACCTCTAAATTCACAATACAAAGTAAAATCCCACTGTAAGCAAGTCCTTCAAAATTCTGTACACATTAATTGGTCTATAATGCAAGCTGGCAATAGATATTTAAGCGCTTCATGCCAAAAAACCTTATAGATAGGAAACAATACACTTGACTCCTTAAAATAAAATATAGAAATTTAAAATGCAAGTTCCAGGTAAATATACAGTTCATCACTTTCCAATACTAACTGGAATCACAGACACCTAACCTCACAAAAGAACTTTTTTGTCGTCAAAGCTTTTTGCGTGCCAATAGACCAGCACCAGTCCAAACCCAGAATATTTTGGTTAGAGAAATAGAAACTTAGTGTTCCCTTTCGCGCTCCATTTTTTTTTAAAGATTCCCAGTTAATCAGGGGTATCTAGTGGATTATATTAATTATAATATTTTATTCATGTATTCTGTGAGGCTAGTGTTTCTAAGCTGAATATAGTATGTAGCAAAACAGGACGGTATTAAAAGAAATTAACTGATCCTTGCTAAGGTTATGAAAATACATTTTTACTATTATTAGAAGTCTTTATGTGTCATCCTAATGTGATATGAATCCCCTTGTTTTAAAGGAATTATTGTACCAGCAAAGATTACTTGTCTTTTCTCTTTCTCATTTATTACTAACCTAAGGAAGTATGTAATAATTCAATTTAATTTATATTTCCCTGAAGAAGCACAATTCAGTGGATAATACGTATGGAGCTTCTGTGTTAATAACACCTAGTTGGAGACAGTAGAATACATATGGTATGTAGTGGTTACAATTAAATAGGAAGACTTGAAACAGAGGCCTTTATGTCAGCATCTTTGTACTGCTTAGCAAAGTAATGGACCCTGAGGCAAAGCTGAGGGACTTCTTTATCTTCTATGATTAAAACTATTGATAATTCCCAAAATGATAGGTTCGGCTGCTGTTCCACATTGTATTGCTTAAGATACTAATGAGAAAACAGAAACATTGCCTGTGCTATTTAGTTAGTAACCAGAGGCCATATTCCATTTGTCATTTCTGCACCATTAGTCTACAATACTATTGTTGATTTCATGTTTTAAGAAGTGTTCCTTGGTTTAACCCATCTACTAAGAGAGTATAAAAGCATTACCAGTACACCAGGTCTTTCGTGATACCAGAAGAATATCTTTATTGTCACTGGTTCTACAGTTTCACGCATTTCTACTCATGAATATTTGGATATTAATGAGAGCATAATCCAAGGTAGAATAAATTTTATGGTTTAGATTAAAATGTTGCTTACATATATGATATAGTTATTATTTGTAGAAAAGTTGAGTAGAGAAATGCTGTCCACAGAGAAAAGTGGTAGAACAGTCTTCCCTGTAATCATTACACTGAAATGATGCTTGACACTGATCTCCAGTCAACACAGACTTTGTTAACACTGGAAGTCATCATTTCAAGTGGGATGAACAATGAAATAACCCATCTAAGCAGTAACCATTGGAAGAGTAGGAATCTCTGGCTCTACCAGTCACATGAAGAAGCACAGTCAGAAGCCAAGCAATGAGATTTGAAACTCTGATTATAAAAATGAAGGATGAAATGAGTTTGTCAAGCTGTGCTGTTTCATAGTGAGAAACAGTCGTGACACTGATGCTACAGACTGGCTGTTTGGGACATGATATGGTCAAGAATATCAGACTCAAAAATTCACTTCTGATCGGCAACAAACCAGTAAAATTTTGAAAGAAGGTGTGCCTAACTATTTAACAGGTTAAAGTTATTACTTTGTCTCCCTAAGCATAGAGAGACTTTATGCAGTTAAATCACCACACTGAAGCCTCTGACTCACCACCTTTTCCTTGTTAATTATTCTAATTCTATCTTCAGAAAGACTTTTGACAGATGTCCTTTGTTTCTGTCCTGTCTGGGATGCTCCTTCTTACATCTTGTCAATAAAAGAATCAAAGGTTGGAGGGGGGGGGAAGTGGGGGAGGAGAAAGATGTTTTTATGTTACCTGCAAACATGGCTTCATGCATTTACTCTGACAGCCACGGGTGAAAGCATAAAATTGAAATGCTTTGGGAACAGAATAAAGTTGCAGAGAAAAGGATCTGGCTGGACTGCTGGCAAAGATTTACAAAGGAAAACAGATACCACAATATTTTCTTTTCTGAATTGGTACTAGCCGTTCAGATTAGAAGAATTAAATGATAAGAAGCTAAACGTGGTAGGAGCATAATAAGGCTCAAAGCTAATAGGAGACTATTTGGAATGAGACAGATGAGACAATAGATTGTCTGTTTCTACCATCTACAAGGTGCTCAACAGCTAGCTTGTGAGTCACCCTGTCTGAACAAAAGGGCCTGTGCTGTCAGATTTGCCTCTTACTCATAAGCTTCTCACCTTACTTCAGAGCCAACACTCTGAGGGAAGAGACTGCAACACAATATCCCCAAACCAGATTAAACATGGCTACATAATTCCCACAGGAAATTCCAGTTGTGATGGGAACAAGTTTTCAGACAGAAGCTCTTGGCTTTCACTAACATAACCATTACAGAAATTTCAACTTTTCCATGGATAACAGATGTATTTCATACCATATGAGACTATACATGCCATACTATATACTATGACTATAAATATATATAAATATATATATAAAAAAACATTTCCATGACTATGGTGCAGAACCTTTGTTTCATACATACACACGATCTTGCTATCACTCTTTATGAACAAAGAAAAGAGAATGACCTTTGAGTGTTTTCAAAGGAAAATTTTTTAAATTGGCAGAATTGGCAGAAAAAAAAGGTTGATTAAATATTTCACCAGTGAAACTCAAATCTCTTATTTCTTTCTCAAAAAGATCTGTCATAAATGGGACAGATAGACAATTGATGCAATATAATACCTCCCTACAGAATTCATAGATCTATGCTGATGTAATAGTAACTAAAATTCCATACATATGTTGAAAGTACCTGCTATGATTACTCTGTTTTACATCCTTATGGAATATTCCTTTCTTTAAATTTTTTTGTTCTACAATAACAGGGCTCACAACAGGTAACACTCTTTTAATTCTGACTTGATTGCAAGGTAGACCATCTGTTTTAATTTCTCTGACTCTTGTCAGATGTTTTGGTGATATGGCTGTAGACAGCAGCCATAGCTCACAGTTGGGTGTCTTTTCAAGACAGAAAGACTAACATGTTTATGCTGCACAACTTACTCTTTTTATTTGACAGATCAGTGGCAGTCCCATTAAAATAAGATATATGCTTTTACATTAGCCTGACAAGGGATTACAATAAATAAAATGTTTTTGACTGGCATGAGTTTTCTATTACTCATTTTGTCCTTTGCTGCCAAAATAGGGACATAAAAAGGAACACAACATTAAAAGTCCTTGTCCTCAGGCTCCTTGAATTTACTTGGAGGCCAGCAGTCCTGAAATTCATACATATTCTTTATTTAGGCTTTACTAGTAAGGTACTTTCTAATCATGATAATACTAACATTTAAATGCATTTATTTCTCAAAAATAAATACCATTCTGATTAATAATTCGCTAACAACAGTTTTATATTGATTATTTTGCTTGTGTACAGAACTAGTCTTCCGTCTCAGATACCCATCTGAAAATGGAATATTTGTAAATTAACATGTTATACTACTACTTTTCTAATATATTTTATTTCTCTGTCAAGTCAGCAGGTAAAGGCTGATGAACTTGGGCTGTTCCATGGTACTTTTCAGCTAGGAAAAAATGATACTGAGACAAGGTCACCAGTGGAATTGGTGAATTAGCAGCTCTGCTCTCGGATGGATAGTTCATGGTCTGGTTTCTAATGTGACCTTCAAAGAATTCAGTCTTTATCACTCAAACTAAAGAAGAACCTTGGTCAATGCAGAAAGAATTATATGGGTCACCAAATAGCCTGTCTTTTTCAAATGAGCCAAAACAAAGGTTCCCACCTGCTCAAGAAAACATACAATATGTGTCCTGATTGGAAATGACTCTTGCCAATTCTTTTCCTGCTTAGTGGAAAGGACACATCAGAGTTCGTCGTTTCTACATTGTCAGACGATATAGCCACCAGGAAAAGCCAAAAGCTAAAAAAGGCTTAACCATCCCACAGAATCTTTCAGTCTGTAGCTACAAAGTGTTGCTTTTATATCCTGCAGAACAGAAGAATGAAATACTTGTGTTTCAGGGAAGGCACAAATTAATAATTCACAATTAAATCAAGTCATTGCACGTCTTATCCCTGGTTTTGAATGAGCAACTCAAGCAGTTCCTCAGTTTCCATGGAGTCAGAGGTTTCTGCCTCACCGAAATGATCATGATTTACTTTTAACAGCTCAAGTGTGTTCACATCAGCTACCCACTTGCAGACACTGAATGCCTAACTCCTTTGATCCAACTATACTAGCTCATTAAGCAATATTTTCTCAATAATTTTGTGTATATAAACATTGAACAAAAGGCTAAATATTGTACCAAACAAGAACTGAACACTGCACAGAAGGGTTTGATGCTAGCAGCCAATTGCCTCCCCTGCAGTTGGAAGACAGCTTGGGTAACTATTCCAAAGATTAATGAGCAATCAGTTCTAAATTAAACCAAAACCTATGTTTAAATCTTTTTCCCTCACACCCTTTACAAGTCTGAGTTTGAGTTACACTCTCAGAGATAAAATGCAGTATTTGGCTTTGTGTGCTGTAGAACATTATTAGCAGAGTGAAAAATTGCTTCTTTAGCATTTCCTTCTCATTTTTCAGCTTTGATTTTCCTGAGCAATTTGAACAGAAATGGACCGTGATGAGGTTTGCTGCTTCTGCACCAAGCTATAAACAGAAGTTTCCTGTCAGTCATTGCTAGAAACTACGCAATCACATTCTGAAACTGGAGGAAAAGTATTAGAACTGTGAGACTCGTAACTGTTCTGACACGCCACTTCCGTACTGAGCTCAGTTTTTAACTATTGACAAAGCATTCAGGTAGCATGAAATAAATAGTATAGTGAACAATGCAAACAAGTGTCATTGAGGGCTTTTCAGCAGCCCAGTAAAGAACAACTTATGTCTATGCAGCCTGTTTAAGTCTGCACCTCTACCTCTGTATCAGTTCAGTTTCTAAGTACAGTACTGACAGAAAACACAATACTGATAAAGTTAGGTGTTAGGTGCACATGCGTATAAGCATGCAATAGTAGTTACATATTGTCAGCACCAAACCTTTTTTTAGACTAGGCTATGTAAAGATGTTGTAGGATGAGAACACCATTCTAAACACGACCACTTTTGGACAGATGGCAAAACTAACAGAAATCCATCTCTTTCACTTTTCTGTTGTAATTTCTTGATAGCCCTCTCTTTCTCTTCCTCCTTAATTCCAGCCTGAAAACATGAAGTAGGATTTAAAAGGCACCTAAGAGACTGCCAAAGAGATCAGGGATGCAAAAGCTACCCCATAAGAAAGCTTAAGGAACACAATAATTTGCTGTGTAATTTCCCGCACCCACTGTGTATTTGCCTCATTTTTTGTGCAGTACAAGGAGTATCATTTAGGAAAAATGCCTTTAGTTCAGATGTCTGCTAATGGACGTAGCTCTGCTTTTTATTCTAACAAGACCTTAACATATTGTCCATGCTTAGCCTATTGTGTGTATCATAGAATCATAAAATGCTTTGGGTTGGAAGGGACCTTATAGATCATCTAGTTCCAACTGCCCCCTGCCATGGGCAGGTACAACTTCCACTACACCAGCTTGCTGAAAGTGCCATCCAGCCTGGCCTTGAACAATTCGAGGGAGGAGGCATACACAACTGCTCTGGGCAACCTGGTCCAGTGCCTCACCACTCTTATCAGAAACAGTTTCTTCCTTATATCTAATCTAAATCTACCCTCTTTCAGCTTGAAGACACTACCCCTTGTCCTATCACTACATGCCCTTGTCAAAAGTCCCTCTCCAGGTACTGCAAGGCTGCTGTAACGTATCCCCAGAGCCTTCTCTTCTCCAGACTGAACAACCCCAACTCTCTCAGCCTTTCCTCATAGGAGAGGTGTTCCTTCCCTCTGATCATTTTTGTGGCCCTCCTCATCTGGACCTGCTCCAGCAGGTCCATGTGTTTTCTGTGATGAGAATTCCAGACCTGGATGCAGGTCTCCAGGTGGGATTTCACAAGAATGAAGTAGAGGGGCAGAATCCCCTCCCTTGACCTGCTGGCCATGCTTCTAATAATGCAGCCCAGGATACGGTTGGCCTTTTGGGCTGCGAGCGTACACTGCCAGGTCAGGCTGAGCTTTTCTGCACCCCCAAGTCCTTCTCCTCAGGGCTGCTCGCAACTCATTCTCCATCCAGTCTATATTTGTGCTTGGGATTGCCCCGACCCATGTGCAGGACCTTGCACAAAAAGAGATGTATTTAGTTTACAGATTTTTTAAAAATGACCACATAAAAAAAAAAGGCAGTGTTACATGATTTATCATTTTTATGTTTTCTTTTGTACCAGGAGTTGACAGTAAAATGTAGAAACTTGTTTCTTTGTTTGTTTTTAGAGTAGTTTATCTAAAGAAACTTCCAATAGAAGACATTCAATTCCATAAAAAATAACCTCTGAAAATTACACACCACAACTGTATTACAATACAGCTATTACAGGTCAACCAGGTGATGGTGGTCAGATAAAATATGATATCTATTGTGGAGTTCAACTGTTATCTGAAAGTACACTCTTGAGACTTGTGAAATAGATAAAAGGATGTACTTCTGTGCTGGCAGAAAATAAACGAACTGATTTAATATATTTAATATTGACAATGTGATTGATATTATAGAAAATAATATAGAAATATTCTTAAAAACTTTGCCTTTCTATTTGGGAAAATGATTATTATATTATTAATTTTTCCTGATACTTTCTATATACTAATATAAGACCTATTGCCATTGATTTTTTTAAACATATGTACAGTTATTACTTACATATAATTCATTTAAAAATGCAATTATGTTTAAAGTCTGTCCAAAGAGATGAAATCTCAGTGAAATTGATCAAAAGATGATATTTTTACTTGGTGTTGCTAGCTAAATAACCTCATTAGATTATCCATCATTGCTAGAGATTTTTTTTAATCCTAGTGTAATCAATTCAACCGGAGACATACAGTGCTCACCCACCTTGGGTAATGGACTGCTGAGCTGGAATGCTATGTCTATGTTCATCCTACTAGTAGAGCTGGCGTACAGAAATTTATGTCTGTGTTCATTTTCCTGCCAGGAGTTATCAGTTAGGCACAAAGTTCTGCAAAATCAGTTTTGGTTCTTCTAGACCCAAGATATGCCAGCTTAGGAGTTTCTGTACCAAACTCACCTATCTCTAGACATGTGATTGCAGAAAAAAAGGTGAGATAGGACTTGTCTGCAGCCAGCACCAAAGATAAGCCAAGACACAGTATCCTGACATCTTGATAGCTCGATTTTCTATGTGCCAGCATACATGTATAGTTTTCTGTACATGTCTAGTTTCAGTACATAAATGCCGCACATGGAGAAAAAAAGTCTCTGTAACACATAGTTTTTTAGCACTTTCTTGGAAAGCAACATATGCTGGAAGACTACTACAAATCTTCCTGAAGGTGAGTAATTTTGGGTATTTTCATATAGCTCACCATATGAAATATTTATTACTGGTAGCTTAAGTTTTCCCATCATAAGCTAATGTTAGCAATTTATTTATCCATCACTATTTAGTTAAGTAAACAAGAAATATGAGTCATAAATAGGGATACAATCATAAGTACAATCATAAGTAATTGGTTTTCAAAAGCTCATGTTCACATTATTTTATCACCGTCATGTTAGAGAAATTATTGTGTTATATTCAAATAAATGGAAAGTAATGGAAAATGAAAAAGGAGTTGAATTGTCCCTGATAGAGCTTCAAAGTTTAATAAGTACCAATGTTTCACATTGGGTATTAATTTCCTTTAGAAACAATTATGCCCTTTTCTCACAGACATTTGATTATAGTTTTCATTACTTGTTGACGCTTATTTACTTTAGGTGATTGGCTATCTAAGTGTGTCAAGAATATACCTTTTTACAAGATTGGTCCCACCATTACATGGAGTTTTCAGAAATGTAGTCTGTTTCTCTCACATATTGTGATTAAAAGCTGACACATTTATTCATTTACTTATCTAACTACCTTAGCTGTCCCACTGCAGTTTCCACAAGAACAGCAAGTGCTGTCCACCTGCTTTAGCCGGTGCTTCCTTGCCACCCTTCTGTCCCGTTCGTCATGTCTGTCTGCGAATGGTCAGCTCTGAAGGGCAGATCAGCCACAAGTCCACAGAGGATGCACAGACGAGACATACAAAGGGAAAAAAAAAAAAGAACGAGGAACACTGCTAAAAGAAAGGAAACAGAAAGACTGACCAAACAAGAGAACTAAGAAGAGATTAGGAGAAGAATGTTTCAGAAAAGATTAATTTGAAGAGATGAGACTTAAGGAATAATATTAGGAATTTTCATGAAACAGCTAGAGAGACATGTCAGGAAAAAAAAAAAGAGAGAAGAATATGAGAGAAGGGAGAATAACATAAGCAAAGCTTTATAAAGTATATTGAAATAGCCATAGACTAAATGTAGAAGAAACACATGGTAGGAAGGGAAGGATGAAATAAATGGTGAGCATAAAGAAGGAAGGAGTTGGTAATAAAACACTAAAGGAGGAATTTATGCATAAATGTAAACAAACTGGTTAAATGCATTAGCTGGAGTAGACATTAACCCAACAGACTAGGACATCACCTACAAAATGTAATTCTAATGCCACCTGCAATAAGGACCAAATAAATTCTACATCAGTTTACCCAGAGGAGACAAAATTCGATTTGCCTACACTGCTGAGAAGCTTGCTCAGAGCCTACATTCCCTTTCCTTTGAAAGGTAAGTTTGTTCAGCCAATACGGAATCATATTTTAATGAATGCACTTCATAACCATGGGTTTAATTAGTTATATTTTACACACAGCTATCCTGAATGCCTATTTGTTAACGAGGCTCATGAATTTCTTATTTTTTCTAAGGTTTGTGGTCTGATTATTGAAAATCAGGTTTCTTACCTGAAAATGAAAGGCTTTGTGAACATTAGTTGAAATTTAGACTTCAATTCTCCTGAGAGCTTATAAGGAATTTGAAAATATACAGTTAACAGAAAGGTTAATCAGAGGTTAATAGTTCTTATGACTGAGCAGAGTGGATAGAAAGTAGAGACGTTTTAGTAGCTTTTTCACATGTTAACTCATTTCAGCTGGAAAACTCTGAGGGCTGTAAAGTGACCATCCTACCTCTGTTTCTCAGACGAAAACAGTCTAGGGACATACCAGGGCTTTAGTGTCTAGACAATATGACATCAGTTGAGGAAAAAGTGCAAAAAGCTGTATTTAGGAAGTCAAAAGCGATTTATGCAAAAAGTATTACAAAGCTTAATCTTCTAAATAGATGCTAAAAATGAGTAATCAACCCTGAAAATATCTGGAAAAATTCTTACCTTGAAAAATTATACATGAAGACATTGTGTATTCTAGCATTTGTAGATATGCAGATATTTTACACAAGATGATAAAAGTCAGAACAGCATATGTGGAGAACAAAAGAAAGAAAGAAACAAATATAAGCTAAGCCAAAACAATGCATGCCTGTGTTTGAGACATGCAACACATTTCATATTTTTTGATGTAATTTCTTAAAACATTTGTAAAATTAAATGTTTATTAATCTTTTAAGAAAAACAGAGTAAATTAAGGGGTAAATCACAGCATTTTCAAAACTGACAAAAGAGAAGGAGGAACAGGGTTAGAAACAGACCAGTCTTATAAGAACACAGGCTGGACTTCTTTGTTTGCCTGAAGTGATGTGACTCTTTTTTCTTCTTCACAAAAGGATATGCCATAAATATATTTGGGAGGTCCTGTCAATCTACTCCATATAAACAATTAAAAATTAGCTGGAAAAGAAGCAGAAAGCTGCATGTTCTTCTCCTGGATGTATGGTTGTTGATAGCAGCTTTTTCACTCTTGAGTCCTATAAGTATTTGAATAACTGCCTATATTGAGCAGAATGTCTGCAACAGGATGTACTGAGTAAAATCCAGCTCTAAAATCCTTAGACTCTAATATTTAGGGACCTGTACTGAAAAATGAAAAACAGTAATTTCAAGCTCCGGAGACACAGAATGGATCTTGCTCTCTGTTTCTTGCTGAAAAGTTTAGCCCCTGAAACTTTGTGTAAAAGGAAAGTCATGGCATGATTTTCAGCTCAAGATAATAATTAAATGTTATCTGAAATTTGCAAATAATTCAATGATAATGGAAACACATTTTTTAATCATAATAATCATGGAGAAAATGTCATTCAACTCCAGAGAAGATAATCTGAGAAAATACAAAGGAAAAGGAAATTTTAAATTCAGCTCTTCAGTTATCCTGCAGCAAACCTTATACTGATGATGGAATAAAGATGAATTAGAAGACATTTGGCTGGCTACTCTGTTTTCAGGTATTGAAGCAATAATGTAGCTCCACTAGGTTCCTCATAAAGGAGTACAGCTTCATTAATATCAGGACTCTGACATGACTACATCCTCACAATCAATATCGTCTGGTGTTCTCTGATGCCTCTCCAACATGCACAAAGAATGCTGGCTAGCCAGTCACCCATCACAAAGCCGGCCAAGGATCACAAAGGACAGAAAACATATATACTCTGTATCCCACTCTCCTTCGGAACAACGCTTAACTCCAGTGACAGCAGAGGGGAAATGAGAACAAAAAACATTATTTAGGAAATACTAAATATGGAAGACAACTAACCTCTGAAAAACTGAGAGGGGTTTTTGGTTGGTTGGGTTTTGTTTGTTTCTATGTTTCTTGATTTGCTTATGGATAAGATAATTTCTTTTGGCCTAGAGATGGGCTTCTTTTGGTTAGCTTTCAATTTCTGAAAAATGTTCCAAGAAAAAAATAAAGTAGCTAAAGCTCACCAGCTATTGAATTGCTTAGGAAACCTTAGAAACACATAGTTCAAAACTGACCTAATAGAAAACCTGTGTATTAGTTACACATGTCCACTACTGTCTCTGATATACACATTTACTATCAGTATTTTATATCAGCTGCCAGAACGCTGTTCAGTCTTTTGTTATAAAAAAGAGAGTGTGGGCATCTAGACGATTTCTGTATTGTTAAATCAAACTGGGCAAATTCAGAAGACCAGACAAAAATTACCATCAATTTTAAGACATCCTTGCAAAGGTTAAGGGTGGATTTGAAGATACAGCACTCCCAGCAAAGATGATTAAAAGCCGACAAAAAAGCTTAGGCCTACAATGATCATTATAATTTGAATTTTGGAATTGTTTTTCCTTTCTCTCATCTCCCTGTATCAGTCACCCACATACCTTACGTTTCCTGAATGAAAGAAAAAGCATGCAAAAAATCAGTATTTATGAAATGTTGCTAGGATGATACCACAGACTGTGCCACTATAATCACATGGGAAAACTGTGGTAAACATAACTTTGATACCAAACAGTCACAACCTTTGATCGGTGCTGATTTTTAAAATTATTTTAAGAGACAACATCTTTTTTTTCCTGATGAACTTATTTCAAATCTTACAATGGCAGTACCGAAGGAAACTGTTCTACACAGATGATTCACAATTCAGAGTTTGAAGATATTTTGCTGGTTTTCATTACTAATACAGGAATTCAGTTTTCATCTTCCTGTTCTCCTGCACAGGAAAAATTGAAAAGTTCTATAATTAGAAGAAAAGGGTACATTTGCACTTTAATCACTTGTCTGGATTTGCTGCACATAAATCAGACATTCAAACCCCATCGGCATATCAGAAATTATAGAGCCTTACTGACATCACTTAGCAATCTTATCTGTTATGGGCTTTATGCCACAGAAATTTATGGAATCTAGTTTTGGGGGTCTATTTTTTTTCTTTTTTCTTTTTTAGGTTTGGAATTGAAGTGAAAGGAAGAAGAAAAAAGGAGCTTTAACTTCTTGATTTATTGGGAATAAAATTACGTGAACACAGACATGAAACCAAAACCCTTCAATGAAAAAATACTGTACCAGGTTACTAAAGAAAAACAAAACAAAAACAGATGGATATAGCAAATAAAGCTATGCACTGAAAATGCCAGATACACTTACTTGACTGTGGATATGCATAGGATTTACTCAGTCCAAGACAGCACTGCTTCATGTCTGCTTGCCAGCACTGACACCCACTAATCCTCAACAAAGTTTTTTTCTGACAAAATTGCTTCACAGTATTGGCAAACCTTCAGGAAAAACATGATTACTTCAAACTTGTGTTGCGTAATTCCAGGAATCCTGTACAAGTTGTAACCACTCCCAGAGTACTGTAAGTCAGTGTTAGTGAGAGATTTAGTTGGTTATCCTGTTTACTTCTACAAGTGGAAGAAACACACTGCAATTACTGCTTATTTCCTGGAGGTGGGAGGGTCGGGGGAGGGTTGGTCCTCGGAACAGTAAGTTGCTCTTTGTTTTTGGAGTATAAGCTAGTTAAATACTGGAAGTGTGTTGAACTATTCTCTGGCTTGAAATCATACTGTCTTACAGCATCTTTGTAACTGGTACATATATATTTCTCATTTCTTAGTAATTACATTGAACTCCTGTGGATTACTGAGATTTTTACACTCTGAGATTTCTGTGCATCATCACAAACATCCTGTGATAGCAAAAGTCTTTCTGAGTGCAATGACCTCTTTACATACTGACATTGATTAGAATTATAAAGTTGATAGAACTAAAACAAAAAATTAAGTATGTTCCAAAGTAGGACAAAATAAAAGCATATAACATGTTACCTTCATTATCTTCAGAAAGCTCATAAGCATCCACCATCATACTCCGGTATTTCTGGCTAGTTTCTCATAAAAAGAATACTGAGAGACAGACTTGACAGCGCAAGCTTAGCAGATAAGGATCATCCAAATACATCAATTTTAAAGCCAAATAGTACTATTTTGATCACTTATTTGATCTCATATTCAAAAGAGATTTACCTACCATTCTTTTTCATACTTACTGCTGTATGTAAAAGTACTTACTACTTCATAATAAAAAAATTTCCAATAACCTTTCACAGATTTTAAGAGGCGGTTAATATATCATACTTGTTGGTAAACTGTGCCTATGATTAAATTCCCCTGTGACGTTTAGTTCTCATTCTAATTCTCCTTTAATCTCTGAAATTCAATTTTTAAAATCTGGATCTTAGAAATATTTTTAAATAAAACAGCTATTGACAAAAACAAAAGATCATTATCAACACAGATATATTTGATATCAAAGCACAGTAAATACAGGGTGTTCCATAACAAATGAAATTTTTAAAGAGTTCATCATATAATTATTTTCATTATAGGATTTATCAGAATTTAGTCAGCCACATATATATTTTCAGCAGCTCATGCTTCTTGCTAAGAAGTCCCTCCATGTTTTTTGCTTTTGAGAAAAATAAAAGGCTCCTTACTCCATATCCTTTTCCTAGCACAACTATTTTGAAAACACCATTTAAAATGCCATTAACCCATAAAGACGAGTGCAAATAATACCTGTCTGAAAATGTATGACAGTCTACATTTTTCCCCCAGTACACTGTAACTACTCTGCCTGGCAGACAGCTTCTAAAACTGCTCACAACTCCCATTGAGAAAAAAGTATCTGCTTTTTTCCAAGCACATTCTTAAAACACCTCCATCATTTCCACAATCTGCTGGCTCCCGTAGTTAGGTAGGGATTAAAATCTGCCTGGCAGTGACTCATGTGAGTTCCACAGAGTGGCAAAGTCAAATGGTGCACCACTGCCAAGGTTTGAGAGGCGCTGCTCCCGCACAGCTCTCTTCCCCAGGGACTGACTGCTACCACAGCAGCAGAGCATCTCTCTGCTAAGCTCCTCTAACTGCTGTTGACCTGCCTCTGCCATCCCTTCCCAACTATACAATAAATCAAGCACATTTTACATGAAAAATGAAGTAATTACTCGGTGAATCCAACAGCTAATTGCACACGGAAGCCTCTGGGAGATGTGGGACAAATCCATGTCAGATTTCAAAAGGCAGAGAAAAAGGAAACTAAGTTAATAACTCCTCAAATACTGACAGACGGAGAGGGATTGAAACGCACCATTTCTTCAGAAAAACCAGTAGCCTGCTTAAGGGAAACGGAAAATTCTAGCTACACAGTTTAGCTTTACAACGACAACAGGAGTGATTTTGAGGAAACACTGTACCAAAAGCAACCAGGCTCTGGAGAAAACTGTCACAGGGCTGCAGCTTCTTTATGTCAGATAACATTATTACACATCGTTTAAAGTAACCTTCTCTTTTTTATACCCTCCTTGCTTTCCACCTGCTCTGCAGCTGTGTCCCACAGGAGTCCCATAATTCCTCATTTGGTTTAATTCAGTTCACCCGCTGCCTCTTTCCTCAGCTGTCCTCTCGACTGCTCCTTATCCAGCCAAACCCTCCCCAAACTCCTGCTACCCATGTACCCCTCTGGCTGCTTAGCTGCCACATACCTGAGTTAGCCAGCTTTCTCAGTCATGTTGTGGTGGGAGAGAAGAAATGGGATTGGGACATGGAGCAAGCATGCCAAAGGAAATCCAGTTCCTTTTCTCCCATCTGAGTTCCTAGCTAGCTTCTGCTCAAAGCAGATCACATCAGATGTGATTAGTTTCACCCTTGCAGTTCTGACCTGAATGAAGTATTTTTGTCATATCTTAGCATAGCACCTCGTCATCCAGATAGCACTAGGAACTGTAAGAGGCCAAAACATGCGCAGTGACTCTTTTAGAGGAAATAGTAGTGAAGTCCTGGTGAGTATCTACAGAACATATGTGCTTTTTCAACTTGGCTAAATTTGTTCGGATTGTCACAGGATAGAAAAAGAAACGTCCATGACACAAACACCACTCCTCTGCCAAATTTCAAGGTCACTTACAATTTAGCTTTGAAAAACAACACATCTCTCTCCAGCCTAGCTGCTGGAAACAGCCAAACCATTTTGGCGGATTTTTTTCAAGTTGTCATCCTGAGGTGACTAGCCAGCATGGAAAATCTTAGCCTGCATAGTTATAGAACCTGCCAAGCCTCATCTGTTTAGTGTGAGACACACGTTTTCACTTATTTCCTAGGTGCTCCCATAGCAGTTACCCTCATCTCACATAGCTACAGGGCAGTGCTGAGGTCTTGCCCGCAATTCAAGACAACATCATCAGGATACAGCTGATCAGCCGATGAGATTTTTTTAGTGAAGGGGAAAATTATGAAAAAAGAAAAAGCTAAAAATCAAAAACTTTTCAGGCAGTTCTTTAAAAGCATGTCATTACCAAAAAATGCAGTGACTCTTGGAAATTAAATTTGGATGCCTATGCTTCCCTTCTCTTCATTGGTTAGACTTCTCAGCAGGGGCTACAAGCCTAATTGTATCAGGGGAGATAATATCATGAGAGAGAAAAAGGGGAACTCAAATCTCTGACCTCCAGTTTCTTTAGCTGCTTGAAATAAAGCACATTTGAACTCAAAAAGTTTCCATTAAAGATTTTAGTTCAGCAGTGGAACTTCAAGACTTTTTAAAAGTAGAAAAAGGAGACATTTGCACAAGAGTTCTAATGTTTTAATACAGTGAAATATTCAAAAACAAAAGGCAATAAGCTCTTGGGCATTGGAGGATCGGAGGTAATTGGATTTGATCAGATAAAGATCAGATAAAGAGGAAGGCAATTATTTACATAGCAAAAAAAAATCCACAGAGGAAAAATAATCTGCCTTTCATAATATCTTAGAAACAATCAGACATCAAAACATCACTTTCATGCAGCCATGTTTTATTGTCTCCTTAGGTTAAATCAACATGCATGGAGGAGTTGGAGATACTCAGAAATTAAAACTTGATGCCTACTATCTATGTTTCCTTAAGTCCTCTTCAAAAAGCTTAACTTTGTTAGTCTAATTTATGTGCTTGTGTAAAGCAAACACAGTCTCTTTTCTTTTTAATATAGAAAAACCGTGACATGTCACAGATATGATAGATGACACTGGTAGTATTTGACAGATGACACAGGTAGTATTACAGTTGTTGCAGCAAAGATATTAAACTTCTAAAGTTTGCACTAATCAGTACCACAAGGTGAACAGATAGATGGGCACTCTTTGTGGACTTTGTACATGTATGTGTGTGTGTACATGCCAGAAAGGAGGATTTTTATGTTACTTTTTAATGACTTTTTGGAAACATCTGTGATTTTAATTGCTTTGGCTTTCCAAAACCAAATTTCTGTCACCATTTCAGAGCACCTGAATGTCACTGTCTGCATCTCTAAATTGAGAGGGTAGGAAAGACAGGAGTAACCTACTTTGATGCATTCATATACCTCATGGGCTAGAGGAAAAAAAATGTTTTACTCTGCTGTTGATTAGTAAGACAGAAGAAGGACATTCAAAAGAAGAAGGTAAATGAGTTTGCTCTGATCTTTGTGCTGACATGGCTAGCACTTCAGTTAGCCTGACTAAGTATATACAAGCCTGAAATACAGAAAAAACACAGAGAGGCAATGGTGATGCATTAGTGTCATTTAAAGACTCTTGGTGGTGAGGGGGAGGAAATGTTTTTATTTCTAACTTCTGCTGAAAATCTGAACATGTTCAGAAAAATGAAAATTTTAATGCTGTACTTAATAACCCTTTTTTATCCCCAAATTTCAGTTTCTGAGAACAAGCATTTCTGCTTAACTATACTGAAGATGAACATCTACACTATTGGGTATATTTACATGGTCAAAGCCCAGCAATATCATATTAAATCCTAAATATATTTTTATATTTATGTATTTAAAACATTCTTCTGGCAAAATATGTTGCCACTAAGGAAATGCAAATGAGTGCAGTAAACGTACTCACGTCTTAAATACTACTCCTTTGTAGAGAAAATGCACAATTGGGAATAAGACAAAGGAACTAAGAAATGTGTCTGTTTTCAGAAATGCGTGTGTCCCCTAAACTGTACCAAGTGTCATTTCAGTATATTTTTTTATATCACCTTTTTTTAACATTTGACATACATTTTTTTCCTTTTCTCAACAATAAACCAAAAAAAAGATGTTGCAGGTTTTATGCAGTGAAATGGTATGATCTCAGTGCTGTTTTCTTGCACTGTAATCCAAAAGAGTTTATCCTGGGTGGAAAGTATTAAACATGCTTTCCGAAATACTTTCCTAATCACTTTTTCTTTTGAAGTATTTGTATAATCAGTGTGGAAACTCTAATTTTCAGAAGAGGTTTTTGTTTTCTTCTCACTCACCTGCAGCACTTCCACACTATCTCTAAAGGAACCACTGATTTTCTCATAAACTTCACATCTGTTTTCTAAATACTTCTTAATATGCCAATAGTTTTCATTAAACCTCATAAAGGACAACCTTAAGTCACTATGGAAAAAAACACACCACTACATATTGAACCAAATACTCAACCTCTGAACCTTTTGCAACTCAATTCTTGGTGTATTCCTGATATAGGAGTAGGCAGTGATAAGGCAGCGAGTTTGACGATAAAGCATTGAATGTGACATGCTAAAGATAAATGAGAACTACTGATAGAAAGCTGCTCTATTTTGGCCTTCACTGTATGGGAAGGTGGGTTCACTTCCATCTCCCTGTCAGGTACCTGAAAACAACGGGCCTTATCCCTTCTTAATCTCAATGGGTTACCTTCATAAGCTCTTTAAAAGTTATATATGGAAGCTGAAGTAAGCCGATTAGCAATGGTTATTTGCAATCGGACATCAGCAAAGTACATAATAATGCTGCAACATTACTGAGAATACAGAATGAGGATGGTACCAGTGGGAAGATAGAACAATGTTATTTAATACACAAAAGGGTCACATAAAATTCAGAAAGTAGCCATGTACAATTTCAAATACCATCTCTTCCATCCTGAAATAACCACTTAAAATTTCCTTGGCTTTGAAGAGGGCACCTTTGCTGACACTGCTCAAACCACAAAAGCTTCACTGTAGATCACTTTCTAGGCAGACATTTACTCTTTCTCAAATTCTGACTTTCTGAAGTTCTAAAACAATGATTGATAGCACTCTTTTATGTCTATTAGGTATTTTGTATTGAAATACCATCTGTATGCCTAACAGTCTCCAAAGGACATTTAGTTTTTTTTACTGGATTATTGCAACTTTTAAAAATTCGCACTAGCATTTTGTACTGGAACATTCCCTCACTAATATTTGTACTGTGACAATAGTTTAGTTATGATGTATATATCTTCTCTATCTAATGTGGCAGTAAAACCAGTGCCGAGCAAAGTACAATGCCTAATATCCCCTTCTGAACAGATTTTAGCCTGCCTTGCATCCTTTGAAACAGTATCTGTGTCATGTTTGCCCGTTTCTCAGTCCTGAATAACACTGAAAATTGAGAGCACAGAAAAAAAGAGGAAGTTGATTAAAAGTAAACGTAAGGCAGAATATCATATACGTTAGCTGAAGTTCTGTATGATTCTCCTCTGAGATTAGACAACCTTTTGATCTAATTTTTCCTGACAGTTCAGTATAATATCATAATAGACAGAATGTCCTTGGTTATCACTTTTGCTTCCTCTTACTGTTTGTCCTTGTCTAGTGCAAATGATTTGTCTGGACCACATCACTTTTTAGACAAAGCAAATAAACCAGAGTTTTTTACCCACAGTTGTGAAATTAATATGAAGGGCCTATCTATGACTTTTGTTGCAATTCTAACTATTTAATTACTTTCCTTTCGTTAACATATAGCATTGCAGCAGGGCAACTAAGACATATGGTACCTGCCAATAGTTTAATGAGTATACATGCCAGCTTTCAAGGCTAGACTTACCCCCTGTTTATACTAAAAACTCTCAAGGGTATGTTCAGATATGTGCCCAGCCTAAGCTTCAAAATATTCTGAGCATGTTAGCACATTTCTGTAATTGTGTTGACCAAGCACAGCCATAGCCAAGCCCAAAAAGAATAGCCCAAACTATATTGTAGTTCCTAAATATTGTGGAGTTGCTTTGAGCCTTTGCCACAACTGTGCCACAGAAAAAAATGTGATCAGAAATAATGGGCACCTGAGTTGGTGAATAAAATCTCTCTCTTCACCCTGTAATATAGATATAGCCCTAAATACCGGCATAGTCATTTAGAGATATAAAGGAATCTAACCTTAGGAAAGCTGATGACAATTAACCTTAGGGGGGGTTGATGACAGGAGGTTGATGACAATTAAAGGCTAACACTCCAATCCTGAAAGAGACTTTAATGACAGATCCACAGTAACACATGATATTTGGAGTGTATTAGGTCATACAATATATTTATACAATTGAAACTAGTTCCTAATAATGAAGTTAGAACAGCAAGCACTGGTCGCTCTTTCTTAACATATTCCTGCACACCTGGATATGGGGAAAAAGTTAGAAATACTTTTTAAATAATTTCTCTCTTGAATCCTAATTTCAGAAGGAGAAATTGTGCTAGATATTTGGCTGAAGACGTGCACACTGTAATGGTAATGATAGCTTTGGTTATATTTAACCCACACAATTTAGTCCATGTACAATGCTAAATATTTTCCAGGAACATCATGAAAAAGATAAAAACTATAAACACATTTTAAGTGCTACGCGTA
>Ga0065711_1005593_pt1 | contig 20227 bp, 23 predicted proteins | sample Hoacrofraction12_FD_59098 | JGI IMG/M metagenome (GOLD analysis project Ga0065711, IMG submission 59098) | Hoatzin crop microbial communities from Cojedes, Venezuela - Epithelial fraction 12 v2 (version 2) | ecosystem: Host-associated > Birds > Digestive system > Esophagus > Crop | place... | reverse complement strand
GTCTCCTTCTCTGGAGATATTCCAGCCCCGCCTGGCCGCGGTGCTGTGCAGCCTGCTCTGGGTGACCCTGCTTGGGCAGGGGGTTGGGCTGGGTGACCCACAGAGGTCCCTGCCAACCCCGACCATGCTGGGATTCTGTGAATCTGTGATTCCTACGACCGTCAGGGAAAGAACAGGGCAAAAAAATTTCGTAAAGAGAACAGACTTGTAAGTTTTAGCACTCCTGTTCTGGCAAGGGGAACTGTTCAGCTCTTCCAGCGAAACCAGCTCTCGCCTCAGCTCTCACCCTATTTTGCGGCACCAGGCGCTGATGCGAGCGATCCTTTCGCTGTATTCCAGGCCTGCGGAGGGTACGCAGACCAGCAAATGCCGTGCCTTGGCAAGGTGCACGTGGGAAGCAAGGCAGGAGAACGGAATGCACCGGAGGGAGTTCAGTCGGCAGCCGTCAGCACCCTCCCCGAGCACGACTGGGGATGCAGCAAGAGGTCGACGGCCAGGGCAGGCTGGGGGAACTCCCCGGTGTTTGGGCAAGTCCGTGACCAGCGCTGGGGAAGCAGGATCCTGAATCCGGGGATGGCCAACATCAACCAACACCCTTCAGGAAAGCTGGTGGTGACAAGCAAGAAGTGGCGACCAACCGAATAAGACTACAAAGGGCCACTCGGGATGGCGACCGGAGACTTTCCCCTCCGCCTGAGGAAATCCAGGCCTTCCACCGCTTGGTGCGTGACTGCTGTCTTCCTCCTGCTCTTGCTGACATCTCTGCAAAGAGCAGGTTTTGACCATGGCGATTTCATAGTACGCTGCAAACTTTCAGCAGCTTATAATCAGCTTTGTGCACGTACCGCAGCGAGGCACAGGGCCCGAAGTTACCCCAGCACCGCTCCTCTTTCCCGAAACACCAGAGACAAACCAGGAGGTGTTAACGAAAACACAATGGTACGAGCTCCACAAGGCAGCACGAGTGAAATCCAATGAACAGCTAAAAGAGCTGTGTCAGGCTCCTGTGATGGACCACGCCGGCACAGAAATGAGAACTGTCAGATTTTTAAGGTCAGGATGAAATATGGCGGTCACCTCACCTGACCTCCTGCATAGCTTGAGCCAGGGAACCTCACCCAGCAGCTCCTGCACCAGTCCCACAAGTGCTGACTGAACCACCACACCGTTAGAAACACTTGTAGCCCTGATTAAAAACGTTCAAGTGACAGAGCATCACCGTCGGAGCATAAGGACACCAGCAGGTCTCAGAAGGACGAAACGCCCACCTCCTTTAATGTCCGAAATCTGACTTCAGGGTTCTCGGACTGGTCTTTCGGTTTCACCCGGTGTACGGCCGGATGCCAGTGCTCCTTCTCACAGCTTTGCTACCCCACTTTTCTAACGTTCAACGCAGGTCAGTGTCTAACTGTGCTGTCCTTCTGCACGCGTCAGACTTCGATTGCGCATCCTCTTGCCACCTCCTGACCCACAATAAACAGCGAAGGACAACTGCCAAAACACGAGCTCGGGCTAAAGGAGGTCGCAGGCGCAACATGCAAAGCTGTGCAAAGGCTGAGCAGCCCGTCGGCAGGGGAGAGGCAATGAGCGAGCTTCTACCCCACCCAAAGGGGAAGAGGAACCTCCCGCCACGATGAGCACGGAGTAGGGCACGGCCCAGTCCCACCGTTGTTCTACAGCTCTTGCCTTAGGAACGCAGTGAAGAGGAACACTTGGGCCAGACAGCTGCTGTGAAGCTTGTCAAGGACAAGAACTTTGTGCCCTTCTGCTCTCCAGCCAGCGGCTGCTCTGCTTGTCCTTCAGTGTGTGCCTGACGTTGCTGTGCTGGGCTTTCAGTTTTGTGAGAACTGGAAAAGCAATTCCTCACCAAGGCCTGGCAAAAGGCCATTCCAGAAGGCAGAGACTGTTGAACAAGGATGTTACCGATGGCTGAAGTTGCGAAAGTCCTTTTACTCTTCCCATCCCTACAAAAAACCCCACCATTACAAATTATTATTACTACCTCCCTCAACAAGACCTAGCGGGGACCCACCTCGTGTAGTCGGCAGCATGTCTGACAGCCCCTGCCAAGCGGTTACCATCTCTGGGTTCTTCTCCAGGTCTGCAAAGTTCTTCCACACTCTGATGGCACCATCATCTTGGGGAGCACAGACAAAGAGAACACAATGCAGCATCACTGCTGATGCAACGCTCGTAATTACTTGTGCACAACGAAGGAAGATCAGAAGCGGAACTGCAGTCAAACAAAGTCCAAAACTGAGAGTGTCACTTGAACTTAATTCTTTTTATCAGAGTTGTTTTTCCTCTCTAATCTTACATCCCTGAAACCCAAAGCATTGTTCTGCTGGGAACTGTTCTGGAAGAGCTCTTCTCCTTCCCTCAAAGAACACCTGACATTAGATGTCGCTCCATTTCTTTGACCCATTCATTCTCTCTAGGCCTCGTCTCTGTCCTTCTCGCTATTGGTGCCGAGAGCCACTAAAGTACCCTACTAAACACAAAATACAACCCCACAGAAGCAGCTGAATCAAAGCCCAGCCCATCAGCGGCAAATTGTTCAAGAACATCGTGTATTTTTTCAATTTGTTCCCCACCTGTGAAACTTTTGTGCCAAGAATCAATAAATTGAAAGGAAAACGTCCTGAAGGCCCTCTCAGCTCTTCTTCCACCTCTCTTAATTATACCCAACCTGTACGTTTCAGCATGGAGTTTGAAAAGCTATTGAAAACACTTCGACTGACAGGTTTAGAATGGTTCCTGGGGAGAGAAGCAGATCTTACTCGCAGCTCTACAGACCAATGAGTGGGAAAGAGCTCTTCATGCTACCTTACATGATGCAACCGGGCATTCTAGAGACCTGTTTCCCCCGGGTGAGATATGTGGACTGGAGAGAAGCTCAGAACTATTTGAGAAGTTTAGTTCTCAAAATAAGCCCTGCCTGCTCTAGACTTCAACCAGCAAAAGTAACAGAATTTGACTTCTGCTTTGCTTGCAGCACGATTTCCTCTCCAGCTCTGGACAGCAGCTTTGAGCCAACTAAAATCCCGTTGCCGAGGTAGTGCATGGGGGAGGTTGCCACGAATCACAGGCATAGGTACTCAGAATGATGCAACAAAACTGTGACTGGAAATAATTTCAGCAAGTGTTCAGCTTGTTAGTTGTTGGGAAACCTTTGCAGCACTTACTTAAGCAGTTCAGATATTTCAGTACTGCCAGAAACAACTTTCAGCTTTGATCCTGGATACGTGTCCTCAGCTGAGAGCAGGCAGGGGAGCACAGGGGAGGGAAAGCTCAGGCTGGGCCAGATTTGCAGAGGGGAGAGCAAGAGGACCAGAACAGCTCACGGTGACCTGAATTCTGTAAAGGCCCCCCAGTCCTGCCCTCCTATGTGGGAAAATACGCTATTTACCTGTAGCAGTCAGCAGCAAGGAGCAGTCCTGTCCATTCAGGTACTCCATTGCTGTGATCCTGGTGTATCGAGGGTTCCCGTTGTGGAAATAGTCCAACTTTTCCCCTTTCTCCCAGTCCCAAAAACTGGGGGAAGAAAAAAATATCACGTCAGGTCTTGGTTCTCTGTGCAAGCTGTAAAAGGGATCTACATTACAGCAAAACTAAAAATTATATACTTTGGACACCAATTTGTTTTTCTCCTTTGGTACTCAGCATCATTTTATTAATAATGTACATCAGCCTTCTGCAAAATAAATAGGATATAATCCTAATTATAAGTGACTATTAGAAATGTCAGGATTTGCTTGCAGCCCTCTAACCCAGCACCTCCTGTAGCAAGGGACTTGGTGCGATGCTGACAGCTACGGCACTGAGCTCTGGGAGGACTCTGCCCTGAGGGAGGCAGGGACGGCCACGGAGGGGAGCGGGGACGAGGAAAGGAGCGGCACGCAGCAGGGCGACCCCGCGACAATCCCTGAGCGCTCTGACGCCGGCCGCACGTGCTGCGGGCAGCGAGCGCTCGAGAGACCCGCAGGAGCTCGTACCAGATGCTGTCTTTGTCGGCTACGGCGATGCAGGGTGTGAACGGGTGGAACTTCACCACGGAGGGGACGCCCGGGTTCCTGTTGAGGAAGATCTGATCATCCAGCCGGGAAATGCCTGCGGGGGACAGGAGGCAGCCACGGCTCAGGGCCTGGGGACATCGCGTCCGAGGGACGGGACTCGGACCCCACCATCCCAGCGCCACCACCCTCCTCCTCCACCAGTCCTCACCACCAGACTCCCCAGTGCTTTCCTCCTTCAAAAACCTTCTGGGACCCCAGTTATCCAACAGCCCGGACTCCTCCTCGCTGACTGCCTCACGTCTTAAGGCACAAACCAAAAATTGTGGTGACAAATCAGGGAGCCCTTTACTTTGGTAACTGAAGAGCACACAGTCAGCAAGCACAACCAAGCCCAGAGAAATAACCTATCTGTGTTGACAGAAAAATCATCATTACTTTTTCAAAACAAAAAAAATTAAATCATTTTTTTCAACTCAAAATAGAGTATTTCAATTTACCTTGTGGATTATTTATTTAAACTTCCACTTCAGTTCTTTTAAATTTTAGGTTAATTTGCGAATGAAAAATATATTTTCCACGGAGACGTTAAAAAGATGGTTAAAGACCTTTCCCATCTTTTCTTCAGAACAGTGTGCTATTCGCAAACAGTTCTGGTACCCCCGACACTGCAATTTTTTGGCACAGTGTGAATTCATCACACAAAACCATCAGCCCAGGAGACATTTATTCAGTTCTAGTTTGTTTTAGAATGCATCCATTTAATCTAATTTTCATTAAAAGACTGTAAGTCTATTTTAATTCTTTTTAATATTTCACATTTTCATTTTTCTTTAATGAATACTGGCATTCCAGTCGCTCAGGTCAAGCAACCAAATATGAACACTGTCTAGAAGAAGATTTAACTTCTTCAGGCAAACACTAAAATCCCCTTCTTTGTATTCAGAAAGATCTCCCAAGCCATCTCCTGGGCTCCAGTTTAATTTCTGTATTACTCTGGCTTATGATACTCTGCAGTTTCACGACACTGAGCTGCCCACTGTACCGACTGGAGCCCAGCAGACCTCCAGACGACGAGGCACACGCGAGAGGCTGAGCCTTGGGCACTTCTGCATCCAGCAAATAATTTTTTCCAACTCCGCGGGCCTCCGCGAGCATCCCAGGAGAGGGGCAGCCCCCACCCGCAGGGCTCTGCCCCGGGGACGCTGCCGGCTGGGTGCCACGAGAAGAGCTCCCACCAATGCCACCCCCAGCCCCTGCTGTTCAGGGCAGGAATAACTGAAGTATGCAAATTCCTGACGGCACGTTGTTGGGTTCCACTGTATTTAAATAAATTCCTCTGCTAAAAGAATTCTAGCCCAACCGATACCCAGTGGAGGCACAAAGAGTCACAGATAAAAGCAGTAGCAGCTTTCTGGAGGGCACACACCAACGAAACGTGGACCTGAGGCACGTTAGAGGGAAAGGTGCAAGCAGCACACATAAAGCCGTACATACAAGTATTGAGAATATAATGAGATATGAGGAGCAAACATCCATTTACGGAGCTCAGCAGAGTGAGGAACGCGAAAGACATGGCTGTGACACCTTCTGAGGCGGTGGAGGACGTGCCCAGCAGCTGGGCAGGGCTGCTTTCCCACAAGTGGCCATCCCAGCAGTGCCTGGCACGCACCAAACACTGCCCGAGCCTTCTGACGGTTATCCTGCAGTCCTCTGCCTTCTAGCCCTTTAAACACGTAACCGACAGCATCTGCCCAAACCTTACAGGAGAGGGAGGAACAGCCCAAACAGCAAATCAATGGCATCTGCTCAGGGCCTCTGAATTATCGATTTCATGCCGACAGCTCTGGCTCTCGCAGAGGTGCCAGCTGTGACCGGGTACGCGACTGAGGAGCTCGGCTGCTGCCCATCAGCCAAGACCTGCACTAAATATCGGATGCTCTGTCAATTCTTTTAAGTGAGGAAATCTGCTTTCATGGCAAGCTCTCTCCTCCTTCCAAGAAGTCACAACTCTTCAGCTCCTCCACTCCCGCACTGGACTCGACAGCGCAGCCAGCCCGGCACCGCGCTCCGGCTGAGCGCTCCCCTTGCCACCCAGCACCTCGCTGCCTACCACAGCGTGGGAGGGAACTTTTCCAAGGGGAAGGCAGACATCTGACATCTAAAGTGGTCAGTTCCCTGATCCCGCGCACAGAACCAGCAGCTGAGGATGGAAAGGCAAGTCGCTATCAGCAGAACACCTTAGAGCAGAATGAGGTCCTGTCGCCTCACCGGCACACGGAGAGAGAAGGGGCACCTCTCCAATCTGAGGGCCAGCACGGGGTCGTTGTTAACTGGGGTTTTCCAGCTCAGCGCCCTGATGAAGCGCGGTGCTGGGAGCTCGAGGGAGCTGCCTGCGGCATGGGCAAATCACTCACCCTTCTGGATGATCTTCTGGGCCTGCTTCCTGACTCGGGCATTACGCAGGAACCGCCACTCTCTCTCCTTGCGGATCTGGCTCTCCAAGTCGTGCTCTTCTGGGATCTTTCAGTGTATGAACATATTCACAACACAAAACAACAGTAACCATCAAAACTCCAGGAATTATCTTTGCAACACACACTCACACACATGCACGCCAATCTCAGCCCTAAATTCTTCAGGGTCTCCAGCTTCAGGAAGTAAACAGAGGAGCTCATGGGACACCTTACGTGATTAAATACTCGAGCATCTTTCTGATCTAAATCTTCCCCATCATCTGTAACCTCTTCCCCTCTCCTTTAGCTATCCTATATTTTGTTTTGTCTTTAAGCTGTAGGCATTTCTCCAGCGCAAACGACATGGGGTTTCTGCAGAGCCATGCCGGGTCGCAGCGCCTGTCGCTGTACCACACGCGCCGGGGTGGGAAGGAATCTCTTTCCAGCGTACACCCGGCCGCCGCAAGCCCCTTCCTCCCTGTGCAGTGTGACCCCAGTCTCGGTGCAACACGGACTGCTCTGCTTAACACTTCCCAGCTGAAAAGCATCCCGAGCAATCCTGGGATTAAAGAGAGAGCACAGCTTTGACAGACAGAAAGCTCAGAACACAGGAAGATCTTTCTTTCTCTGCTGATAATGACTGCGGGCCAAACAAGGCATTACTTCAGTCCTGAATCCCTGAGATGCTCATGTTACCACCACCACACTTACTGGTAACGGCAACTGTTTCAGCTTCCCATACCAGAATTGCTCGCAAGAAAATGATGCCCCTGTGCCATGTTGGTCTGATTGCACAGAGACTTCCAGCCTGAAACTGGAGAGGCCCTGGAGCAGTACAGAGCCACTCTGATCTCTCTTATTGCATTTATTCACACCCCCCAGCTCCCGCCTTCGGCATACTACCATGGCTTTCCTGGAAAACCTCTCCTCTGGCCAGAAGGCCGGCTGGGGATTGCGCACCCAGGTCCTGCCACGGCCCTGAGCAGTCAAGGTGCCGCTCCTCATGACTGGCAGGGACCATGGGGACTCCCACCCCGAGTCCAAGCACAGCAGCAAAAGGAATAAACCCGTACAACCTCATCCCCAGAGCCACTGCAGGAGCTACACACGATGCGTCTTTTACTTAATGCTTAAAAAGTTATCCAAGGCTGGTGACACCACTGCTCTAGAAACATCCCGGGATCAGCCAAGGAGCTGAGCTACAGGACTCTAATATAGCTTCTCTGGACGATGGAAACGCTGGCTGTTCCAAGAGCAGTAACTCTTGGAGAAGGGAGACACAACAGACAAGTCCTTTCGCTCCTTCCCCACGCCCCACAAACACGTGCTTTTCTTCCTGAATGAGAAAGTACTTAGATCGCCTGTCACTATTATACATACTGTCCTCAAAACGCACCACACCCTGGAAAACAACTATTACGAAGCTGAATTTCTGCTCTTTAAAATAAACAAAAATTAGGAAACACACCCTCCACCTTTCTCTCCTGGGGGGGGAAGCACTACTATTTCAATTTTTCAAGAATACAACATCTATTAGAAAGGCAATGACAAATGACCAATAACGTCAAGCAATAAACAAACCTAAGCTAAAATACATCAAAGGAGATTTGAGAGCAGAGAGATTGCACCTACACCTTAATGAAAATCCAGCTTCTCTGGGAATAAATTAAAGTAAGACCTTACAGGCCAGGGGAAGCGATGGGCGCGAGCAGAATGGTAAATTCTACAGGCGCCCGGCGGCTTTCACAGTTTAGCACCAAGAAATACGCAGTTCTGCAGCTGAGCAAAGCGCTCTTCATTCCAGCAGATAAAGAATATCAGATTAAAGGAGCTGCTGGGCTTTTCAGGTCTGAAGAAAAATAACTGAACTCCTCCAAGCAGGCTGAGCAGGGCGTTGTTTTTATTATGTGGTATCAATAATAAAGCTTCCTCCTCTAAGGAGATCTCTCAGGGTACGGTCCCTCAACGCTATCGCTTCAGTAGACCACAGATGGCAAGAGCAGCCTCAACACAGCTGGAAGCTGCTCAGTGCAAGCGACGGTAGCATGAAATACTCCGACGAGAGGGAGACAACGTGCAGGCACCCGGTCAACAGGAGCAGCGATACAAAAAGGCACATCCGCAGACCAAGAGAGTCACAGCGAGCTCATCGAGCCCAGCAACAGCCGACCGCCCGGCTGCTCGGTGACTGCTCTTCCTCCCAACCTCATCCCCGTGCTAGGACAGCTTCTGCCTCAGCAGCGGCTGAAAAGCAGTGAGTGGGTTTTGGTGGGAGAAGTGGTCTTTCCACTCAGCCCCTCACTTGCCTGGCGTGTCCTGCACACCACCGGCAAGAGGAGCAGCAGATGGCAAAGGGACCGAGCAAGAGACCATGAGCTGGTCACCAACGGGATGACAAACCTCTGGGGAAGTTCTGGCAGGCTGGGTTGTGAGAAACCTCCGGTACTGCTTGTTATGTTGACACTGTGTATGTTGATTGCTTTGGAGACAACAAACCGCCAAACGTCCAACCATCCAAGGTCCAACCATTCACAACGCAAAGCCCCCCGACCTGAGATCCCTTCAGAAACGCGCGTGAAGACTTGCACGACGAACGCAGCAAGAGCGCAAGATTTTATTGTAAAAACAGTACAACTCCTCCTCCCCAACAATGCCAAAACATTTATTTTGGAAAACGCACGTACAGACCCTTACAAAACTGCGTGCAATGACGTGCTTCGTGCGTGGTACCCCGACCCATCAGCAGACACCCCCGAGAGGCGGCAGCGTGCAGGCCCAGCTCTCTGACGGGAGTGCGTGGTCCCGGCGAGCGGCTCTGTGCTGCGCGCTCCCGAGGCGCAGAGGGATGCAGGCGCTTGTCTCTCTCCACCCGTGCGGGCTCCTGCAGCTCGTCCTCTGCAGGCTGCCCGCAGGCAGGGCCCCCGCTCCACCCCGCGAGCATTCACGCACCGCCCACACATCTCCTCACTGAAACCTCCTCTTCTCTTTGCACCGTCTCTGGAGCACGCTTACTGTCCTTCACCTGTCGCATCCTGCTGCATCCTTGAGTCTTGCATTCATCCACAGGTCCTTAAAAAACGAATTAAAATGGCTATTATAATATCCTTTGGTAGAGATTAAAGCCATCTTTACTGCCCGCTGCTTAAAGCTTTCCTCTCTGCTGTCTGGACAAAACTGACAACCACAAAATCCTTCAGTATCTTGTTAGATGCGATCTCCGATTGTGTTGACCATTCTGGAGACAATACTTGTGCTGGGTGATGTAAGAGAAATCTCTGCTACACCAGGTCAGCAGAAGTGTTCCTTCAGAGACCCAACGCATCCCGTCTCTGCTGCCGCACACAGCTCCCTCCTGCAGCCAGCTGAGCTCTAGGGCAGGCAGCAGTCAAAGCTGACTGGAGACGTATCAAGAGAACATCAGGGAGAGATCATTTCACTGTCTCAGATCCCCAGCACGTTACTGAGATCCAGTGCACGAGTGAGGGGTCAACTGATGAGGGGAGAGAAGGGCCCTGCCTAGGTTTTCCTGCACGGAATCCTATTTAATTTGTCTTTTGTTGCTTCAGTTCCCACATTTGCACCTGCACTGCCGGTGTGCTGCTTGACCATGACAAACTGGAAAGCTGACACCACCCCCAGCAAAAGCCCTTCCTCCCCCAGAACAGCAAAGGACAGACGGATGTCCTTACCTAGCCTGGTGCACGCTGGTGCCCGGGCATCTTCCTGCCGCCCCTGCAGTTCACGTATGCTCTCGGCAGCCTCTGCTGTCTTTGTCTTCCTCTTCATCCACTGAAGATGTGAGCAGCAGGGAGTCCCAGATGCTCGCCCAGAGGATCGTTACGTTGCGAAGGGGTACATCCATGAACCACTTTATGATGCCATCCAGCTCCTCACAGTAGGAGGACACTAAGGGCATATGTTACAGTCCTGGCTCTGGTACAGCTGACTCCACCACCACACTCTCTGTGCCAAAGGCTCTGCAGACGGGGGATGTCATCACCTCGGAACTGATAAGGGAGCTTCCTGCAAAGATGCTTCTGCCAGGATCCGTGTGTGTCCAATCGCTTCCCCCAGGTCCAGCTGGGATCACAGCTGAAAACGCCCAAAATACCCTCGCCGAGCGTTAGCTACTTGCTGCAGGCGGCCCCACTCCTGATCCAGACGCTGTGTCTCACCAGCCCCAATGCTACCACTGAGCTGACTGATGCTGGTTGGAATGTGGTGAACAGCCAAGTTAAAAAGAGAAAGCAATGGCGCCTGAGCCTGCATGAAAAGAAACCTGGCACGATACTGCGGGAGGGTCACAGAGCTTTGAGAAGGAAAACAGCAAGAATAACACAGAAAAATCCCTGTGGATCCTTCTAAAGTGTTCTCACAGAGAGTAAATGTACAATAACCTTAATGAAGTCAACTCTGCTGAACTCAGCTTATCCTTAAAAAAGTGCTGCACGTAGCTGTAACCTAGCAGAGACCCTCTGTACCAGTTCAGTTAAGTGTGACACAGACAATCTGTGTGCGTTTGCTAAACAGGCCAGGGTGTGACCGACCGAGCAGGGGCTGGACTAGATGACCCACAGAGGTCCCTTCCAACCCCGAACATTCTGTGATTGTGTGATTCTGTGAAACCCAGCGCTTTGCTCCCACGCCCGCCCGCCTGCGGGACAGAGCCGTTCAGGTGATCCTGTCCGGAGGGAGCAATAACCTCTGAAAATGTGAACCCCACAGAACGTGTCGCGAGGGAGCTTCTGGGGACAAAGCAACCCAGCAGGACGTCAGGACACGCACGCAGCAGAGCTGCGACCTCTAGCCCAGCTGCTGCTGGCTGGAAAAACCGAAATTATTATTCAACAGAACTATTTAGGCTCATCATTCATGTCTCTGTCTCCCTCCCAGCCAGCTCCCATTTCAGCATCAGAAAGTCATTTCAGTAAACAACTGCCCGGCTTTGGCTGTTGCTCAGCTCTCCTCCGAGCAGAGCCCCCAGAGGTCCGTGGGAGTCACCAGCAGTGTGGCACGACCAGGATCATGACATGCCACCGCTTCCCAACACCTCCGAGCTTCCCCTCAGACAGAAACCAATTACAATTCCGAAACCTCCCACCAAGCAGTGTCATCTGAAAGCCAATGCAGTTTTCCTTCTTTAACACCTTGTCTCTCCCTCTCGACATGGAAGTCAGCACTTGGAGGGGAGCGGGGAAGATTCAGCAGACGGCTCCAGTAGTAAACAGAGCTTTTCCCTGGTTACCGTTACTGCAGCAATGGCACGGAAGGCTCACTTCTCCACCAGCACTTTGAACAACGGCCAAGACACGGTGCCGAAGTGAAGGCAGGGATTGATCAGGAAGGATTTCTTATGTAATTCTCGCCTTCCAGGATCCTCACCAGCTCCTGCCTACATGCTCTGCCAGTCCTGGAAACAACAGATGCTGGCTCCCGCTCGCCTTGACTCTGGGCTTCCTGACAGCTGGCAGCCAGGCTTTCCTGCGCCCCCCAGTCCAAGACTGCCCGTGGTGAGCAGAACAGCCTTTTGCCACAAGAGTTTGCAGGAAGAGAAAAGACTTTCGCAGAGATCAGAGCTGGGGTAGGTATCTGTTTGTTCTGGCACACTGAGAATTCACAATGCAGTATCTTCTTTCTCCTTTTCTTTGCTTAGATAATCAATAAATCAAATTTGGTATGATGGCTTGAAACCAAGCCAGTGATTTACACTGGAAATTAATCCCTCAATCTTTCCAGTGAAAGCATTCTCAGAGCAAGGTCTATGAAGCAAAACTAAATTCATAAATTAAATATGACTAAGATGCACTCACAGTCATTTTATGTTTATTCATTACAGGAACAGTTGTCTCGTCTTTCCCTGTTTATGATGGTAGGCAGCATCTCCAAATGAAGTATTGGAATTAAACATCAATGTCATCTTTTCCCATCAGTGCTCAGTAGATTTTACTCTTTGCCTTTTTCATGAGGCTGAAGTTCCCAACAGACAGCAGCCAGGGCTGTTTGTTCCCTGCTGCTGCGGAACAGCGATGCCGGGAAGGGAGCACTCTGCCGAAAGCCAGCCGACGCTCCAGGTACCGGATGGCCAGTCCCGCCTGGCTCCATACGCAGCCATCCCGGAACGCCGAAGAAAGGCCCCGCAGAGGGACCTCCTTCCCCCCGTCCCCTGCACACACCCCACCACTCTCATCACAAAGATACACGGAATTCCTCTTGGTACAGCACAACGTGCAAGTTCTTCTGCAGATACCCTCTGCTTGGCCTTTTAAAGCTGCTTTACAGAAGTAACAGGGAAATCCATTCTCTTCCTTGTTTTATTGGAAAACACCATTTTTTTTGGCTCAAGTTTTACCTAAGACATTGCTGCTGAGGACAGCCCATGCTCGGAAAACTCATCTCCAGTGAGGGAATATTTCCAAACAAAACCACTCAGGAAGCTATTAACAGAACCACCGCTGTGGTGCATGCCGCTGCTCCAGTGACGCGAGTAAACGCCGAGCAGAGACCCCCGCGCACGAGGTCTGCGCAGGGGCGGCGGCCGCAGCACCTCACCCTCACGCTGAGGCTCTGAACGCTCCGCGACTCACCGGGGTGCAGGGGAGCCCTCGATTTCCATGACTCTCCCCTCCCTGCCTTCCACGGATTAGTACATGAATGCTCCACATTTTCACTTTCCTCCCCTAATTTTCTCTATTTTATGCACATGAGGTACTAAAAACCCATACACACACACAGAGCTCCCCCTCTACCCACTCAACCTGCCCTTGAGTGGCTGTCTACCATGATTAATTTTACTAATAAAGACACTCCTCTTCACTGGGAAAAGCCTTCCTTAGAAAGCAGACAAATGTTTTTAATAAGAACTAAGAGATGGAACAACATCCTCCTCCTCTTGTGCTCTCTTCTGGACTTGAATCAAAACATCGACACTCCTCTTGATGGGGGAAAACCCGGGTTTGAAGCTCAACCAAGGAACCAAGCCCCACAGGCCAGACATACATCCTAACGAATTGTGCTGCTAATGATATCAGAAAAAAGTTCTCAGTAGCAGCTGAGGAACTGCCAGGCAACTGCTTGACCAGCTAGTCTTTCCTCCTGGTGATTCAACACAGGAATCAGAGCTGCAGAGACTGGCTGCCATGTCATTAGTTTTCTGATATCCTTCAACCTGGGGGCAATTACCTCATCGTCAAACAATTTCACATGCCTAAAGACTGGAAGGAGAGCTGACTGATGCCTCAGTGGCAATTCTTGGATGAGACGGCACATAAAATGTACAATTTCTTCATTATTAAGTATCAGTGGTTGCATACAAACCTCCGCTGTGGAGTTACTCAGGTAACGGCACTAATCCAGACCGTGCGTGACTCTTCACAGAAACTGCAATACCTCCAAGAAATGAGGCTGAAAGTTCTGTCACAGTTTGTCCCACTTGACTACCAGGGTATCTGGAGGCTTGCCTTATCGTGTTTGCTTAGAATAAGGCAAGATTTACAGCTTGTTTTTATTTCATACTTAAAATTGAAACCTGATCTGTGGCTAAAAGATTCTGGGAATTTAACAGTTCCTCTTTCCAAGCACTGACGATCTTTGCCCACCTCTTAAGAGCTCTGTTTTGTTTTTTTTCCTAGAACAGGGCTTCAGTGTATCTCTCCCTTTGCATAAAGCCAACCTGGTTACCAGAACACACTCACTACTACAGAGATCCCAGCGGAGGTTTGTCATTACCACCCTCCTTCTCCACCACAACAGAATTTCTTTTTTGAAACTTTAGAAAACAGCGATGCTCCCAAAGTTTCCTCGCAGCAGTCGTGCGGATGTCCAGCCACTGTCACTCTGCTCAAGTTAAAGGCAGCTACACAGGGTGCCCGTCAGCAGAGCACAGCTCTGCAGTGAGCCTCGAGCGGGGGGCACGTTCTGCTGCCTCCGGGACCGCGCGCTGCTCACCCGGGGCAGCAGATCCCACCAGTCCGCTGCCTGGTTTAGCATCAGCACAGCCAGAGACTTCAGCTGGAATGTCAGAAAGAAAACAGTATCTCTCCTTCTCACTGCCCTTTCTTGAATACAGGATCTTCCTTACGCCACCTTTTTTGTATCAAAAAATCAATTAATTTTTACTAGAATGCAATTTTCAACACAGAGGCAAGCACAACGTTGTAAAAATGAAACAACTCTGCAACGCAACGTGCAGCTGTGCAAAATGGTGGATCCAGGCCAACTACAGAACCTCTCCTCTTTTACAGACTCTTTCTCGAACATGCTCCGTGGGGCGCAGGGCGTTTGTTCTGGGCTCTCTCCCCAGTAATCCCCCCCTGTCCCACCTGTCACTAACTTTCCTGGCTCCCTCTGATGATTTCTGCCCTCTTGCTTTACCAGCACAGCGGTCACGCAGCTGCCCAGAGCAGCACGATGCAAGTCAGCCCATTCCGTCCCCTCCCCAGCCTGAAGGAAAAGGAAGGCAAAAGGAACGGAGCAAGCCACCAGCCTATGCTCAGGACACCGGTACTTTTCAAGCGCTGCAGTGTCGTGATTCAGCAAGCATGCACAGAGACACCAAAGTATTACCTTCATGACTGGCTGAGCAAAATACTTCGCGCTCCAGTCACAAAACCCCGTCTGCACTGTGGCCGAAATGAAGCTCTTGTGTCCAACGGCGTCATCGGCATCATCGGTAGTCTGTCCAGAAGGAGAAGAGCACGTTAACCCGCGTCCCTCCCGTTCACGTGGGCCAGAGGCACAGACAGTAACACCCGCCTTGCCTTCAACACGTCACCGGGCAAAGAGAAGCTCAAACGCGCTGCCAAGGATATGAATTTTTTTACGTCTAGCTTTAAGATCACTGTCATTACATTAACTCTGTGGAAATGCGCAAATCCCCTCGTCTGCACAGCACAAGACGTAACCAGGCTACCGCGTGAATCAGGGCTGAAACGTCAGCGCATCGTCCAGCCCAAGCCCCAGGATGAGATCTCTCATGGTCTCCCAAGCATCTGGCTTGAGGAGCAGCGGGGCAGTGAAGCTGACTCAGGGTAAAGCACGGCCGGACACCGCTGCAAACCAAGGGCACATACGCCCCAAGTATTTGTCACGAAGCACCAGACAGCCAAAAAGAAAGCAGGATGATGACTCCATTCAACCAGGTTTCCTCCATTTTTCAGAAACATGATCCAGCCTCGGGCTGCCATCCCCATGAGAAGTGAAGGTGTTCTTCCTATGGCTTCAACACTTCTTTTGTAATCACACAGAAGAGTTGACTCTCCACCTCCAGCCGCTTCTGAGAGATCACTCACTAAGGCAAGGCAGAAATGCCAGTTCAAGTGACGAGCAGCTACTTCTCAGTCATCAGAACACCCAAAAGCTGTGCTGTCCACCTGCCCTGTGGACTGCAATGCACCCACCGCACTGCTCGGATGGGTGCATCCTTCCTTTTTCTGGTACCAGGAGGGAGCAAGGGAGGGTCGATGTCCTCCCCACCACGCTCTGTGCGTTAGTACAGCCATCAGAGCACACCCACCGCCTCTTCACTCTCCTCCCATCCACAGAGCCAGCACCAGAAACACCCTGGAAATGCGCTGAAGTAGAGGAAGAGGTGGACACAACACTATTGCCAGCTGGTTGAACCTGAAGAACACTGACCACTGATAAGTAATAGCCTGTCTCCAAGTGATGGCTGGCCACAAGCATGTCGGAGCGTGCTTGGACTCAACCACAGTCATCTGACACGACTCATCTCCAGGTGACAGTCAGAATCCTTCGTGCATACCAAAATCTGACTGACTGCTCCACTTGGCACCACATCAGCCCTTCATGCTTCTGTCAATGGAAAAATGCCCAGTACCTGATGACTGTCTTCAGAACACTAAAACATACACGAAACCCTCGTTGGCTTGCTTGTGTGCTGAGAAGCAGCGTCCCTGCCGTTCCTCCCGGAGGAAGGCAGCTTGTAACGGCTCAGCTCGGCTCCCTCCCAGCATGGCGGCCTGGCATGACGAGCTTGGGTCTTTGGAGCCAGAGCCTGGGCTCAGGCCCTCCCTGCCGCACAGCGAAGAAGGGCTGCCACGCGCAGAGTGGGGCAGGACCGCTGGGAAGAAGGTGAATACTCTGGTGCAGGAGCACCCACCAGTCTCGAGAGGAATGCCAGTTTGTATCTTAAAGGAAGAGGAATCTCCCCTTTTTCCTCCTTGGTCCCTGCTTTGCTGAGGTTGGAGAAAAAGCACCTGAGGTCACAGATCTGACTCTGCGTTATCAATCAGGCAGACAAATGTTTATGAAGGAATAAGCCATCAACTCTGAGTAAACACTTCTGAGTAGCAGAAGTGAATAATGCCCTATCGAAAGCTGTAAAACAAAATTTATCCTGAAGAAAAAATAAGGAATCGATTTTTATTTTACTGGTTGGAGGAAGCCAATCTGGAGTTAACAGCAGCTAGAAGCAAACAAGAGATACGCAGAGACATACCACAAAGAACAGCACCTGCAACAAAGCCCAGCGGAGCGGGGAAGTAGGCAGACCTGAAAGCAGAGTCTCCGTACCTGCTCCGGCCCTTTGTCAAACATTTTCCTTGTCCTGGGGAACTGGTGGGAGTGAGGCGTGTACTGAACCCCCATGTTGCTGACGTTGGCAGGTCTTACAGACGCGATGTCCCGACTGACTGGCTGTTTCGTCACGTCGTTTGTCAGGCTGGAGCTGCTTGTGCTCGTGGCTGGAGGTGACCCTCTGGAGATCAAACCAGAGGGAAAGGATTTAGGTGTCACCGGACATGAGACTCGTGCATGTGAATTACATTACTTTCACTTTGTTTCTTTCTTCTAAGATTTATACTTCACTGCTCTGCTTCCTTGACAAGAACAAGAGAGACACACCAACCCCAAAACAAGGGTGAACCTTGACTGCACCAACTCCAGATTGAGGATAAGAAAAATCAACCTTTTGGGAACCTGCAGGTCCCACAGTGGCGCGCCCACAGGCCACGACGTCTGACCTGAGGTGCACTGACCAGCCACTGCAATGGAGCGGGGAGACTGGACGTCCTGTCAGCCCACAGAAAAGCATTTTAATTTATATATATACCGAGATCCACCTTACTGCACCTTTATTTTATACTAGCAGAAGACGTGAAAAGACATCACTGTGCAGTTCTGGGCCCTCCATTCCAACTCCGAATCTTACTGGTGCACACTGACTGTGGGATCAAACGTGTGGTGGTGGCTCTGGGAGAGCAGCTTTGGGGAAATAATCAAGTTTCCAAATCCTAGCTTTGCCCATGCCGTTATCTCCATTTCACTGCAGTTTAGGCATCACTTGTTCATCATCAGATAACCCTGGCTTTTACCAGTTGAAAGTGCAGAAAATCAGATCAGACTTCAATGGGAAATCTGGACAGCACACAGGCCAGGCCAGAGTGCGTCAGTAAAACCAGCAACATCTCGTTCTTCCTTTCAATTCCTCTTTAGATAATTAGCGTGGCTTGTTACTCTTTGTCCCAGAAAGAATAATAGGAAGAAACTCCTAACTTTTTCCCAGAGCTTTTGCTTCTGGACCCCTTACCAGTGCTGAACCAAGCAGGTACCAAGACCTTGGCAGGTTCCCTCCCTCCGGTGCAGCTGACTGGGATGGCTGTGGAGTGGTGGCTGGTGGGGAGCCCCCAAACCCCCCACGGCAGGAGGGCTGGAAAGCCAGGCCGGCACTTACCCGACTTGGTGGATGTGCATGCCCTTGTTGGTGGGGCTGGCAGGGGCAGACTGAGTCAGCGAGGAGGTGTCGAGGATGCGCTGCGGGCGAGCATTCACCGTTGCCTAGAGAAAAACACAGAGAGCAGAGTCCTGAACAGCCACGACTGCAACACGCCGGGCGCAGTTGTTTGCTATCGAACACAACCGCACACCTGGGGTCACACGAGTTCAGCTCTCTATCTGTGTGTGTGTTTAAAAATGTATAGGAAAAAGCTCCTGTGCAGTTCCCAATGCATACGGTGACTTCACTACTTTTTTAGTCAAAAAAGACTTACCAGAAAGCGCCGGGAAATGGCTGTGACTAACACACAAGCCTTTTCCCCCCCTCAGCTGCAGCCCACGACGCGCACCAGCCCCTGGGAGCGAGCTGCCAGCAGGCCGGCAGCCAGCCGGGCCCCCCGCCTCGCGACACACGGCTGCCACGCTCACCACAACCGCAACGCCAGCACGCGTTCCGACCCGGCGTTCACGCTGGAGTCACAGCTCTCCTCGTACATCTGCCAGCTGCCGGGAACTGCCTCCTGTTGCTGCCCCGTCTCCCCTAAGGAGAGCCGAGCTCTTCCCGCGTTCGTCAGAGGACGCTGCTTCCAGCAGCACCACGTCCACTCGCACGGGGAAGGCAGGGGATTTACGCAGCCGGGCTGCTCCGAGCCCCTCAGAACACGGCCAGTGCCCCTGCAAAGCAGGGCCCGGGCACCCAGCCACTGCTCGATGGGACCCGTTTGCGGGGAGTCACTGTCCCTCTCCGGGGAAGCCCTCAAACACCGGCCAGGGGAAGGCAGCGAGAGGCGTACGACGGCTCCGTCGCCACCGCGCATCCTCCGGGCTGAGCATGCCGCTCGCACCCTGCGAACCACCTCCCCGTCAGACAGGGAGAAGCCTTCTGCTGCCTGCAGCCTCCTTCCTCCCTTCCACAGCATCCCGCCTTCTGCAAAACGTTTGGAATTTCTCACACGTTGAAATAACTTTTCAAGGAGGCCCCAGACTGACACAAAAACCTGGAGGGACAAACACAGCTATCCCACAGGCAAGCAGACTTTCGCCATCCCTTCCAACACTAAGAAACCCACACCTCGCAGCACAGGAGCCGGGCAGGTGCTGGGGTGACAACACGCGGGCTCGCATCCCACCGAAAGCAAGCTGAGCAAGGTGAGAGCAGCAGCCAGCGAAACACAGAGCACACGGAAAGCGAGAGCTGTGCGCAGTCTTCTGGAGCCCGGACAGCTCAGGAGCCTTTTCATACCATCATAGAATGGTTTGGGTTGGGAGGGACCTTAAAGCTCACCCCATTCTACCCCCCCGCCACAGGCAGGGACCCCTTCCACCGCCCAGGCTGCTCCCAGCCCTGTCCTTGGGAGGGGGCAGCCACAGCTCCTCTGGGCACTCGGGGCCAGGGCCTCACCACCCTCACAATGACAAATTTGCTCCTTACATCTAACCTAAATCTGCCCTCATTCAGCTTGAAGCCATCACCCCCTGTCCTGTCCCTCCCCGCCCTTGTCACAGCCCCTCTCCAGCTCTCTCGCAGCCCCTCCAGGCACTGGCAGCTGCTCTGAGCTCTCTCCGCAGCCTTCTCCTCTCCAGGCTGACCAGCCCCAGCTCTCCCAGCCTCTCCTCACAGCAGAGGGGCTCCAGCCCTCGGACCATTTTTTCTAAGCCAATGCCCTTACAAGGCAGAACCAACCCCTCTCGTGAACAGCATCCATCTTTGCACTCAAAGCTCACGCGTGTTGGCGGCAGAGGGATCTGCGAGGGACTGGTGGAAAGATGAGGAGCTACTGGAGAGAATCCAGCGGAGGGCTACGAGGATGAGGAGGGGACTGGAGCATCTCTCCTATGAGGAGAGGCTGAGGGAGCTGGGCTTGTTCAGCCTGGAGAAGAGAAGGCTGAGAGGGGACCTGAGAAATGACGATAAATATCTGCAGGGTGGGGGTCAGGAGGACGGGGCCAGACTCTTTCCAGTGGTGCCCAGCGACAGGACAAGGGGCAACGGGCACAAACTGAAGCCCAGGAAGCTCCAGCTGAACC
>Ga0065711_1037070_pt1 | contig 20228 bp, 9 predicted proteins | sample Hoacrofraction12_FD_59098 | JGI IMG/M metagenome (GOLD analysis project Ga0065711, IMG submission 59098) | Hoatzin crop microbial communities from Cojedes, Venezuela - Epithelial fraction 12 v2 (version 2) | ecosystem: Host-associated > Birds > Digestive system > Esophagus > Crop | place... | reverse complement strand
ATATTCAAGACCCACCTGGACAAGGTCCTGTGCAGCCTGCTGTAGGTGACCCTGCTTCGGCAGGAGGGTTGGACTAGATGACCCACAGAGGTCCCTTCCAACCCCTACTATTCTGTGATTCTGTGATTCTTGGTGGCGTAGCTTCAACCAGAGGGTAAAGGAATCCAGACTATAAAGGAGCTCAGTAAAACGGGCCAACTCTTGGGAGGTACATGGATGTAAGTTAAAAGACCTAGAATGTAGGCCTTGAGCCATCCTATTGTCTTGGTGGCTTCTACTGGACTCCTTCCTACTTTTCAGTTTCTTTCTTGTACTGAAGAGCCCCAAACTGCACACGAGTCAAGATTTGGTCTCACTTCCCTTAGCCTGCTGCCTGCACTCATGCTAATATGGCCCAATTATGTGGTACACTTCACATGTCACAAGGGCTCACCAGTGGCTTGCTTTCAGTTTATTTTCCACCAGGACCCACTGATCCTTTTCTGCAAAGCTTCTTTACAGTCAGTTGTCCTCCAGCTGGTAGTGCTGTCGGGGTTACTCTGTCCCAGAGACAGGAAACCTTTTATTTCTCTTCATTGAACTTTGTGAGGTTCCTGTAAGCCCATTCCTCCAGCCTGTTGAGATCTTGACAAATGGCAGTCCTGCGCTCCAGCACATCAACTGCTCCCCTCGATGTGCATTGCAGTGTTTTCAGCTCTCCATAGAGACCCTACTCTATGGATAATTTCCATATTCTGGTGCTCCTAAACAACCTAATACTTGACACCTAATTTTTAAGTTTTGTTTTGTTTAAGTAGGAGGAATCTAAGTACAAACAGGAATTTGAATCTTACCATAACTGATTGTTCAAATGCACTTGTGTTTCTAAGTCTCTGTGGCGCTTGGATACCACTTCCTTGGGGAGCACAACTTCAGGTGTCCTGCTTTAAACACAGAAACCAGAATACTTTCTAAAGTAATACTATTACAAGCAATAGATTAAAAATAAATATTTAATTTCCCAATACAAGTAGAAAGATTACAAAAATTTACAATACAAACTAGATTGTTTTTAGCAGCTGTGATTTTGTGAAAATACCAGATATTCAGTGTTAGTTCACTGTAGCTTCCCCTCAGCTTTCTCAGCATCTGCTATTAGATGTCTCAGGGCTGCCTTTGGTGTGTAATTTGTTTATACCTCTTTATACTTTCATACTGAGTTTTAACTGATCAGTGTAGATGTGTCTATTTCAGTTGATTTTTGGAATGAAGTCTCAAGTAAAAGTGAAACAGTCCCGTTTGCACTCTGATGTTTTTATAACTTTGATTTTTGGATGAAATAGCTGATAAAAAGTCTGTTCTGTCACTACTTCTGTCACTAATTTCTCTTTTGCCTTATATACTATGGTGGCATTTACAGCTGAAAGAAGCTGGTTTCACACCTTCTTATAGTGAATGAATGACAATTTCTCACTAGGCAGCATTTTGCTGGCCTTGTGGTTGTAGAAAGCAGTTTGCATTGGTCAAAGTCTCCTGTGTATATTCATTTTCCTTTAGATACTCCCGCCATTTTTCAATATCATCATCATTTGAATTTGCTCTGGGAAATAAAATCAAATCTACCTTTTTAAAATGTAACATACAATTACGCTGCTTTACATACAGCATGAAAAAAAAAAAAATTTTTTTCTGCATGCTGTCTTGCCCAGAGGATTACTCAAGGGAGGTTGACAGATCAATAAGGCTTAATTATCATCAAAAAGCAGACAAGATGAATTTATTATATATCTATAATGAAATCAGTTTTCAATATAAAAAACTCTTAAAAAATGATATTCTACATTGGCAATAATGATTAGCAATAAATAAAAAATAAATTAAAATAAAATGGAACTAGCTTTAAGATGCTGATTGTTCTTGATTCTTCTGTAGGCAAAATGGCTGTATTCCTGTAGGACATACAGCATTTGCTTTTATACTGATGTTCACAAGTAGTGGCTGGTCGATCCTTGCATTTACACTGTTAAAAGCTATTTCTTTAGTATACTGAATGATGCCACCACAAGTAAAATCAGTTTCATATGTTGCTATATAAATGTGTAGTTTCACTGTGGTTTTGCTTTTTCATGACTTTTCAGAGTATTTTTTTTCACAAAATTGCAAGATATTTATTTCTTTAAATAACTGCATTGTTACTACTGTATTAGTTACAGTGACGGTTTGCTTAATGCACAGAAATGAAGCAAGTGTATGCATAAAATTATGACAAAGTGTACTATTGGTATACCAAAATATGAATATATCAGTAAGAGCTAGAAGTAACTATTTTATCATTTTCAGCAGAGTATTTCTATTTAAATTGTCCAATATTTACATTACTACCCTAGTAGCAAGAGCCAAAATTGTGCTGAACATTTCTGGTAAATAATAGTCTACCTCAAGAAATTCACTCTGTAAAAGAATTAATGGGCAGATGATGCAAATGAAAACATGGGAGAAAAGATGGCCAAGAAAAGGGTGTTTGAGTGGACACTCAATGGCAGTTCTCATTCAACAGACTTTTAAAGAATTATTTGAAATTTATGAATTCATTATATCCTGAACATATGTTCATGCACACTAAAAAAACAAAAAACAAACAAGGCCACAGGAGCATAGGTCTGTCACACTAAAAAGCTGCTGACTCAAAAGGCAGAGTTCTTCTCCTCTGCTATTTCACTCGTGGTTGAGGGAAGAGTAGCGAGAGGTGTTAGGAGACAGCAGAAGAATACCTCTGTGGCAAGTGACTCTGCCTCTGACGGAGTCTTGGTGAACTGGGAAGAACTGAGAGTGGACTTGTGAGTGGGACAAGTGGCGACTGAGCAGATTTAATTGAGGTACACACGCAAGCTGAGGACATACTTGAAGATAAATAGGATGTGATGACATATACTTGTCATCTTGTTCATACACTACTTGTTCATTTTGATGGTCTTTTTTCTATATGTTGTAATCTGCTCTGTTTTAGTACTGACATTAATACGCACCTGGAGAAACTGGTACAATCAATCTTAAGAACTTTAAAGGTAGTATGAAGAAAAATAATGACTGCTAGGACATCTGTTATTTGTAAGGATCTTTCTGGAAGGTAAATGTAACAGTACCTTTACCCTGATTTAATAATTGCATATACTCCTGAACATTAGCTCTTTGAACATGGACAAGTTCATAAATAATGGTGATGGAAATCAGCTCTCCGCATGCAAATGCGATTAAAAAAAAATGTATTAGCATTACAGTCCCAGTCTCCAAAGGGGAGATTTCCCTTTAGGAAAATTATGTATTGAATCTTCTTCGAGGGGAACCTAGAACTGACAGATAAGAAAAAAGTCTTTTAAATGTATACCAGTATTTTCATTGTTGGAATTTGCTGGATTGTCCTGTTCAGTATTTTTTCAGATTTTAGCTTTTTCTATGCTGGGTTGTATATTAATTTTTGTGTGCGGTTAGTGCCACTGCACGTGGAAACTGGCATGTAGATGGCACTTTGTTTGCACTCAGGTGATAGTTCATGTGTCTAATTTACAGTACATGTTTGCAGAAATGTAGTGCCACCAACAGAAGTGGCTTAATGTATTACAGTGAAACTCTAATGTTTGGTTTAATTCAGACAGTCTGAAGACGTACTCTTTTCTGCAACGAGCTCCTTTTGCTTTCCATCCATCATACCTGCAGATTTAGCTCTCCTATTATTTCTTACTTGTGAGATCCAGTAATTTAGAATGGGAATTTGATATGGTTAATTTTACTAAGATATTAATTGTTTTTCATTATGCTTTTTGTGAAGATTTGTGTCAGTAGGCACTAGCAGGTCCAAAAGGAATGTGTGGATATTTGCTGTTAATATAGCCGTCAAGCTGCTTTTGAATTAATACATGTAGTAGAGTATTTGCAACTAAGCGTGAAGGTCACTGGGTCAGAGAAGGTGTATCAACTGGGAATTAGATTTGAATATGGCAGTGAGTCAGTCGATATTTTGGGTGTATTCTCATGCCTTTTGTTTCTTTGAGTGGTTCTGCAGCTGTGTATATGCCATTTAGAGAGCTTTATGGTAATTTGATATTTTGTGCTTAGGATCCTAGTAAAATATACACATAAAATTCGTGTTATCAGAAGGAACAGATATTGGTAATGCCTGGAAGATGTAATATTCTTTGTATTTTTTCAGACTTTTTTTAATTAGGATATGTCTGCTTGTACAAAAAGGTTAATTTCTGTCTTGCAAAGTGTATGCAGATGAGGAAAAAGCAGTCTGAGGTTGTTGTAAATTCATGAACTGTGTCTACATAAAAAGTTCATCATCTTATTTTGCTGCTCTTGAGAGGGAACAGCTAGAAAAGACAAGACATGTTGAAATGAAGTCTCAGAGTTTCACACATGCGTAACAATGTTAAATCATTTTGCTTTCTCCATAGGATTTTAAGACAGTGCTGTCTTTTCCCCAGTACCCAGGGGAGTTTCTGCACCCTGTGGTATATGCATGTACTGCAGTTATGTTGTTGTGCCTGTTTGCTTCCATTATCACCTACATTGTCCATCACAGGTAGGAATTCAATTTTAAACACTCGTGTTAAATGGTCAGTGTTATGCTAGGGGACTTCAATTTTTCTAACCCTCACTGAAAAGATAAATTAAAATGATCTGGATTACTGTTGGATAGTAATATCAGCAATGTGATTTGCACTAGAGAAATCAAAAAAAGGTTATGTCAACCTTTCTCAAGCTGTTCCCAAGCTGTATCTTTCCTGAAATGTATGTCTAAATGGTCTATACGCTGCTCCTAAGATTTCTACCTTGACAATTCAGTATAAAACCACTAGCACTATGAAATTGATGTCTGGCAAATTCCAGCCAAAGAGTAGCACTTTGGAGAGCTGCATCAGTGGTATTGGCCTTGAAGACCAAGTTGGGTTAACAGACTTGATAACTATTGTTGGATAAAAGACTTTGACTTCTGAATCTTCTTGAGTTTAGAAAACTTGTGTTTTCCTTTATATGAAAGATGTACATAAATGCCATTTTAACTACATACTTCTGTTAAGGACCATTAGCAATTTAAAAGAGTAGGGATGTATTGTACTGTAGAAGCTGCTAAATATTAAGTGAACTTAATGCAGTGACTTCTGATCTTCAGCTTCCATTTAATCCTGTAGAGATGTCTTGTTAAAGTTTCGCCTGTCTGAAGCTATGCAATAAGCTTTTTGCTTTTATTACTCTGCTTTAAATGCTTGATTTTATGGAGGAAGCTTTAAGTCAGTAGACCCTTGTCTGTAGATACTTTGCAATTTTTACCACTGATTTTACCTTTTTATCATTGATTTCAATGCTGTATAAATCAGACTCTGTACTATAGGTAGATTGCTAAGTAGATATTCAAGAATCAGAGAATTTAATTCTGCCATATTCAGTGTTTTTTCCAAAGTATACTTGATTTTTAAAAGTGTTTTTTTTCAACAGCACAATCCGAATAAGCAGAAAAGGATGGCACATGCTTCTCAACTTTTGTTTCCATACTGCTCTTACGTTTGCTGTTTTTGCTGGTGGAATCAATCGCATTAAATATCCAATTATATGTCAAGCTGTAAGTATCTGCCTTAGTAATTCTTACTAATAGAATGAAAACCTGAAACTGTATCTTTTAGCATACTATTGATAGTTCTCTTTCTTTTCATATGGTGTCTCCGGATCTGAAGTTCTTCAGAATAACCCATCATTATAAGCCTGTCTTTTAAAGGCCAGCACTGGCAGTGTTCAGTGTTTGGTTGTCACCTGAGTTTCTGTGAGAGGCCAACCAGTGCATTAACTTCTCTGCAGCTCAGATTTTCTTATTTAAAAAAAATCCCTGAAAATCATAATATTTCTCTGTTCTACGGGATAGTTGAAAACTGTGATTCCCAAATATTTCTAATGTCCTTTCTGATCTTTGGATTGAATGTGTGGAACTAAAGTTACTGCTGCTCTTTTGTAATATATATACCATTTGCCTGAGGATGGCCTTGGCTTCTCTGGGTGATCCCTTAATATATACTCGGGCATCTTGATGTGTGTAGGATGATTATATCTTTCTACAGGCTAAGGAGACAGAGCAGACCAGTACACTTACGATTTATGGACCCCTGTTTGCACTGCTGGACTGTTTCACATCTCTTGGTTCATCCTTTCCAGGGATATAGTGCCGTGAGATGCATAGAAAGGGCATGGTTTCAGCTGCTCTGAATATAGAGGCTGACTCTATACAATACTTAAGAGAGTCATTGCAGTCATCTTCTGTCACGCCTGATGAGGGCTTGTTGCAATTTGTTTGTCTTAACTATGTCTTTCTCTTGGATTTTGTAGAAGTGCTCCAGATCTCATGAATGTTGTTGGTATTTACCTGGCGTAAAGCACTTTATTAAGCCAACGTTCTCCCAGATATTCTGCCTGTCACTAATCCGGTTCTTCTGATTGGCTTGAATGGGTGTTAACAGCAAGAGTTGCCAGCCCACAGCAGAGTCACTGTGAAACTTGCAAAACTAGTGTAAAAGTTACCATTCTAATTTTCAGAGAGATGCTTTGGGAGCCTTTTGCGTGTACTTGTGCATGGCCATCAATAGACAGCACATGCAGATCTGTAAGCACCTGTAATGTTGTCTGTGTAAAGTCTATCTGTATATTACATGGTATTCATTTAAATGACACAGTTGTCCACTAGATTATTCTGAGATAAATATCTCACAATATCTAGTGTATTGTGTCACAAATAGTCTGTGAGTTCTAGCAAATTGAAATATCATTTACCACCTGTGATTGTCTTTATCTGCAGTTTGCAAGTGAGGGTAGCAGATTAGTTTGTAGGGCAGCCATGACCATGTAATTACATGATCACAAATGACCATCTGTTGCTACAGTCATTGTCTGGTTATTTACTTTGCAGATTGCATGGTAACAATGCTGTATTAACAGCAATAATGAAAAAATGGTTGAGATAAATGAGTTATTAATAATCTGTTGTAATACATAAACTGCAGGGGTATCTTCACAAAATGCATGATCAGTGACAGCTGTTTCTTGCTATAGTATAGGGCCAGATCCTGAGCTGCTGAGAAACATGCACGCTTAGAGAAACTGAATGGATCCATTTGTAAATGCCTTCTAATCAAATTCATAAAGTTATTTATTTACCTGACACCATGCTACATCAACAGACAATATCACCAGCAGTTTAAATATACGAAAGATACAGGACACACAAGACACACAGAGTCCTCTGGTTCCTGGTAGAAATTGTCTGATGTAATTAGATAGGGCTAATGGATGCAACAGTCCAAACAATCTAAGAAAAAACTCCTATAGCTGATAACACAGGCTGAACCAATGTATACTCCCAGAACATTAAATCCCACTAAAGACCCCTTCTTTCCTACTGACAGCAATGTTTTTCAAAATTCTGTGAGTCCCAGTGGTTGTCTCCACCTGTGATAACCCTGAGAGGATCACTCTGTGAATTAATATTCAGGGTGCCACAGCTAGGAGGTAGGGAGGTCAGATCTACTAATGATTTCCTAAGAAGATCACGTATTTGAACATTTCCCATAGCTTGTGTAAGCAGTGGTGGGGCAGACAGCACTCCTTTTCTGCATATGGAATGTAGCAATTCTTTAAATCACTCATCCTAATGAAAAGTATGTTTATATAGCTGTTTTGGGCTTGTGTGTCCCTCAGGTCTAAGTTTTGTCTCTTTCTCCTGTTTTTCTTTTTTTTTTTTCATTTCTGGAAAAAAAAATATATTAGGGTTCAAAATATATTTGTGAAACTATTACTGCTTCGAGCAGCACTAAAATAGTAATTATACTCCATGTGTAACACCATCAATGTTGATATAGCACAGGTATCTTCCCATCTGCTACAATTCAAAACACAGCTTCACCCTGCAGCAATGGAATTTGCACATTTTGTTTCCTGGGTGCAAAGGGGAAGATTCGAAGTGCAAGCATTTTCTGTCCTAATCACTGAAATGAGGTGTCAAAGCCAGTGAACCTCCACCTTTCTTACTCTAATTATCCCTAAAACTTTCACACAGATTTCACTGCCACAACTTTCACACAAATTTCACATCACATGAAAGGGTGTTTCTAAAATAACTTCAGTTGGATCACCTTCTCCCTCTAAATGAAGTGTCCCAGGCTAATTTTAAGCAGCAGGAATTAATGCTATGGAAATGGACCCATTTTCTGTGATAGATAGCTGGAAGGAACTTCACATCCCGTTGAAGGCAAAGTAGTTGTGCAAAAAAATGTGTTTTCAGAGATGGTAATATATTTATTTTTATCTGGAATCTAAACATCTAAAACTCCCTTTTAAACCTACATACCTGTTTCAGAGAGGATTTTGTATAGACGATCTCACTTGTGTATATGCTATGCAGTCTTCATGATTTATAAAGAAAACTGATGTTAGAGTGCTTGGTCTGGAAGAGTTGATTGCTTCTTCATGGCTTTCCTGTGTGAATGAGGTTGTATTTACAGACTGTTTAGATTACCCACGAGTCTGATTCTGAGTGTCACTGAATGCTGGATGTTAATATAGAATCCAGAGTCTTGAGTTTATGGCAAAATCTTTCATGTAAGGCAAAGGTTGTGTGAGGGAGATGGAATGGGATTAATCAGTACACTAGCCAACAAGGTGCTTAAGCCAGCCAGTGGATGACGTAGTCAGCCCCTTCCATCTCCTAGAGTTAGGGTCTCGAATTACTTTCCTTCGAAGGGTAGAAGGAGGCTTATTCCTTTCATGTAAGGAATGAGATGGAAGAAGACATAACTGTAGCTGGATCACTTCCTGTGTGTGGGAGGCATTGATTCTGTACCCTCAGTCTGAGAATTCCAGTCTTATGGCCCCTACATTCCAGGAGAGCATGATAGCCATCAGGCTATGGATGCTGGGAGATGAAATCGTCAGCTCTACATGTTGAAGCGTGAAGAATAGGCTTAGGGGCACAATATTTATGAGACAGAAAAGTTAGGGAGGGAGACAGAATCATATGTTTTTATCTGAGTGGCATAATCACTTCAATCACATCTCCAAGAACCTCTTCAAATAAAAGCTTCCATGTAAAATTTGGCAAGGCTCCTATCTTCCTCCTCCCTGACGAGTGTCATATGTGAAACTGCTTGTAAATTCCTTTCTGTAGGGCAGTAAATGTTCAGCAAGAAAGGCAAAGCCCATTCCATACTAGCCAGTAGCTTGGAAGTTAGAATACTACGCTTGGAAGCTTGAAATTTTGAATCCTATTTAAGGAGGTCCTAAAGCTATGTTCCACAGCTTGGGTAGGAGATGTAGATACAAAAATATTATAGAAAGAGGAGGGAAAAAATAGCTCTTTCTGCTCTAGCTATATATATTTTTTTAAAAAAGAATGGATGTGAAATTGATGTATTATGATCAAGTTTGCCAGTTAGGGTGTCTCAAGCAAAGGATATTATTTAAGAGCTCTTGGGTGGTCTTTGGGGAGAGAGGTTAGGCATTGTTCAGCTCTGCTGAGACAGGAACAGAGCTAGTCATATGCACAAGCAAGAATTTTGGTGGCTGGAAACTTTACTAGCAGCAACCTATGACAGCTAAAGACTTTGCATGCTATGGAGCTAATGTGCATGCTGTGCTGAAGGTTGTCCTTCCTGGTCTCAGGTACCTGATTTGCGTGTCTCAACTTCTTGCTCTGAATTTTTTACCTGTAAAGAGAGCATGGGGTCACTCTAAGGCTAAATGTTTTAAGATCATGAAATATTCACATCCAGTGATGTTACAGACCGCAGAGAAATTCCTGAATCTGTTCATCTCTCTGAAAAGAATCACTTTTGGTGCAGGATTAATAGGTGGAATGGAATGTCACTGCATATCCATATCCTCCTTTAAATAGAGCTGGCTGAAGGAGGACAATCTTATCTGAAATATGATTACAATTGGAAAAAAAAAGCAATGAAATTAAAAACTAAGGGAAAACAAAGAAATTTGTGTGCAAGTTAAAACTGATCAAGAGAGCTTTTTGTGCCAAAATGCTTTGCATAAATGTGTATTCTGGTCATTACCATGGTAACTGCATGGTGTGGAGCTTAAGTTACCTCTAGGGTTCTGAAATTTCTTGGAAGAGCACATACAGACAGCATCTTGCTGTAGAAAAGTGTAATCTTCTGTTCGTAGGCTGGTGCTTATTCCCAAAGATAAGAGTTCTAAGAACACAGGACATGGAAAAAATGAGTCCAAGAAAACAAGAAAATTTTCATTATACAACTGCAGTTATTAAATAGCTTTAGGTGCAATGCTGTCTTCAAATGCATATGTTCTGACCATTGTTTCTGTACCATTTGGACTGTCAGTGGAAAAAATTCTTACAAATAAGGGTCATCAATATTCAATCATAATCCTTTGTTCTGTGTGGAAAACTTCACCTTTCCCACACAATTTTATGTGAAATACAAAATTTCTACTTACAGTGAAAACAGTTTTAAGTGAACACTTGAGTATTTAATTTGTATCTATTTATTTTCCTCTTTAAGCTTCATAGAGGCACAAATCCAATAAGATATACACAGGTAAATTTGTGCCTTGGACACGTAGTGCATAAACCTAAGGTTTACATTTGCTAGCAGAGTTAAGTGAGAGTTTACTGAACAAAACTGTCTTTGTCCTGTTCTCCTTTCTGTTGAGCCTTGTCTTCCCCTTCCATCTCATGAGCTGGTATCTTGTGTATTTCTAGCGTAGGGCTCAGATGTCTTCCTAGCTTAAGAGAGCCAAAAAGAGGCACTCTCACTGAAGGGGACAAAAGAGCATGCAGCCACAGCTCCAAAGTGCAAAAATGAGGAAAATGCATCTCTATGGCATGACTGATGTCAGTGTGGAGGTATGGGGAAGGAAGAGGCAGAGAGCAAAGCCCACCACTTTGAAATACTGAATTTTCAAGATGAGGTGTGACAAGCATTTCTTTACTAATTATCATTAGTGGATGAATAAGAGCAAAAATTCTAGTCCAGAAAGCATATTTTGTGATGGGTAGTGAGAAACAAAGTCATCACCACACAGAGAAGAGGGTACCCTTTCGTTTGAAATTCAGTATAGCAGCTCAGCACACCCTTCCAAATTCCACATTTTTGTTGTGTCTTAGATGTTTTATCTCCTGATTGACACCATTGTCCTTCAACTCTGTCAGTCATGAGGAGGTCCCATATCATCAGGATATAGCCTCGTTTCCTTTAAGCAAGAAATGCAAATAGATTTTTTTTTTTGAGAGAAAGAGCCATATTATTAAAGAGTACAGAAGATGATAACATTTCTGTCTCTTGTCTGTGTTTGTTTGATTAGTCCATATATCAGAAGGAACTAAGCTGCTGAAATATGAGCATACCGAAGAAAAGTAATGTGACTAAGGGGCGGTATAACAGTGATGTGTTCAGTTGCGTCCTTGAAAGTTCAATAAAATTATTTTATTGTATCATTTTTTAGGAATCTCATTCACTTAAGTAGCTGATCATTTCTGTTCATCTCTGGCCATGTATGTTGTGAAAATTCACATGTAGGTGGCTTCTCACATGGAGTTCAACCCTGCTGTTCATAGTCTTATGGACTCTTTGGCATATTTGTGTAGAATAATTACAGAATATATAGTAGCACTGCCATGTTGAAATGAGAAATAGGTTATGAACCAAATGTCTAGAATTTTTCCAGTCCTTTCTCACAGTTCCCACCTCGTTTTTCTTCCCCTTTCTCCTCTTCTCCCTCCTGCCTTACTCTTCCACTCACCCCTGGCAGCTCATAGCCATATTCACTGCATCCCTGCAGAAATGCTGCAAGCTGCATATGAACGAAGTCCAGACACCACTAGCCACTGAACTGGCAACGTCTGCCAGCTGATGGTACACAGTTGTCTCATTCTCTTGTTTCTGCTTCTTTTACCTCAAATGACAACAGCTATGAAGGCTTTATACTCCCTTGTCTAATGTGTCAGACAAGTCCCAGAGAAAATTACAAAGGGTTTTCTGTTGATGGTAGTTGCTCCTATCTTGAAGTTTTGTGCTGTATTACTAAGTATCAAAAAAATTCAAGGAATTTTTTTCCTTTACGCATCAATTATTTTGTTTTAAGTTGAGCAAAAATGAACACTGGTTCAAATAAATCATTATAATAGATTTGAATTAGCTTTATTCAGCAATTCTCTGTATTCCTTAAACATTTATATGCTTTCCAATTATAGCAATATTTTACTTGTCACTGCAAAATGTCAGGTTATTGCTTCAAAGGTAACCTCATTTTATATAATCAGATGGAGACTTAGCTCATGTAATAAAGCATTGGAGATTGGATAAATTTCCAATTACTGTTTCCATAGTAACGAATAACAATTACTGAAATAACAAAGATGTTAGTATTTTAGAGGTGTTTGTACTTTATTTTACTTTCGATGATAAACACACCAGTTTCTTGGAGACAAAATTATAATAACACTATTGAGAGTTTGTATTTGTTTTAAGGCAGGATACCAAGATCTGTCATTTAATTTTGAAAGTTGTATGGCCAAGTTTATAAGTTCCTTAAAGTATGTCTGAAAATAATCTGGGCTTAGGCAAATAGCACTTATCCCATTGCAAGGAGTCAGCCTTGGCTATATGCAGCTGAGAGAGAACTACAGCAGGATATTCCTGAAAAATCAAGGGAAATAGTAGCATAACAGCTGCCAAAAATGCTGACCTCTCATTAATTTTTAAATTGCATTGTTATGATAAGCTAACAAAGCTTGCAATAAAACTAGGCTTCATATCACTTTAAATTGAGGTGTGAAAAAGTTGTCATTAATGAGGTTCTTAGAAAACAAATGTCTTTGCAGTCTTGGTTTCATAACATACCATCTGGTATCGCAGATATTATATATGATAGATTAAATAACAGATTCTGTCTGCTTTTTAAAAGTGTTTTCCCTGATTAGAAATGACGAGAGAGAAAGAAAAAAATTGATGCACTTACAAATTCAGTTTAAAAAATCTGTTTGCTTGTACACTTATGCAGTAAGATTCTTCTAAATCTCTTGTTTTACTGATCCATTTACTGACTGTCCACTCTTTCTTTAGGTTGGCATAGTACTACATTATTCTACACTCTCTACTATGCTATGGATTGGAGTAACTGCCAGAAATATTTATAAGCAAGTCACAAAAAAACCTCAGCCATGCCAAAACAGTGACCAGCCTTCTTATCCAAAGCAACCACTACTCAGGTATGAAATATTAACTATACTTTTTTTTTTTAATGTATTCCTAAAACATATAAATTTAAAACAAGCCCTCACTTTTATTTCTGTATTCTTTACTTCTTACAGACTATAAATAGGTTCCATAAAGAATGGTGTCACATAGGTGTATATAAAAATCTGAATATTTATTTTACGCTCATAGTTAACTCTACTTAGGAGATGGAATATGTAGAACTGGTATTGGCTAGGTTCAGATACATTTATCTGAACAGGAACAATTCAAATTGTTCAAATGCAAGACCTGTTGGAGGGGGTCCAGAGGAGAGCCACAAAAATGATCCAAGGGCTGGAACACACCTCTCCTGTGAGGAAAGGCTGAGAGAGTTGGGGTGGTTCAGCCTGGAGAAGAGAAGGCTGCAGGAAGACCTTATAGCAGTCTTTCTCTACTTAAACGGGGCTTTTGGTAAAGATGGGGACAGGCTTTTTAGCAGGGCCTGTTGAGATAGGACAAGGGGTGTAATGATTTTAAACTAAAAGAAGATAGATTTAGACTGGATATAAGGAAGAAATTTTTTGTGGTGAGGGTGGTGAAACACTGGCAGAGGTTGCCCAGAGAGGTGGTAGATGCCCCATCCCTGGAAGCATTCAAGGCAGGTTGGATGGGGCTCTGAGCAACCTGATCTAGTTGAAGCTGTCCCTGCTCATTGGACTAGATGACCTGTAAAGGTCCCTTCCAACCCAAACTGTTCTATGATTCTGTGAAATGCTCCCCGTTGGTTTCTTATGGAGGAAAAAGACCTGCCTTGCTTCTGGGTTAAGGCATTATTTAATCATCAGAAACTATACTATAATGACTCTCCCTTTACCCTTATCTATTCTGCTGTAAATCTTGCCTATGCTTGTTGATTGCCTAGTAACCTGATAGCAACCTTCCTCATTCCACATCAGAGATCTAATGGTATTACAGGAGCGACTGAAAGTCTGGACTCCCCATCAGCTTTCTAGATGGAGCAGACTAACGTGTCTCTGACAGCATGGCAGGTGTAATGCAGTAAGAATTTTAACCAGATTCCTATGAGATGCTGAAACTTCAAGCCAAAATAGTTTGCATAGGAAAAAAAGAAAACAAACAACTTACCACAAACTAGGATATCTGACCAAAGGCATGAGAAGATGGATTCATCTTTTCTGACTTGAGCTATCAAAAAGTTAGGTATTAGCCAAAATTATCTAATGTCCCTGTATAGATTTTGGAGGGAGAGTGAGACAGAGAGGAATTTCCAGAGAACAATTCCTCCAATCTGTCTTGGGTGTTTGTGTGAGGACAAGAATACAGATTAGCGTATTCTTTTAGATGGACTTAGCTTATTTTATGTTGAACACACAATGTTTTTAAGTAGCTGTGTAAGGCTGTCACAACTTGTTAAAAGTCTGTAGGAAGATGAATTGTCTTTTGCTATCTGACTGCTGAGTGAAATCTTTCTCAACATGATTAGTTTTCTACTTTTTAAAACATTTTCTTTCTAGAGATGAAATTGATTAAAGTTTACATAAAATTTGTATAGTGACGAGAAGAAGAGCCATATTGAACATTAGCTTTTCTAGGTGTAAGCAAGAGGACATACTTTCACTGAGAGTGCCTGGCTTTGCTAATCCATGATTTACTGTACCATTCTTCATAGATGAGAATTGCGCTCTTTCAGTTACTAGCTCATGGCAAAATGAATAACTGCCAATTTTCAAATGCTGTGGCGTGGCTATTAAGGTAGTAAAATGTTACAGGTTACGTAGACCCTGCATAGTGTGTGGTCTTCAAATTCAAATCTTGTTTGGGTTGGAAGACAATTGACAATCAGGTTACAGAAGAGATTACACTAATTAGAATCTTTATTGTACCTGTCACGTTGAGGTTGTCACGCAGTTAAAATGAATAGTAGATATTTTGAGTTTAGTAATAGAAATGATAGACCTCTGTTTAGCTGTAACAGAATATGAGTATAATTGTTTGACAGCTATGTAAAATGATTCTGAGTTATTTATCTCACTCGGGGAACCATGTGTGCTAGAGACACAGGCACTGAAATGTCTAATATGATTTCATAATGGTTAGTACTAGATTCAAAGTAGTAAGGATCAATTTCATTTCATGTAGAAAATGGGCATAGTATATGGAAAATTAAAAATTGCTTTAAGCAAGAAAATGCCATACTCATAATTAGTAATTGTTGTTCTTTTAGAAGGATAATGATAATTTTTATGGGCATTTTAACTTTCCTGGGTTTAATAAAATTAAAATCAGAATTTTTCTGTATCATAATATTTCCATAAAATCCATTTAAGATGTTTATATTTCAGTGTAGTTGTTTATAAGAAATGTTTCAACTAGACAATGCTGTTGTATCTATAAGCTGATACCAGCCTTTATACATATTGTACATCAGGTACATAAGGATAACATTGCAGTTTGTCTGGGTTTGCATGAATGTTAATTTTTGTCTCCATTTGACACCAGTAGATAGGTAAATGATATAAAGTTTGTTCAAATGGAGACTTAGTTAAGGTTTTTTACATATCAGGACCATCAGTGCTAGGAAGCATATAATACAGTATGCAAGACACTTTTAAACAAGAGCTACTTTGTCAGTAATCCCTATGTATAGACCTAGTTTGATTTGGGTTCAGGATTTGTTCAACACAAGTATACGAATCTGTTTGGCAAGAACTGTGCTCTTTGCTGATCTCCTTCAGCCTTTTCTAGTAATGGATGTATGTGATAGACTGGGTTTCCAGCTCACATACGAATGTTTTTGTATTCCTTTTATGTGCACTTGCTATATGAGACATAAGGATATCTTTTGTGAGTCAGTAAGTGGGGACTTCTGCCAAAAATCAATGCATAAATCTATGACATGGAATTTACCAAGAAATGACAGAAATTCTCCCACCACATTTTTTCCAAGGAGCTTAATCTGCTCTAAAAAGTAACCGAAATAGTGAAAATAAATATCAAAATATCTAAAAGAAGACCTGTTAGTAGAAAAAGATGTTTGCTTGTAACAGTTGCTTCAGTTTCTCTGCCTGCTGTTTGCATATTCATTTACAGAAGTATGACAAATGAGGTACGCTTGATCTTTTCCTCCTAGTTTTCCTTGAGCTGTGGCAAGATGTGTCCTATTATGTAAAACTGTGGTTCTCTATTAGTTTTCTCTGTTTCTATATACAGTGATCAAACTTGAAATCTTATTGCAGTGTTATTTTACTGAAACTTGTTCTTCATGGCAATATGATTTGGAATAGTGCCTCTTTTTGCACATTAATCTTATTATACAATACATTATATATGTTATGTGATATATTTTATAATTTATATATTATATTATACATACATTATCTGTTAATTATAGAGTTAAAGCTCTGAGGGCCTATTGCTTTCATGACCAGAACCAACTGTAACAATTGTGCTATTTTTCACTAAATGTGCCTGGTTGCTAATGAGGTGGATCAAATTAATGCATCATTGAATTTTGTGTACTGAAATGCTGAACCCTAGCACTTCGACAGACAATTAAATTACTTCCTGTAAAATATACTTTCTGGTATTCTTAATAGAAATAAATAGTTCTGTCTGTTCATCCCCTGTGGACATTTGTTAAACCTGGCAGAGTTTTGGCTTCTGACTCAGCTGAAGTCAGATTTTTGCCGGCGAAGACAAAGCGGCATGCAAGATTCAGCTATTACTTGCAGTGTACAAAGCTTCTCATCAGCCTAAGCTGAGGCACGGGTAGCAGTAGGTTTTATACATGATACGTGCATGCGTTTTTCATGTGATGCTGTGTGCACGTAACAGATTAGACAAGAGTACAGACCAAGCAGAAAATATTTATGAAAGGTATTCTGTTAAAATCATTCCTTTCCAGAAAGAGAGAAAAAGATTCGACTACTGTAATTTTTAAGATAACTACTGAGCACAATTGCACTATAAACGTTTAAAATAAAAAAAATAAATAAGCTGCTAACTGCACCAGAGATTGGTGTTAAGGAGACAGTTAAGTTACCTTTTATGTCAGGTTAGGTACAAATATGTCCCCTAATTTCCTCCATCCTCTTTTATTCAATGAACATCTTGCAATATAACTAATATGGCAAACTTCAGATTACAGAGTCCAATATCCTATATCTGTCATGAAAAAAACATCCGATATACATAAATAAGGTTGCAGAATCAACTGCAAAATGGGTAACAGGTGATGTCACTGGCTCTGCTGAACTTCATTTTGTTTATTATTTGATGTATCTTGATAAGCTTTTTAAAAGGTTCGTACTAAAGTTGTGGGCCTTGTAGGAAAGGTACCTCATGCAGTGCCTTAGAAAAGTTCTGTAGCTAGTTGTAGCAGCAATTTAGGAATGGATTGTGTGTACTTCCCTTTGTATTCAAAGTACTAGGCTTAGTACTATGGATATTAAAAATGAACATAGAAAATTTTGGGAAAATCATAACTCAGGCAAATTAAATCAGTTTTCAGCAGCACACTCAGAGCACCTACAGTCAGTATCACTGGCTTCAGTTCCATTCTCTTACTGTTTTTAACCTTAAATAATTTTAAAATTTAAGAATCATTTTTAGAATGAGAAAGCTGTTTCCATATTTCATATATTTTGAAATGTCTTAAATGTTTTTTAGAAACTGTCCTTTAATTTGCACACAGAGCAGACCTAGAAACAGTGGGTGAGAACTGAAGTGGTTCAGTTGAACTGTAATGTCTGCTAATGCATGTGTATGTGCGTGTGTATGTGTGTCTGCTATTCTGTATAAGTTGGTATATGGGCAAGTATCTGTACATCATCCATACACTTGCGAAGTACTGGGTGATGTCTTGGAAGCAGCAACAACAGAGGTCTTCCTTGTGGGCTATGTTTCTGGTGTAGCAGTGACTAACAACCTACACCCTGATCACATGCATGGATGAGATGTGACAGTGCTCCACTCTCTTCCTCCCCATCTTCTGTGAATGTGGCAGCAGCTCTTCACAGTTGTTCCCTGGCTCATTATTTCTCTCAGCTACACAAACATTAATCAATAGTATCCAGCTAAATAGTAGTGAAGTATCTTTGTGACATTGAATTATGTTAAATTCTTTCACTGAAAGAAGGAGAAACCATGCTTAACTTTCACATCCAGGAAAACTCTCTCCTTCAGTTTCTGTTGAAAAATCCTGTGATAAGCCTCTTGCCTCAAAGGGAGCAGATTTTACTGGCTTGCATGATACCACAGGGGTCATGGCATCTGCTTAGTGCTTTGCTAACACTGCTTGTCTCAGGATTAACATTTAGATGCTTGATCTGAATTCTGACAAGCTGTAAACCAACTCATGGGCACAAATGAGTCTACCTCTATGTACTGCTGCATTTGCCTAACTGCAGGTCCCAAGAGACCCTGGCTGGAAGTGTTGTGAATTCCATCACAAATTGGTGATATGGCAATTTTTACTGAATAAGTTAGAATAAAGTAGGCTGTTTCCTGAATTTGAGTTGCACACAATACTCGTGATGTCATTGAAAATTGGCACATGATGCTTTTGCACTGTAAAACACTCCAGTAATAAAGACTAAAGACTTCTTATATTTATTTTTTTAAAGAATAATTATGTCCTTTACTAGAGAAAAACCCTAGAATAAAAAGAACTAATGGTTTATGATATTCCTGAGGTTGAAAGGATCTTCAGCAAATGATCTCTGTTACTCTCAGGGTCTAGAAAATTTCCCCTATCAGTTATAACAAGTTGCCTATAATTTATTGCAGCATAATAGAAGTGTAATGGGGGATCAAAATTTGACCAAGATAACAAATTCTCTATTAAATGTCAAGTTTGCCAAATATGTCATGTCATTTTCTTGGCCATGTTCTTTTCTAGATCTTGAGTGTGAATCATACGAAGCGACTTAATTTACATTCTGACACAGACATTACTTGTCCCCTTGACACCAGCAGCTCTGAAATGCAGTGAAGTTCTAGTGCATTTTTCATTAGCGCTGGCTCTCATGAATTCATGTCTTCTGGTATCAAATAATGATTGAGAAAGAGGTCAGATGAAAAGCATCAATTACAGTCCATTGTTTTCTTCTTTATGATATGCCCTTAAATACTAATTTCTCTAATCTTCATCCATGGAAGCCCATTTTTCCTTCCCACAGTGAACATACGAAACCTCCTCTATAAAGTTTAAATTTAGGCCTGATTATCGTAAGGGATTATCTGCCTTTTCCTTAACAACTCTCTATAATTTGTAGATGTTAAAATAAATGGGAAATGCCACAGGGAAGAATTCTTGGAAGCCCTGAGGAAATCTCTGCAGTTCACTCTTTACTATTACAATAGACACAGTTCTGTCATTGGAGAGTAAGTGAAAGTGGGGAAAAGGATTCTTGGCCACGAGCTGGCAGGGCTCATTGAGAGGGCTTTAAACTAGGTTCGAAGGGGGAAGGGGTCATAGACCACCTCACTAGGGATGAGCCTAGGCTTGGAGTGCCAGGGTCAGGGGTGAGACTGACAGCCCAGCTCAAGTGTGTCTATACCAACGCATGCAGCATGGGCAATAAACAGGAGGAGCTGGAAGCCATTATACAGCAGGACAGCTACGACTTGGCTGCCATCACAGAAATGTGGTGGGACAACTCGCATGACTGGCATGCTGTCATGAATGGCTACAGACTCTTTAGGAAGGACAGACCAACAAGGAGAGGTGGGGGAGTTGCTCTGTATGTGAAGGAGCAATTGGAATGCATTGAGCTTGGCCTGGGGGCAGATGAAGAACAAGTTGAGAGCTTATGGGTTAGAATTAAGGGACAGGCTCATAAGGGTCACATTACGGTTGGTGTGTACTACAGGTCACCTGACCAGGAGGAGGAAGTTGATGAGGCCTTCTACAGGCAGCTGCAAGCAGCCTCACAGTCACAGGCCCTGGTTCTCATGGGGGACTTCAACCATCCTGACATCAGC
>Ga0065711_1010613_pt1 | contig 20228 bp, 12 predicted proteins | sample Hoacrofraction12_FD_59098 | JGI IMG/M metagenome (GOLD analysis project Ga0065711, IMG submission 59098) | Hoatzin crop microbial communities from Cojedes, Venezuela - Epithelial fraction 12 v2 (version 2) | ecosystem: Host-associated > Birds > Digestive system > Esophagus > Crop | place... | reverse complement strand
TTTTTTTTTTTTTTTTTTTTTTTAAATTTTTTTTTTTTTTTTTTTTTTGAGTATGGCAAAGGATCTGTACTTTCCTTACAGTTAGTTAGAAACATCAGCTCTTGCTTTGTGGGACATCAGTGTTGACGAGGCTGCGCCTTAAGCAGAAAGAAATCCTCTTTCCTGCACGAAAGGAGAGTCTCTGTGACTATCCTCACAGAAAAGAAGAGGAGCGCTTCCACTTCTGTTGACGGAGGAGCACAAGGGTGGAGACGGCGGTGTTCGTGCCTGAGGATCGCTCTACGTTACGGCTGGCGACGCCTTCAGCCTGGGCGTTCTGCAGAAAAAACCTTGCGGTGCGTGAGAAGGGAGCTTCCAGATTTTCACGGGCCTGTGGATTTTGGCTTGAAAACACTTTCTATTACACTCTGAGCCTGAACAACGGAACAACAAATAAAGATAATCATGGCAATTTTATTGATGTAGATGTAGCTACAAGGAAATTAAGACTGTTCTTTTGAAACCGGCTTCCTGGTGCAGTAACACAGTCAATCCAGCTCTTTTCTGACTTAAACCAATTTTATACCAATGTTTACAGCAACTGTGATGGAATTATTCCCAGTTTACGTCGTGAAGGGAGAGGAAAATCAATCGCAGCGTATCGACCTCGAAGCGCACTAATTACTTGCTGCACGGTGCTGGGCGCAGCCAGGAGCTGCTCTCCGTGTCCCACAGGGCTCGCACGGCTCTCCTCCTTGTCCACTCCCCGCGGTGGCCGGGGACGCCTGTGGTTTAACTGCTCAGCAAAGTTCTCCTGCCCCTTCAGAGAAGGTTTTTTAAAAGATCCTGACTCTGGAGCCCTTCTTTTGTCACTCAGCACTGTGGTGGAGGAAGGGCAGGCTCTGCTTTTCACAGGGATGAAAGGTCCCATGGCCAGGTCACACGTCCCAGGGAAAAGGAAGGTCTGGGAGATGCTGTCAGCATCTTCCATTGACCGTGCAGAACCGCCGGCCCAGAAACGAAGGGGGATGCTGGAAGGCACGGCCCTTGAGAGCAGAGTCCCCAGGGAGCCTAGAGGGCTGGAGGGCAGCGAGTGGGGCCGGGCTGGTCCCGTGGCTGCTGCAGTGGGACTGGAAAACTGGGCAGCTCCCCAGGCCTCACCCTGACCTCTGGAGCACCATCCCATCGTGCAGCTCCAGCCAGTGCACACATGTCCCTTACCTTCCCCCAACTCTCACCTTGTTTTTTGTTTTGTTTTGTTTTGTTTGTTTTTGTTTTGTGGTTTTTTTGTTTTTCCCAGAGAGAGGGACAGTTTTTGGGTGGGTTTTTTTTTTTTTTGAGAGTTGCTCTGAATTTTGCACGAAGCAAGTGTGAGGTGAAAAGTGAGGTTGTACCCAGTGTTACACAAATAGTTAACCGTTTTCTCAAGTGCTTGTTTCTGTGCGGAGCGTGTTTTCAAGTTGCAGGAGGATGCTGTTTCTCTCCGTGCTCAAGGGCTTGTGGTCTGGCTCAGAAGTAGGATTAGATACGAGTAACAAGAGATCACAACATCGGTTCAGCAACGCGCTTGCACTGAATCCCGTGCCTCCCCTTAACAACAGCAGTAATGCTTGTACTGTGACTATAAACAGTAATACTTGTAGTGTGACTGTAATCAGCATTTACCATCTGGAATTGAAGTGCGTGCTTTTGTGCTTGGCTGAGTCGGCGCCCAATTTTCTCTGTACGTAGTGGAAGGGGAGAGGAGTGCTGGCTGAAGAGCAGACGTTACAGATGCTCTCTTATCTCATCGAGACCTTTACGTTCATGTGCTCGCAGACGTGGTCACACCTGCCTTACACCCACACGGCCGGGTGGCTCCTGCTGCAGCTCTGACGGCAGCACGTCGTCCCGCGGAGGGTCGGGGGGGTTGTTGGGATGCTCTGCAGGGTGGTGGGGACCGCGCACCTCGCCGAGGTGGTTGCCAGTTCCCAGAGGGCTCTTTGCGGAGATGGTTTGCTTTCGCGTTGGCAAGTGCTGCTGTGACAGATCTGAGGCGCGGAGCAAAAGCGTTCTGGAAAATGAACAGCAGCATTTTTTATTTTTTATTTTTTATTTTCTTTTAAAAAGCCTTCAAGAAAAACTGTCATCAGTAATCGTACAGCCTCTAAAACAAGAGCCACCTTCTCCTTGTGTTTATAGCAAAGGCTGCTCCGCTATCTGGAAGGTATCTGTTCCCTTTTCATGTCAAACGCAAGGAAGTCCTTTTTTGTGTGGCAGTTGAGAAAGAAAACCACAGAAGTTTCCTCTTCTTTCAGTGGGCTCTGTCCAAAACACGCTTTCAGGAAACATTTGTTCCTGCCTTAGAAAGGAGTGTGCTGGAAGCTCTGCAGCTTGTAGCTGTGGTGCAGAAAGCGTGACGCTGGGTAGTTTTGCAACCTGTCCAAATGTAACAATCAGTAGTCCTGCAATGAAGGAAATTAGAAGGCTGAATAATGGCTGATGGCTGATAATAGCAATTTAAAGGTGACATACCAGTAGGCAAGTTTTTCTCTAAAAACCTCATGAAAATATTGTTTGTAGCGCTACTTTTAGGAATGCCATTCTGCAACCTGTGGCTCCTCCATACAGCCTTGTCATATTGAGTTAAAACATTCATTACCCAGTTAAAAACGTTGATGTTCATAGCTTTTTCTCTTGTGCTCTTCCTTGGGGGAAGAGTGCAGGTTTGCTGCTGAGTAAAAGAAATTTTTCAAGTTTTCACATGTTTAGGGAGGCAGCTACTGGCTTGGCTTTCACCAGCAGCTCTGAAGAAAAGAATTAATGGGTAAATTCATCTGTTTTCTCCAGTGGGCAAAGGCCGTTTATCTGACTTTTGACTAGAGCACTGACTCTCTGTCATTTTTATTTTAAAGTCTTTCAGCGTTTTGCATTCAGTGAAAAGTCCAGTGCTAAATGACATAAACCCGACATCTCCTTTTCCAGTCAGCCGTGCGATTCGATTGATTGTCTGTAGAAGTTTTGTGCAAATGTCAACGTTACGAATTGATGGCGCTGGGCTTGTCCGTGACTGATGATGATTGATGTGTTTTGGCACACCGTATTTGTTCATAATTCATGAACTTGCCTTTCTGCCTGGGTTCATATGTGGCCGCGGTTTACAGCTGCGTAAATCAAGGCGGCACTTGAGCAGTGGCCGTCCTCACTGACCTGAGACTCTTTTTTCTTAAAGATGACTGAAGATTGTCTCATCTCATTTTCAGACGTGATGTTTGCATCGCCGTGGGGCGGCAAAAAGGTGCTGGCGTTGGAGACGTGGTTTGTGATTGCTAACCTCCTTGCCTGTGACTGCGTACCCAGCCCAGCTGGCTGAGCAGTTGAAGCTGGGGTCGGACACGGGTGCAGATAGACAGCGTGCTGCCGGCCTCTGCTTTCAGAGAGATCTGCAGCATGTTTTATACATAGGCTATACAGAAGGAGGCTTGCAGTGAAAGAAAGAAACGTTTTGGAATGGCAGAGCTCATTTCTGCTCTCATTCTTATTGCAGGATCTGTGCTGATGGTAAGCTCTGGTTTTAGCAGGGCTTTCTTGCTTTTGACCTAGCTAGTGACCCTCAAAGTGCCCTAATCCACACAGTACGGTCTCTGGACAATATTCTAGCCAAATTACTCATCACGGCGGTACAGTCCCCGAAAGGCTTTAAATGATGCATTAAGCAATGCAGCAGCATCTGCCACATGTGGTTCCTCCTCTCGGGGATGTTTGCACGTGGGCATCTCTTTGTTTTGCTTTGTGCTGTGGAAGGACAGGGATGCCCGTGTGCAGGTGAGCGAAAGAGAAGCGCACGTCGCTGGTGCTTGCATGGATGGTGGTAAAGAGGTGTACTTGGTGTCAGAGCTGTGGTGTTGACCCGGCAAGGCCTTTAAGCTCGTAAGGTGCCAATAGTGTCGGAGAGTTCAAGGAGGCATCTTAAGCATCTTCCTGGACGACAGCCCGATTACTGAGCACGTTCCAGGTCTGAACCCCGGGAGCAGAACCGAGGAGATCTGTAGGTGCCGAAAGCAGTGGATGTGAAGCAGCGTTTCTGGCGCCGCCTCCAGCAAGCAGTAAACGCGGCGAAGGGTCAGCGGACATGCGTGTCTCATTAGCAAGGGCTCCGTCCTGCAGATGTTTAGCGCGGTGAGCAGCCCCACTGGATCCTGTTAGGCTGCATGGTGCATGGGAGCAAGGCAGGAGGAGCCTGCAGTGGACGGGGAGCGCAGCCTCTGTGTCCCCCATGCCTCCCTGCTTACGTGTGCAGCATGGTCCTGTGGCACCGCAGCCTGGCTCCCACCTCTGGTGTGCAGCAGAGCTGGGAAGGGGAGAGTGAAGCCACTGAAACCATCCCAACCAGGGTGAGCTTTTGCTCCGGTGACACACGGGAGCGTTGCTGTGACAGTGACGGTGTGCGTTACCTTCCAGGTTCAGCGTCGAGGCGGCGGGGTGACCAGCCCATAGCGTTGTGAAGGCTGAAGTAATGTTGCTGCTGGCTGCGAGGAGGGCTGCACAGTGCCCAAGGGGGTGTGAGTGCTTGTGCTGTACAGTGTAACAGCTACACGTGTGTGTTCAGACAACTCCATGTCAATGCATAGTCTTGTGTGCAAACACCTCTTTGAGCACTGTTCTCCTTAATCGGCGAGGAGGTGAGTAGTAGCTCTGAAGGTGCTTGGCCTGAAAGAAGAGGAAGGTGCAGTGTTCTGTACATTGGTAAATTCGTGCAAAGATTGCTGCAGAATTTAAATGCGTCCGTTGTGACAGAGGTATATTTGTGAAGAGGAAGGTTTGCCGTAGCAAATTCACATCCGGAGCACAGGTGGGTTTTACTTGAACCGTCAGCGTTTGGGATGCTGGGATAAACTGCTGTGGTTTTGACTTGTACCTGGGGAGTACACTGAAAATAGCCCACCTACCAACTGAACCTAGGTGCTACCATGACTATTGCTGATATTACTACACTATTATCCAGAAGGTCCTGCTGCTGCTGGGTGCATTATGGTAGGCATATTTTTTGCATGGGTAAAGACTAGCTCCTTTCCCTGCAAGCCTGGTACCTTGCAGGCACATGAGGGACAGGAGAAGACTGGATGTTCACACAGATGCCTTGTCCAGGGCCCCTTGAGGAGTTTGTAGAAGTGGACCCCAGTCTTCCCCATTTCAGTCTAGTGCCTGAATACCGAGATGAGATTTCATGACAAAGCAAAACATAACGACTCAGGGAAAAGCATGATGTCTCTAATGCTGACACAGGTGCAGTGTAGTGGTTGTCAGGATCCAGGGCGTGATATTTCCTTGAGTATAAAGAACCCGAGCGGGTTCCTTGCTGAGATTAACACCTCTGAATCAACCTGGCATACAGCAGGAAAAAATACACAGATTGCCAGTTATTCTAGAATGGGGACAATATTTCAAGTCCCATTTGCATTTGGAACAGTATCCAAATAATTAGTGGAGTGTTTTTGGGTCTCTGCATCCCTCCTGGAGAGTGAGGAATAGCAAAACAACCTTTTGTTAAGGTTCGAGTCGGTAGAAACCTCTGCATCAGTGGGGTTGGCTGGCAGAAACCTCGGTTCAGCCTGTTGTCTCTCCAGTAGCTGCAGTTCCAGCAGTGATGGATGTGGGAGAGACCTGTGGGAGATGCTGTGATGCAGAAATGTCTAGCGGGGAGGGGGCACATAAGAGCTACATTTCTTCTTTTTTAGGTAAGGGAGAGGGAAACACTTTTACAAGGTTATGCCACTTTCCCCAGTATTTGCTCACTTGGAAGAAAACTCCAAGTAGCTCCATCAAGAGCTAAGAAATTAGGAGGCCAAAGGAAAATATTAACACTCTCTATCAAGAAGTGTTATTCTTTACACAAGAACCATCAGGTTGACCTGTTTCCCTCCTTTATCTTGGTGGGGCAGCTTCCTTGGGTGCAGGTGACATTACTGCTTATCTGCCTTCTCAGTATGTGTTCCTTTGTATTACTGTAATCTTTAATAAAATAAAGAAAAAAATGAAGAAGGTGAGGCAAAAAATGCCAGCTGACCCAGCCACAGTTAATGCACTGCCACGGAATGTGTGTCAACAAAGTGAGTGATGCTGAGGTTACGTTGTAATTTGTTGTGGAGATACTGGAAACCTCGTCGGTGGCAATGCTGGAAGAAATAAAGGGTTTAGAAAACACAATATAGCTTCATTTGACACAGAGTAGGTGCGAGCCATATGGAGTCCAGATGTTCCTGGTGCCTTCTGAGAAGGTAACAAATCCAGAGTCACTGAAGGAGGAATTTCAGACTAAACAAATGAGAAAAATATGTGGCTGAACACAACAGAGCTTTTCAGCATAGCAGTCGCTCCTGCCTCTCTCACCTTCTCGCCATCACCCTGTTTTGGTGCCTTCTGTGGGAATTTTTTAATTTAAAGTAGTGAAAATCACGTCTTGATAGGCAGAATAGTGTCTCAGCATCTGTCTGCAGTTTGAAGTTGGTAAATGAGGTGAGGTGCTCCATGTTGAGGCATAATAAATAGAGAAATGTTTAATAGGTGGAAATAAATAGAATAAATAGGAAATGTAAAACATTTTTTTAGAAATCCATATTTTTTCCTCTCCTTTATTTCAGCATAGGCCTCAAAATTTTCTCTTTAAAACCTCTGTGCTGAATGATAACTTTTTATCAATAGTGCATAATTTGCATTTGCAGCACATTACCACATTTGCATTTTACTTGTCAAGCAACTTGAATACAAAGAGGTGGAGGCCCCAGCTCTGCAAACATCTATACCTATGAGTAACAGTGCACTTAGGCAAAGATATACATACATATGCATATGTTTGCAGGGCGGAAGCCTGTGTGTTCCTCCTGAGTTAATTTTGGAAGTTTAGGGTTTATTCAAGTTGAGAATAGAGTCCATGTCTCTTGGTAGCCAGAATACTCCAAAAGCCATTCTTCGCTGGATGAGTGAATCTGCCTTGTGTTTGCATAGAAAACAGGTTTCCTGATACTTCAAGTTGCTTTTCTGTACGTGAAGAAGAAACAAGGGATGATAGAAGTGTGTGACAGGTAGCGCTTAGACATTCAGGACCATCTTCCTCAAAACCCTGCACCGCTGTCACCTTGTCTGTCTTATGCTGGCTGTACGTGCGTGCTCAATTTGCCAGATCTTTAAACTTTGTCTTACCTCTGCCTGGGATAGCTGTGCCAGCAGAAACCCTGTGTGTAAGTGCGGACATAAAGGCAAATGATGTCCGTTGCCAGGGTAATTATTTTGCTTAAGGTGGACCAGGGGGGAAAAGCAGAGATAGAACTCTAAAATTGTGCTTTAGTTTAAGCAGTTGAGATTGTCTGTTAAGAAAAGCCCGCTTCAGTAAGCTACTTGTCCTAGCAAGATGCTCCCAGTGCACACCTGCTCTAGGAGCGTGTCTGGCGTGGGACTGTGCCTTGTAGCACACCTCGCCTTGCCCTGACCTGCATCTGAGGGACAGATAGCCCTGATCTGCAGAAAAAAGAGCGAGATCTCCTGGAGCGGGCTGCTTTTAAAAAGAGGAGCCCCAGGTTTGAAGCCAGCAGCCTCCATCTACCCTGAGAGATTGTGTGACGGAGGAAGTAGAACGGCAGTATCTTCTTGTCAGGTTCACCTTGTCCAAATTAAGTGAGGAAATTGGTTTTCTTGTGGCAGGCTCCCAGCATTTACCCTCATTAAGACTTCCTGCTAATGTGAGTGCTCAGCAGTATTTTGCCTTTGCAGAGTACAAAGCTAACGGGGGAAGGCTGCAGGTAATGAATGGCCTCCTCAGTCTTCTGTGAGCTGAGAAAAACACCGCCCAGCTTGGAGGACTGGGCCTGACTCGCCACATTTTGTGCTTCTGGATGGCTGTTGCTCTGGATGTTAATGAAGCACAGGTCCCACCGGCCAACTGCATCCCCGGTGTAATGCTGCGTGCGCTCAGGACGAAGCGGCACCGAGCCCCGGACCCGTGAATGCAGGCAGTCGTGGCCAGCATGGTGGCTACCTACTGAGCAGGCCAAGCAGCCGGCGGAGGTCCTTTCCCTGGACCAGCTGCCACGTTGCCAAAGATGGCAGCCCCCAGCAGAGCTCTCAACAGCCTGACTCGTCTGTCCGTTCCCTGGCCTGCTCCGGTGGCAGAGCCCGGCAGTTTGCGCAGCCAGGAAGCCCCAGTGGGTTGACCTGGCATCTCGTGGAGTGTCCCCATACCCAGCCGGGGAGCCACCATGAGCAGATGGAGACAGACTGATGCAGTCGGGTTGTTAGGGATATAGCTGGAGCCAGGAGAGAATGTGCTGGTCTGAGCCGCAGGGACGGATGGAAAACATCTGGGGTATTCGCTCTTGCACACCATCGAAGGTACAAAGAGACCGGCGATGTGGGTAATTCTCTCCAAGTCTGAGCCACTTGTGTTCCTTTTCGTTCTCTCTGAATGAAATAGAAAACAGCAAAAGAAAGTGAGGTGGCATAAAACAGGAGGGTCAAAGTGCATCTTCTAGAAAACAAAATAGAGAGTTTTCAAAGAGGTGCTTTCTAAGGTTTAAAACGTTTCGCTTTTTCATCTGTGCGTACTGCTTTATTGAGATGCTTTGAATCTCAAGCTGGAATTTAAGTTATGCTTCCTTGTCTACTTAGGCAAGGTGTTGTTTTATTCCTGCGTTCAAAGCTGTTGGTGTGAGGTTTGGCTTTTATGATGTCCTGATCCACATGTGCCAGCACTGCAGCCGCATCCTTCGGCTGTTCTGCTGGGAAACTGCACACTCTTTTTACTCCAGGCCTTCAATCAACAGTTTTTTTCTGACATTTAGGCTCTTTGTTTACTACATGCATGCTCCAAAAACATATATAAGGGTCTCTTGTCGTGTAAGCAGTCTTGAATCTACCTTGTGTTGGTCTGGAAGCATTTACCATCTTAAGGTTATGAAGCCTTAAATTTTCACTCTGTTTTCAGTATTAGCTGGGAGTGCCTGAGCCTGCAACTACACATGGAGATAACGTGGAAGATGATCAGAAGGGCGGTTCAGTATCTGTTGCCTTTGGGACTATAAGTGGGGCCCTGTTTTCTGTGTTAGTGGCATTCAGGGAAAGAAATGCCATTAGGACATTCAGCTTCTTGTCTTGCGTTCTCAGATTTTCTTGATTTGTTCATCAGTTGCTTCACCAANGTGAANTTTATGCTGCNGATTGTGTGGGAAGGTCAGCGAGGATCATTAAANGANGGAAGAATTGCCATTGAGGATGCAAACGCCAGTCTAGATTCAGTCACCCCTGCTTCTGACCTCAAATAAACATGAGATTTGGGACGTATGGACCCGCAGGCAGTTCTTTACGTGTTAAAAAATGACCGCAGCAGTGCTGTAATTCTCATCGCCCCATGCTGTTGGTGAACCTCGCCCTTGAAATGTATGCTCTTTGTGCTTTGTAAAGGTCCTCTTAAATAACTTGTAATAATGCAAACATTTTTACCTGGGACTAGAAGGAGTCAGCAAGCTCCTCCAGAGGATTTTAGCAGTACAGTTGGGAGAGGCGATTCAAGGAATCGAATTCGTAGTAGCCAGGAAGTGCTAATGATGGTGATAATGAAAGACAGCACTTTCCCTTGGAGATTTAATGATGGGGAGAACAAACTGAAGGCTCCCAACCTTCTTGCTGTCAGGGACCTTAGAGACAGCAGACAAATCTTTGCTCAGTGCAGCAAAGAAAAAAGCTCTTGGCCATCAACTGTCCCCAAGTTCTCCAGGGTTTTGTGCTGCCTGTTAGAGCAGAGAACCTGCACAATGATCCAGATGGGCTATTTAATGAGGTGTTCCTCTAATGAGGGGTTATCATTTTAAAGCCGAGTGAATAAAGGGTGAGATGTAGTTTCGGATGCTTCCTTTTTTTGGTTTTATTGGCAGTTCGAATGTCCTGCTTAAGATGAACAAAACTCTGGCATTGCAATGCAGTATTTTACAAAAGCAGATTTGTCCTGTGTTTTCATATTCCCTGGAATATTACCTGTTACACATGGAAGAATCTGGGGTTTTTGCCCCTCCCAGGAGAAGGTACCGCTCTCTAGATGTTCAGTCAGAGAAAAGGTGGCTGATTGTATGTTGGAAACACGTTGATATGAAGCCATCCATCTCAGTGACACAGAGACAAGGAAACACAGCGGGTGTTTGGGTTTCTTTTTCCTTCTGTGTTATTGTTTTTCTCTAGAATCAGGGACTAATCATTGTAATCTTCTGTTGTTTCTGCTTTCCTTCCAACTTTCCAGTAGTTTTCGCAGATCTCTTGTCAGTTGTGTGAAAAAAGCTAGCAGTGGAATAAAAACCATGTGTGGTAGTGTGCTGCATGCACAAGAGAATAAAATTATGATTGCAGTAGTAAATTTAATCTGGCAATTCCTAATTTTAGAATACTTGACTTTGTGACTTTAACTTTCCTTTGGTGTGGTTTGGGCATACAGTTAACTAAGCTGTTCCAAAAAATTACGTTTTCTGATTGAGTCGTGTGTGGAATATGTTGTAACTTAAGTGAATTATCAACCTAAAAGTATTAATTTGTCTCTGTATTTTGTTACCTGTATATTGATGAGTACGATCATTTTCGTGCATATGTGGGGTTTTTTTGAGTTTTTAGGATTCTTTGTTTTTTATTTAGTGCGTATGTTAAAATACGTGCCATTTTTTTCAGCCATGTAATCCTGGGCTGTGAAGTTTAATTTTAGTCCAGGTCATGCTCACACTGGTCACTTAAACGCTGGTGGATTGCTAGTAGATGCAGTATATTATAAGGTATAGACTGCCTTTGCCATTTATGGGGCTTCACATTGCTTTAAACGTCCATTCTTTTCTTAAAATTAGCCTTCGTAATTTACAACCTTACAATAAAGACAGATAGTGTGTGTATGTAAAACATTTATGGAAACATTAAAATTGTAAGAACGGAAAGGAGGAATCCCTTCATGTCACGTCTTATTTGTAGTTGGTAAGCTCCTCGTCTCTTAAGCAATGACTTTTAAGCATCCCCCAATTTTGTAGCGCAGCTCTATAAAAACTTCAGTTCAGCGAAGACCAGTTATATGAGGGGACAGATTTATTGCTGTTCCCCCGTGTGCTTGCTTGTGGGCAGTTTTGCCCTGAATGTCATTTCGAAGGGGGCAAGATGGAGCTGTATTTTTGCCTGTGCGAGAGCGCGGCGGCAGTCCCCGATTGCTGGGGCCGAGGCGTAGCGCAGGCTGACACCGCGTCGACACTGCCGAGTCCTGCTGGCGTGGCTGGCAGCGAGGACTGACCGCCTGCGGCTGGCCAAGCCCGGCCGGCAAAAAGCCCAGAGTCTAGGTGCCATTACACGAGCAAAATTACTGCGTTTTGGTGTGTGTATTGCTGCGGCCAGGATCTAATGACACAGCTTTTTGTCTGCCTGTGTAGCTGAAGACAAGGAGGAACAACTCCAAAAAGCCACCTGCGCTTGCAAAACTTCCAGTGTCATTTCCACTTTTCCCAGATTTTTCTCCCCCTACCTTCTTCTGCTCAAGCTGCATCCCTACCGTGCTTGCCAGATGTTTCCACCCCTTTTCTGGGTAACCCTACGGATAAGAGACAGCCTTGGAGTAAATCCTTGCATCCCTCATCGATTCATTTTACTCTGTACACAGGGTTTTCTGATACCTTGGTTTCTAACAGTGTTTGTCTGTCTGCACCCTTCACAGATTTACAGCCTTCTTGTCTGTATATCAAGGCAGGAGCAACATTCTGAGTTCAAGGCTTGTAGTCTTCAAGAGTGTGAGCTGTAGATAATTTTGTTTAATTGGCAAATCCTATTTAAGATGCTAAGCACAGATACCCTCTTTTCAGTTGGTAAAATTATCTCAGTTGACTGTGAATTATGGCCAATTACTGCGTAAGCTGCATGACTTCTAAAATGGACGTTGTGTTTTAATTACATTTTTTCCTCTGTAGCAGGCTGCTAACCCCATCTTCCTCCAGTGCTGGATCCACCTCTTGGCCTTTATCTTGCGTGTTGGGTAGGATACCCTTTGAAGTCTTGGGGACATCAGCAAAGGCTGGATTTTGAAGGGGACTGTTGTTAAACCATGTATTGTTAAATTTGTTGGTTTTCCAAGTGAGGTTGATTGCAGTGCCCAGCTACAGAAGTGAGTGAATTCTTGCTGAGCTTACACCAGCCTTTGTGTTGAACTCTGTACTTAAATCTGCATTTGCTTTAAGTATTCAAGCTGCAGCTTGGTATAAAGGCTTGATGATGTAATTATTTTTGTTGGCAAGCCTAAGATGTTCCGGAGTGAATAGTGATGGAGTCTGTCAAGTGCTTTCTGGAAATCTCCAAAGTTTATGATGAGTGAATTTTGCCATTCGGTGCTTTCTTCAGTGATTAGCCTTGCAGTGAAAATCTGGTCAACACATGAGCTTTCAGGTCAAATTATTCACTCCCTTTCTCTTTCCGATTTTCATGGGTATTTTTCTTTCATGTTTTTACTCAAATGAGTTCCTTGAGTTCGCTAAACAAAAGTTTACTGAACTTGATGTAAAGTTTACGTAAAATGACAGAGAAAAGTATCTCTGAAAAAACCACCAGCAGACTGCGTTAAAACTCGCTGTGGAAAACGTTGCCGTCCTCTGTTCTGTGTTATTGGGAGTGCCCATCGCGGAGGCTGGGTATGGCTGCCAAATGTTGTTTCCAGCAAAGAGTAAAAAACCCCACGACGAATTTTAGGTGGAATTACTTGTAAACGCTTGTCATCCGCATGTGTTTTCAGCTGGGGTGGTTAAACAAAGGCTCTGCAGAGATAAGCGTGTTCTGCCGTAGAGCAAGAGGTCTTGTTTGGATGGGCTGCGCACCTTCCGGACGGCTCGCTTGGCGTCTGCAGCTTCCCGTTGGGGCTTTGGAAGCGAGCGGTTAGCAAGCTGCTGCTGAGATCTAGTTATACCCAAAAAAGAAGAGAGAGGGGACCAGATTTTCCTGAATGTTTTGATCAGTGGTAGTCCCAGTGACTCTGTTGGCCTTACTCCTCATTTTTTTTCACTGTAGTGATAGAGAGCTTGATCTGGTACATTATTTTTATGGTAGGATTTAAAAAAACAAAAAGCAGATGAGTTGGCAAATACAAAAAAAAGTCCTGCCATCTTTGATCTTTATTGTGCTGACGATAAAATTGGTATGAGTTTTGCCTTGTCTGAAACGTGTTTCCTATGGACTTCATCTGGTTAAGCATATTCTGCTAAATCAGTGGTCAGGTTAAAGTCATTTATCACTGTCCCTTGGCGTTTTCGTTAAACTTTCTCTTAAGAATGAGAGGATGATGCTTTTTTGTCTTTAGAAAGAGCCGAAACCAAGGAAATGCTGTGACACCCAAGTCCAAATTTTCAAATCGCAATGCTGTATGTTAAATCTAAAATCGCCATGTTTTATGCAGTCATGAATTTCTGTTGAGTTCCTTGTGGCACGTCTGCGTTCAAAGCATGACCTTGGTAGGGGTTACTTCATCCTGCAAAGCGCTTGGGCTCCCCGGTCCCACCAGCCAGCTCCAGCGGTGAGGGGCAGTGGGACCGTGCTCCAGCCCTTGGCCCGCAGCCCTGGTGGCTGTGCCTCTCTCCCCAGACCTGCAGGGTTTGCTCTGTGTTAAGACCGGCAAAGCTCAAAGTGTTGGAGCGATTTAAGAAATAATAATAATAAGGTCGCAAGGATAGCTTACAAAAAATGAACACTTGTCCTGGGACTGTTGCATGAATTATATTTGTATTATTTCATGTTTTTATCAACTCTATCGATATAGATTCTTTTTCCTGGCTCTGAATGATTTTCACTGTCTTCCCTTTCCCTGGCAAACAGCACGAGCTTTTCTTTGGCATTCTTCTTTATCTTCTCCCCCCACAAAAGATGAAAGAAAAGCAGAAGGCTTTGATAGATTTATTCCTGTAAATCTATGAAAGATGCTACTAAAAATCTCTGGATGGCTGAGATACCTGTGAGGATTGAGTTAAGAACCTTGGTTGACGTGGTCAGCAAAGGTCTCTGTGTGTCTGGTGGTTTTCCTAAAGCCCCAGCTCTCGGGACGCTGGGTTTTCTTGAGAACTTTTCCTCTGACATACAGGAAAATGTAATTTCTGGTTTTCTTGTTTGAAGAGATAAGTTTAACATGACTAGAGCAGAGTGTGTGCTGAAAGCTGTGGAAATAAAGCAGCAAATGAAATAACTCCGATTTTACTCATAAAAATGTATGTATTTTTAAGCCAATTTGGGGATTTTTTGACATTTGGATTTCCCGATAATAAAATGTTTAAAAATATCTTTGAGACTGTTAAACAGTTCTACTAAGCTACTTTATAACATTTCACTGCCCTTGCATATTTGCTCTGTATGATTTGAAACGTCTGTATGTTGTATTTTATTTTTTTTTCCTTTCCTTTGACTCTCCCAGGTAGACTGTGCAGTTCTCGGAGCTCTTTAATGAAAAAGCATGCTTTCCTCCTCACGATTTTCTTTTGACTATTTTTTTTTTTTTAAAACAAGGCATGGTTTTAAGAATCGAAATGTTAGACATCTGGATTTATTGAAGTCCACAGTGCTGGGTGAAGGGAGTGGTTTTTTTAAGAGCATTTAATTTTCACCTCTGCATAGCGGAGTTGTCTCTGAAACGCACCCGAGGAGCAGAGCGTGCGCCCTTCTGCTACCAAGGCCAAGTCGTCCGCCTGCCTTTAAATAAGCCACCATGAAGCTCGCATTTTCCATTTTCACTGTTTCTTCTGAGAATTGCTTTATTGATAAACCTGCTGGGCGTTGCTCCTTACGTAGCTTAGTGCTTCTCAAGGTGCTTTCCACCTTGAAACCTTGTTACTGAAACAAGCCTCCATGGCATCACCAATTTTACAGAGGGATAAACTGGGGCATGCATAGGTGTACGGGCTTGTTGGAGGCCAGGGAGGCATCCGTGGCAGACTGTGACTGGAGGTGGGAGTCTGTCTCCCAGCTGATTTTGGAGGTGTGCTATGGGGGTTTCAACTTGCTGTAGAAGATCCTTGGACCTGGACAAGGCATGGGTTCCCCGTGGGAGCAAAGCTCCTCTTCCCACTCGTTGCTCCCTGTGCAGTATGCTCCTCTGGATATCTCTCATTCTTCATCATGATGAGTGTTTTTGGCTCGTAGTCAGGGCTGATTTGGGACCATCAGTGGTGTAAATAAGGGGCAGTACCCCCAGTCTCGGTGTACGTACGCTGGGGTGAAGCCACTTTGTGTGGCGTCAAACTAGAACGTTGCTTCTTTAATGCACCTTCACTGGATCTATGTGTTAAAGGGTTTACTGGGTGCATCGTTCACGCTGCGTGCTCTCGGTGGTTGTGGCAGTGAGCCTTGTGTTGCTGGCCTCATCCAGGAAGCGTCTCGCACCCTGCTTTACCCTGCTGCCGACTCTTTCACTCCTTACAGAGAAGGAGATTTGGGCTGAGGAGTTACGACCTCTGAGCTCTCGTTTCGTCGCAGGTACCGGTATCTCTGCTTCTGTTCAAGGCAGCAGATTTGAAGCATTACACCTTAATTGTGTAAACTAAAAGAGGCCTCACCATACCCTCCCGAGTCGCGGAGGGCTGAGAAAATTAATGCCCTAATATTAGTTAATTGCTTTGAAGATCTATATTGAAAATAAAGTTCTAAGTATCTTGGTAAATATTGTTTCCTTTATTACAGCAATGTATCTCATTTTATTGGCGTCATCGGCAGTAGCATTTAGTCAGCCTGTGGTGATAAAGCNCNGCACAAACCCCNCTNCCCGGGCTGCGGCGCAGGGCTGGTTGGCGCTGAAGGCTCCTCAAAGCCAGAGGATGCTCACCGGCACGCGCGGCTACGCAAGCGCGCCCGGGCCGCCCTCGCCTGCGTGCTGCAAAGAACCGAGCCCGTTTCCGCGCCTGCCACCGCAGCCTGCAAACCACAGCACCTACAGATGTCACGTACGTCCCTCCGCGGGACGAAGGAGGTCGCTCCGTTCTCACGGGCTGCGGTCGCTGCCGAAGCGAGGAGGGTCCAGCCCGGCTCGACGGCGGTGCTGGTTTCACCGCTCTCGGCTGGCAGCGGTGCGGCTGTGCCGTCAACCCCTGCGCTGTTCCCCCGCCGATTCCCGGCTGTAGGCTACGCCGTGTGGAGACTTGGTCAGCAGCCAAAATAAACCAACGGAGGGAATAAAGAGCGGGTGTTGGCACACGCACAGACGTGCCGGCGGGGAGCTGTCGCTGGAACAGGATTTCCACGGGCGGCCAGTCTGTTGGTGTTTGCCACCAGCCGAGCCCCGGCACAGCAGGCATTTTGCGTGCCTACAGGAGTCACCTTCCATACTCAAACATCCCCGGTCCGCTCAGCTTAGCGGCGGCTTTTCCAGCATGTCCCACAGGCCTTTGCATTTCATATCCAAACAGGATATTAGCCAAATAAGTAGTTATTATTAGCCAAGTACCTTGCACCTGGGCTGCAGGGTGGTGGGGCACCATGGGGCTGTGAGTTCTGGGGGAAGCGTGGTGGCTTAGGCGCTTGCAGGAGCCTGCGTGGCGGACACAGTGTGCTGCATGAGCCGGGGCTTGCCAGGGCCTGAAGGCTCCACGATCAGTGTGATGAACCGCCCTTATCCAGCTGAGAGGTGACAAAAATGTGGTTGTTTCCACCCAGTCTAGGTTCATCTTTAATAATGTATTTCTTGTCTTTGGACAAGATGATGTCCTCTTGCTGAAGACTTGCATGTTCTGCCTGCCCCCAAGAGGTGTAATCTTTCTCTGTGTTAGTATTAAATATTTTGAAGGTCTCTCCTTGCTTTACTCCAGAGACATAGCTTGGTCAGTATGCTTTTAAGGCATCTAAATTAAGGTTTGCTGCATAGTTAGAACTAGGTGCAAACTGGTGTTTGCTTCTACAGAGATCTCCTCGGATATTGCTGCCATGCACACCAGTCACTTACTATTAACTCGTAAGAGGATGGTAGATCACATGAATGTTACTGCACACTTAGCTGTCAGTTCGTTCCCCAAAAGCATGCAGAGTGGCTTCTTGTGAGGATTATTTGCCATCATTTATCTTTTTATTGTTTTCCTTCTTTATAGCTGCTTGCATTAATCTTGTATGTCTTGCCGATAAACCACAGTTCACGAGCTCCTTATCTCTCTTGTCTACATCATACTGGTCTGTGCTGACTCTTGAGTTATGTGTCTAAGGACATTTTAATCATACTTCCACTCGCACATGAAAGCCATTGCTTCATCCTGCATATTTCCCATGATTCTGAAGTCATCCCAAAAATATTTTATGATTTTTCTCTTTAGAGTTGCAAGCGCTGTCTCTGGCAGTTTTGTTTTTCTTTCCCTCCACCATGATGCGCAGACCTCAGAACGTATTTTGCCATGCTGCTGGACTTGCACTTTCTGAATCTTAATGATTCACTTTTTTTCTTAAAAACTCCAGTGGGTGGACTTTGCGAGTGGCAGCCTTATGATCGGCCCATAACCAAAACTGAAGGAGAGTTTCCAGTTCTGCTTTCCAGCTCTATCGGAAGAAGAAAATAATGTCTCAGAATTTCCAGTTGTCCCCTTCATTTCATGATCAGGGCAAAGCAAGGTTACTTGGGGATCCTTAAATGAGAATGTTTCAATGTTTACAGGGTTGAATGTAGGGTAAAACCTAAATTCCCAGTGTTTGTAATTTTGAGAACTACTCTCAAAGGCTTTCAGTTTGTCACATCATCATTACTTTTGTCAGGGTTGACATACTCATCTCTCTAAAGCTGGAGACTTTTTTTGTCAATTGACACGGAAGTTGGTTGTGAATGCAAAGTTTCAAGTAGTAGCTGTTGAAGCAGAGGAGGGGGAAGAACCCATGATCATACGAAAAATCAGTACCAGTGACGTGTACAAGCACAGTTGATTTTAGAAACTAAGTAAAAAAGTGTTGAATTCCCTAGCTATTTTTAGTGGACAAAGAATACCACCTGAGTGCTGAACAAAGATGAAACTGTCTGAGGAAGGAACTTACAGATATATTAAATAACAATTTTCACATGCAAAAAAAGGAATCTCACCTCTTTTGTCAAAATTCTTTTTCATTAAATGTGATCTTTCAGTTCTCATACTGAAGGCTTTGCCCACTGCACCCATGTTTGTGGTGAGGTGCATATTTTGGAATAGTGCCGTTACCGTACCATACCCTCCCACTGAAGGAGATGGGGAGAAGGGAGGTTTCTTCCACCTCTGCCACGTTGAGAAACAACTTTCTTACTCAACAAACCATTTTGAGCATCCACTGAATCTGTCGTTAGTCACCTAGAGACATGATTAACATGAGGAATATGGGCCAGAGGAACTGTCTTCATTGCGCAAACTTCATGTCAGAAAAGATGACCCACGTGCAACGTGTCTTGCAAGTGTTGTGTCTGTGTAACATGTATATATAATGGTGCAAGAGAAAATGATAGTTTCCAATTTAAATGAACAGTTTAGCTCTGCCTATGAACAGTCTGTAGTTAGACAGTGTATTTTTGTCCCTGAGTGCACTAAAACTTAGTTTAAAAGACCACAGCAATGAGAGAAATTGCACTGATTTACTTAATATGGTATTTCCTTGCTGATGGGTTGGTGCTCGGTGCGTTATGTTCAGGAGCTGTCAGATGCCTGTACGGCCGCATCCTCAGCAAAGTGCTGTGGCTTAGCCCTCACACGAGAACTGGTGCTTCTGGGAGAAGAGTCGGAGCCTCTTACCTGTTAACTCTGGAGATGACGCGAATGCGTAGATAAACAGGGGGCAGGCATCGTAACTCATTTTTGCATGTTGTCTGTTGGCTCCACCAAGCATCCACCAAGAGGGCTATATGTGGATGTATCCCTGCAGGCGTCTCTCCATACAGCCAAGTCCAACACATATTCAAACTCTTAGCAGCAAGTTAAGAATTACTTTCTTGATTACGTATTTCTGGGCAAATGAGTTCAAAGTAAGTGACAGTTCTCCAGAAGAGTGTACTCTCTGGGAAGTCTGGTGCATGCAAATGCCTACTTTAATTTCACATTGTGTGTGTGTGTATATTTTTATGTATAGATGGATGTATATGAACTCTATTTAATTTCTTAATGAAGCTTATAGATCAGTCTTGGCCTGATGTAGCAGTCCCTGTGGCTAGGGTCAATGGTAGTGTGTTGTCCAGTGATGGCTGGAGGCCATGAATCTACAAATGATTTAAATTGCAGAGTTCTGCCTTTTCACTAGAATAGAATCAAAAAAATTAATTACAAATTTATTTCATTTTCGAACTAGAAATTTGGTCTATTTTTGTTCGTTTTCCTCATGATATGCCGCTGAGATGATGAAAACTTGCTTGTAATTCCTGTAGGTCTTGCAGTGTTGTGCATTGCAATTAACATTTCACGGTGTGCCTTTATGCTACAAAATAGCAGCTCTTGTTGAATCCATGTCTTTTCTAAATATTATGATCTTCATAATTCTCTTATAGTTCCCTATGGTTCCTATTATTGTTAAGAAATATTAAGAAATACAAAACAGGGATCATTTTGTTGTACTTATCCATAGAGAATGCGATTGGAATAAGTGCAACTTTATTTAGTTTAGGAGCTGTAACCACCGACAGCGAGGACTTTCAGGCTGAACCGTGGGGTTGGTTTGCTGCAGTATAAGATGATGTTCCCAGTAAAAGGACTGGGCATCTCTCTGTTGTAAGGATGCTGAGGAATGGGTCCCAAGGATGCTGAGAGCAGGTAGCTGTCATGAGCACAACCGGTGAAAAACGACGTGAAGGTCTGTATGCAAGCAAGACGAGGGAAGAAATGATGTCATGAGCAGGCAGCTGTTCGGGGACTGTACCCGAGTGATAGAAATGGAGTTCATTTTACTGTTGGGAAAAGAGAGTACGATATAGAGTTCACTTTGTATTGGTTTGTTATTTGGGGGTTCTTTTCTGTCTGGCATTATGACTTGAATCAATTTTCAGGATTTATAGTCTATTTCTATGTCCCTCATAGCGTATATTGCTGCTTAGTCAGCTTATCAGTTATGTAATGCTGACCCACTGAAGCCAGGTCTGGAAGTTTCCAAATACTGTTCGATTTCTTTCAGTCTGCTTAAAAGAGAAAAGGCTAAGTAAAATCAGCACGTGAGATGCTGTTACGGCTACCTGCTGATGATCATTATATGTCACTGATTTCAGTTGCTTCTGATATGTTCTAACTGCATTCAGCTTTTTCTAGGGCAGTCACTTCCCCCCAGAT
>Ga0065711_1037064_pt1 | contig 20229 bp, 7 predicted proteins | sample Hoacrofraction12_FD_59098 | JGI IMG/M metagenome (GOLD analysis project Ga0065711, IMG submission 59098) | Hoatzin crop microbial communities from Cojedes, Venezuela - Epithelial fraction 12 v2 (version 2) | ecosystem: Host-associated > Birds > Digestive system > Esophagus > Crop | place... | reverse complement strand
CCAGGTCCCTCTCCGCAGAGCTGCTCTCCAGCAGGTCCACCCCAAGCCTGTACTGGTGCATGAGGTTGTTCCTCCCCAGGTGCAGGACCCTGCACTTGCTCTTGTTGAACTGCATCAGGTTCTTCTCTGCCCAACTCTCCAGCCTGTCCAGGTCACACTGAATGGCAGCACAGCCTGCTAGTGTATCCACCACACCTCCCAGTTTGGTGTCATCAGCAAACTTGCTGAGGGTGCACTCTAGCTCTTGATCCAGGTCATTGATGATGAAGTTGAACAAGACATAGTGGTAGGGAATTGAGTAGGCCCATGAGCTAGATGGGCATGATGCAGAGAGTATGGCAGTAGAGATCTATTTTTCCTCAATTTTCACACACCCTCTTCCCAACTGCTATTTTTCAAAAGAATTTTTAACTAGTGCTAATGCTTAGCTCTGGGGAATGCCAGATTAAATGGGTCTGGGAGCTCTTCTGAGATATTCCACAGATTCATTCTGCCTTTAGGATGAATTGCATCACTTTTCAGGGCATTATAACAAGGCAGTAACAATCTTAGATAAGCCATTGTTGTCAGCCTCAATTTTAAAAAGAAAAAAGAAAAAAAACCCCAAACAAAAAAATCTATGAACAAACCTCATTAATTGATGTTCTCTGCAAAATCAAACTACTAGATTACAAATCACATGATCTTAAAAAAAAAAAAAGGAAAGAGAAAAGCACAATAACCTATTTTCAGGTTTTTGACCTTTGTATGCATGCCTTCGAATTTCTACCTGCAAATATTTATTCACTTTTGAAGTAGGCACAGGGGTTCTTAATTTTCATTTGTATTCAGAATTTTGAGAAAGAACATCAAATGAACTGCAACATTCATGATAAATCTCCAAGAACTGACAGGACTGTAACCTAGTCTTTTTAAACACAAGGTCTTTTAAATGGCTGTGCACATTTTACAAGGTCATAATCTTAAAGTAGATGGGTGTAGTGTGGATTGTATTTGTAATGCATTAATAAGAGGTAATAGAACTGGTTTATAAAAATTTCTGAGAGAGAAAATTTTACAGTTAGATTTTATTACTATTTCAGTGGTATATAGCTACTTTAAAAAATGGCTAGATTTCACCTATGAACACGCAAAAAGACTGAAAATGAGAAAAACTTCTTTGCCTCAAGATTACCATTTCCAAAGTAATTGTAGGCAGTTGTACAAAGTTACTTAGACTATCAGACATAGAAATCAGTCATTTCCAAACAAATAGAAATTGTTTACGAATTTTACAGTGCTTAAAGAAGGGCAAAGGAGGAAATCACAGAGCTTTTGATAAAAACCTGAGCTGTGGCTTCAACATATTGTAATTTTGTTCTTCTGTCTAAAGGGACCATAATAATATTTTATTGCCTGAGAAACCTAAGCTACTTTTAGGCTGTATGACCACCATTTGTAAGTACAGTTTTTAGCTGCAAAGACTGCCTGCATAGTAGGTGCCAGCCATCTAATGTTGCATCCATGAAGCTGGAACTGGGCAGGCCAAATAGTTATTCAGTCCATCTGTGTAGGAGTAAAAGGGAAGCTGCAATATGAAAACTGAAACAAATCTATTAAGGTGGTGGCAGACTGTTTTTCAGTGGAATGGTGTTTATGTGGAAGAGAACTATAGCAGAAAGGACTAAGAAGAAAACAATGTGAGCAGAATGGAAGAATAAGGTCAACTGAAAAGCTGCAGCTAGGGTGATTTTAAAGGATTTAAAAAAGAAGAAAATATGGTAAGGGAGTAAATGATCGGATTTTTATAGTAGATATTGGGAGTCTGGTGGCGCGTCTGTTTCAAGAGATTGGAGAGCCCAAGAGTGGCCCCTTCCCTGAGTCTGAGGTTGGCAAGTTGTCAAAGTGGTACTTCAGGTACCTCTAAACAGTCCAGCTCAAGCATCCACAACGATCTAGCTGTGGCAGCAGAGATCTCTTCGTAATGTATTACTCTTCAATGACAATTGTTACTATTTGTAATTGTTGTGAAATTTATATTATTGTTGCTATTTATATTACTGACAAATGTCTTATGAAGCTAAAAGCACAGGAACAGATCATTTTTAATCAGAAATAGTCACGAACAAAGTGTCCTCTGAAAGTAGTCAAAATCACTGTGAAAGAGGCCAAGTGTCTAAGCAATGTTGACATAATTTTACAAGACTGTACAAATTATGGTACTTACATGTCAGGCTTTTGATTAAAATTCAGAGGAGGGGTGTGTTCAAATTTTGTTTCTGCAATATCCAGACAACACAAACCTTCCAAAAATCTTTTTGTCTTGGTGATGACAAGAGATGCCTTTTGGCTCCTTAAAGAACTACCATCCTGAGCCATGATTTTTGCATTATTGCCTCCTATTCCACAATGTGTAGGAATTATATTCATGATCTGTATTGAGTCTTACCCAAGAAAAGACATTCCCATTTAAATCCATTGAATTAGCTCCTCACTGAGCAGAGCTAAAGCAGGCAGAGCAGCTTTTGTAAAAGGAGGAGGACACAGCAGAAGGGACTAAAAGAGTGAAGGCAGTAAAGGAGATTCAGAAAGAGGATATTTTTAGGGACACCCTTTAGAGTAAAAGATAAGTGATGGAGAGCCTTAGAAACAGAGACAAAACACCTGCAGTGAGCAGGGCCAGTGAGGAGGGGAGGGAAGACATTAAGCACCCTGGAAAGAAAACTGACATCATTAGAGTGAGGCATTTACTCTCTCTTGATCCGAACGACAGAAGCAAGGCAATCTGCTGTTTGTGTTGTAAAAGTGTTTGCAGTGGGAAGTATGGTATATACACACAGAAAGAACATCTGTTCTAAGAAGGCTCTTGCAAATATAAAGCTGCAATAATGTGGTAGAAACATCTGCACAGCTTACAGCAGGGCCACCAGTAGTGCTCTTAGGTGGGGGAGGGTATGAGACATGCCACATTCAGGAGAAGGTCACCGGAAAACATCTTTAAAAATGAGGTAGTTTTTTGTCTATATCCACGCGAAGGTAAGATGCCTGTAGACGAACTGCAGTGTTCAGTGTTGCACACTACTGCTGTGGAAATGCTATAAATCCCGCAAAACATAGTATTGTCCTTTCACTTAATAATTAGAATGACAACTTACCCATGTTCTTGTGTAGTCACAGGGTGACTCAGATTTTAAATAAAGTCAAAGCATGAAGATTTTCCTCCACCCAGTTACAAGAGCTGCAAGATTTTATGGCATAGTCCTGTTAGCACAAGACCGAGAAATTTGGAGCTGGTAAGGAGCAAGTGGGACAAAATCCATTGTTGACTGGCGGCTTGCTGAAGATGGTACTGCTGCAGTCCAGAGGAAAATACAACCACATGTAGTTCTGTGCTATGGTTACACAGCAGCTGGTACCTGAAAGACTAATTTCTGATTGTTTGGGGTATTGCTTCACTACAGACATTGCAGGGTAAACATGATTACGGGATTTGGTGCCCTTTGCCTCAGTTCCTTTTTATTCCAAATACAGCTTGACAACATGTGCCTGAATAGGGCAACTTTGCTTGTGTGTGGAATTTTTAATGAGAATAAGAGAGGAAATCTACAGTTCATTCACAGCCTACAGTCTTCAGACGATGGCGTTTGGCAGTATCAAGCCTGTGTTTTATCAAGGCACTCTTACTTGCTTCCTGAAGCAGCCCATTCTTTTGCTCCATTTCTGCTCTCCTCCTTCAGAGTGAATTTTGATAAATGAGAAGAACTAAGCACAGGAAATATTTATGAACATAGTATCTTAAATGGTTACTCCTGCTTTTTTCAGCATTTCTCTACACCAGATGAACTCCTCTGTGTGAAATATCAGGTATGGAAGGGTGCATCTGATGACTGGGCGATGTTGAGCGGCCACCTGTATAGCAAAAGCCTGTCGCTGGCAATAGGAATGTATTTGCTGTGTTCAGCAGGTGATAGTTGAAGACTTTGTCCTGCATTATCCTTACAAGAGGATTTTTAGGACATGCAAACTGTTGAACATGATGCCGGATGTCCTGGTGCTTGCAGACAGAAAAGACTTTTACTCACTGTGTCTGTTCTTTAATGTTTTGCAACAACAGTTAATAAGTATCATTCCCAGAAATGTGAGCAGTTATCTAATTAGGTATAAAGGGTGGGTATGTTCTCTTTTACTGGAATTAGCAGAAATAAGAGACAAATAGTATTTGTAAAACAAGACCAAGATAATTATGTGTAAGAAAACACTAGACGAATAATACAGGTACCTAAACTAGGAACTACTTTCCCATGGCTCCCAGCGTAATTCAAGGGCAGAGATAGATGCCTCCAGTACAGAAGATGAAGTTGGGAGCTCTGAAAAAGCCCGTCTCTCTCCCCTGGTTGTATACTGCACCTAAAGGAGGAAACCTGGCAACCTCACCACTGGACTGGTATGAATCTTCTCCCTCCCCCAGACTGGTGAAGTCCTACTTCAGGAAAGTACTTAGGCATTTTTATCTTTTGGCACATTCACCTTTAAGCATCTGAATGACCCAGGGCAGGTTGAAAGACACTACATGTATTTAAAAAAAGCAGCATACTTCAGTGTGTAGCAAAAACAAATTGGGAAAGATCTTCCACCTTATGAGCTTGAGCATGATGACAGTTTTTTGTTTTTTTTGGTAGACATCAAGCAGTTACAATAGAGGTGTTATTTGCATTTGGAAATATTCCTCACTGTTACTTTAAATAAAACTTGCCCTTTCCCTCCTGAAACAAGTGCTTAACTCTGGTGGTTCTGGAGAGGGTCTAAATTATGCCTGCCTTGGGAGAAAATAACTTGGCCTTGAAATCAGATACCTTTTCCAGAACAACCATGTGCTTTCTGGCTCTGCAGGACTGTATTGCATCATACGTCACAGAAGAATTCTTATAAAATTGACAGTTAGTCAAATCTAAAATGCTTTGTGAAAAATGCCTTTTGGGGGGGAGGGGGACTGCCTCATTTTTAATGTCAAGATGACCACACATGTGGTCAAAATCCAGATGGAAAAGTGAAAGACTTTGTCATGTGGAGAATATATGTGTAACAGAGGCTGAGAGAGGAATAGGTTTGGTCCCTGCTGTCCACATTACTGTATGTTAGAAAGGTGCCAGGTATCCCCATCATTGGCCCTTCTGGAGCAAAAATCACCCTGCTTTTTCTCATGAGAAGTGCAGAAATGTTTTGGGTTTTGTTGCACTGCAGATAAGAGAAAAATTTTAAAATCTTTCGATGTGTCACCAGACAGGAAAACAATTTCCTTCCTAATTCTAATGATTTACCATTTCTCATGGAAAGTAATACCAATAGCATGTTAGTGTTTTCAAATTAGATGGAAAAGAGTAGTTTCATCACTGGCATTATGCTGTAGGTAGAAGAGAACATTAAAGCTGAAAAATATCAGCCCCCAGGTCAGAAGGGGCTTTTTCCCTGATCTTCCTTTTCATTCATTTTTACACCACATTTATCTCTAGCCATCGAAAAGGTTATTACTGGGCTCCTAGATACTGGTCACATAAAAATGACAATATTAAGCAGTGTCAGGTGAGCCAGGGAGGTGCAATGGCTGTGGTATTTTTCTAGCTGATTTTGGCTGCAGTGGTGTCATGTTATTGCATGCAGGCAGAAGTGGAGGAATAGCGTACTGAAAGGAACAGTATTGGTACAGTTGGCATAGCCAGGCCAATTAACACTAATCATCACAGATGCCATTAACTTCTGGTAAAGAAACGTTAATCCCACAGACCTATTATTGCCTGCAGTGTCCTGAGGAGGGAGGGTGAGGGGGAACATGTAGCTACTGGGGATCTCATGGCAAATATAAAGAGCTGCCAGTGGCCAAATAATGTGCTCCTAGAAAAAGGCATGGTCCATTATCCCTGCTGAAAACAGAGTGACAAATTACTGTAAAAGTACTGTACTGCAGCTGAAAGAAGCCAATAATTTCATGAGTTTTACAGGTACAGCGAACCATAACACTATGTTCTAGTGCTACCCTCTGCATGCTACAGTGCTTTACACTATAGTTCTTTTTACAGCACTCACAATATAACCCATGTACTTTCTTGGAAACATCCCTCAAGTCAGGATACTCAGAAAGTACATCTCCTCTACCCTGGGAGGCAAAGAACACTAGGTTTAAGAAACTGTGCTATGACTTGCATGCGTATTACCACGATCCAATTCTGATCTCATCTCTGTTTATCTTATTTTGGTGTGCATCTGTTGACTAAGAAAAATGTTATCACTGGTTTGTATTAGAACTGAGTCTCAAATATATTCTATGATGATTAATCTCTTCAGACTGTTTCCTGCATCTCATCCATGGTCTGATTAATTCATACTGCTTCTTGAGTATTGGTGTGACGTTCAGTATATTGGATATGAACATATGCCTTACCTGCAATATAATAATAACCTTGAAACTGCCAGAATATTTGGAGTTGAATGCCAAATGCATTTGGTAGTGCACAGATGCACTGGAAAAGGGAAAAGAAAAGAAGGGAGATACCTGGAGAACTTGATGAAACAGCATAGGCAGGAGGTGCAGTAGTTAATGTGCTTCAGATGTGGATGTGGAAAACATTGCATGCACAATGATGGTCAAAGGAGAGCAAAAACAGCAGGTGGAAGCCAGTTAAATCAAAAAGGTTGGGATTGCCTTGATTTAATTAGAGCGTATGCTGTTTCATCACAGATCACTTGTAATAAGTCTTCTACTGGTGAGAAGAAATTTGACAATAAGAGACAGTTTACAAGTGACTCCTTTATTGGTCAACAGATAGGCTGAAGTAAGGATGAAGATCTCCTTTGCTAGAGGAGATGCAGTTAGGAAAGGACAAATATTGCTCTGAACTTATCTGACATGCTAGCCATTCTTTTGAAAGAAACTAGCTTTGTTAGCACTTGTTTTGTGATTTATAGATAGGAAAACTCAAGAAATGAGCTGTTAGCTTATAAATATTTTGAAATGTGATAGATTAATTGATTCGTTGTTGTCAACAGTATCTCCACAGCAGTGTAAACAGTTCGTGATTTTTCTGTGTAGCATCTTCTGAGTTTGAGGCGCCAGTATTTCACAAATAAGGATTCTGATTTCTGTCTGCACTAAAGGTACTACTGGTGGTATGAAAGGAAAAGCATACACTAAAGAAGTATATATATGCAAATCAGGCTTGTCACGTTTACCTGTGTTAAATAGGTAAGTGTTGTCATTCCCTTCCTTACAAAGAAAACCCTTGAACAAAGGCAATGCAGAAGATGTTGGTAGCACAGTAGAGAGCAGAAACTATTTTCTTCCAGTCCTACCAACTCTTTTTTCAACCATAGTTAATTACCTGTTGCCAGTAACTGTTCTGAGGCCATAGAAATAAGTCTCTTGAAACAGGCATTGCCCATTCTGAGGCAGTGGTTAACCAAGGTTGTCTCTCTGCCCCAGTCCTTCTTAGAGTTTGCTTAATTCTGATCCTAAATTTGTGTTTTGTTTACTGATTACTTTTTTGATGGTAGCAGTTTTTATGTTTCTTTGATTTATCAGCAGAGGAGGGAAAAGCAGCCTACAGAATTAACTGCTAGTGTCAACACAGAGAGATGGGACAGGGCTATAATTGTTGGAATTATTATTCAGATGCGTGTGACTTGATCCAATAAACGTAGGTTTCTGGCATCTTTGTGAGTGACACTTTCACAACAGACTGCCATTGGAGTGTGTCTTGCAAGGATTCCCAGCATTAAGTAGTGCTACTGCTTTCAGATTCTTTCCCCAAATTATGCCTTTTAAAGGGAAAGTCTGCATAGTTCCATTATGTGATCAGGTGGCTTTGCTGGCTTCTGAAGCTGTTTTTCCCATGGGGTCTGTCTTGATATGGGAAGGAAGGATAGCCTCCCTGGTGAGCTGTGGCAAGGTCTTTGCCTGCCCACCCAAGCACTCTGATACTTATCAAAGCTGTCTTCACACCACCAGAACCATGCCAGAAAATGGCCCCCGATGCCTCTGCTGCAGCGGTTGAATCTACTTGTCTTGGATATGAAGTATGGTAGAGTCTTTTGCTCCATGTCCAAACTAGAAGAGTCATTTAAAGAGTAAGATATTGTCAGTGGCAAGACAACCACTGGCAACTGCCGGGGTCTAGGAGAAAGCTTTAAGTGGAGTAAAAACTTTCATGTTCTGAGAAGTTGAGGAAGGGAGATGGGATATGGAGAAGCACAGGTAGAGCAGGGGCAGTGGTCAGGGAGTGGGGAGGAGATCCAAGAAAAAGTAACACTACCTGCGTTACCACAGAAGAGAAGACAATGAAGGGACTACCTTTAAGAATGTGTTTCTTCTGCTACATCTTTAACCACTACTAATATATCTGGTGGCTAGGACATAAAACACTTGAGTAAAAATGCCCAAAGTAGGCATCCATGTTGCTCCTTTGCTAAATTTTTCACCACTGGAGAGTCTTCCAGTATCAGATAAAGGGTGCACAAATAGAAGAAAAAGCAGACGGGCTAAAGTGTGAACTTTCAGAAGTTGGCTAAAGAACAATACTCTTTCTGTCCTGAGAAATCGAGTAATCCAGTAAAATCTTACCAGTGGTTCAAAGTATGCAACAGAGTCAAAGATGTAAAAAGACTCTCAGTGGATTAAACTAAATCCACAATGGCAGCCAAGCATATAGCTATAAATGTTCTCACTGAGCCTGCAGACACGGATGCTCTCCCAGCCTCAAGTGGTAAAGCACTTATCCATTTGGCTTTGGACTGAAAGAGTTGGAGATCTGAGGCAAAACTGATCATTTTAGGAGAGAGTCTGCTATGGGTAATTAAAGGCAGATTATTGGATTAAGATTTGATGCAAATTTGAAGTCCTTGCATTTCTTTCCAGATTTATTTTATTTTTGTTGTCATCTTTGTCTCTGGGTAACTATAATTGAATGCATCTTTAAATTGTACATTGTAATTTTGCTGTCAGCAATGGATCTTTAACTTCAGATGTTTATTAGAAAATCTCTCTGTGAGGCTGTGAGTTTTGTTGGATGGAGGGACTTTAATCAATTGTATAGCCTCCCCCACAAAGCTGTGGACAGTGTATCATGTTTTGGTGCTTTGAATGTTTTATTTGCTTGTGTGAGAAGAAGAGACGATCCATGTCCCAGCTCATATTCCCCTCTCCTTAACCATGGTCATGTCCTTCTTCACACGGTTGTTTTCAGAAACAAACATGGGAGTCCCATCAAGGTTCCCTGTCCTTGGGTGTGGCCCTGGACTACATTTGTGGTCATGGCAAATCCCCTATGATATCCTATTCAGAACCACAGTGAGAAGGGAAGTTTTCCTCTTATGCAGATGAACAAACACATGCCTAGTCAGTCGTGCTGCTCTCATGAGTTGCTGCTGAAAGGTATGACACGAGTAAACGAACACAGAAAAATGGAGGAGAAACAGTTGCAGGGAGAAGTCAGATTTATGGGCCCCCTTTGCTTCTTCAAAGGAAATATATACCCTCTTGCAAAAAAGGGGAGGGAGGGTAAAAGCAGCAGCTGAGGATTCTTGGAGTGCAGGAGAATCCTCAGCTGCCATGGAAATAATGAGGACGGCACCAGCTGTTCCCAGTCTGTGCCACACACTTTGGGGGCATTGTTGAAGCCAGCTGGTACACACTGCTCAGGTGATGCTGCCGGCTAGATATAAATGTCGTGTGCTCATACTGCTAAGGAAATCAGCAAAATATGTTTAAAGATTGCCACGGCAATGTAGAACACCTTCTTTTAATCCATGCTATATTTTGTGAAAAAATATTCTGACATCATGAGCGTGTGCCTGTGATGAGTAACTGAATGATCTCACTGTTGCATCTGTGTCTTTTCCTCCTGTTTTCTGCCCACTGCTCTCTGACTTCACTGGTCTATGTCCAGGATGTTTGTAGGCTTTTTGGCATCTGGGCTTTGTGTCTGTAATGCTGGGTGAATCATACATTTTTAGATCAATAACATGAAAAAAGGACTATTGAGACAATAAGTCAGTGGAGAGGCTGGATGGGACCATGTCATCACTGGACCTTTTTCGAGGGAACTTTCTCAGTCTGAGGAAAAACATGGTGTGATGTGTTTTATCCCTGTTTGAGCCAGATAGTTAAGGGAGTTTTTATTTTTCTAGTCTTCTCTCGCAGTGCACCACAGGCATGCTTTTATTGCACAGTGTCACTCTACCTTGTGGAGTCTTGTTGCTTAAATAGCTGTAGTTACTCAAGCAACAATAAAGCTGTGTGTCTGCAGAGTGTATCTCTGCCTCTTTACCCATTGTGCTACCTGCAAGAGACAGCAGAACCAAGCAAATCTTTCAGATCTGCCTGAAGAATGGGGTCTACTTAAGCGCTGTGCCGCAACAGATTAGTTGCTTGATGGCATTATGTCACTGCCAGTCATTCGGTGTAGAGCTCAAATATTGCTCACTCTCACTCTCTGTCCCTCTCTCTTCACTCTAATTGAACTTCTTATAATTAAGATGAATTCTGAGCAATCAAACCTGGAATGTGGATGAACAGTCCCTTGTGCGATCCCAAAAGTTCAGCTTTAGGAGGTTATTTCATACACTGTAAATCATTATCCCAGTTTAACTAGAGCATGTGGGACAGTGAGTTCTTGGAAAAGCTTGCTACAGCAACTTCATTTATAAAGATAACTTAATGGGAAAGGTTCTCTATCTACAACTGCGTGATTTTATAGGGCATACTGGATTATTTAGAGCTAGCACCTTAGCAATCAGTGAGAGGCAGTCCGGTGCATAGACCCTACAGCTCATTAACAGAAAATGAGGTGTGACTCCTGAAGATGGATTTCCCGTATCCTTAAGTCACACTAGCATTTCAAGATAGAGGGGAACGCGTAGCTTATTTCACTTAGCTTGAGGTACAGCTCTCTGCTGAGGAGTAATGGGACTATGATGTGGAGCTGCTACAAGTTGGTGTCCTGGCTTTGGCTGGGATAGAGTTAATTTTCTTCCTGGTAGTTGGTGTAGTGCCGTGTTTTGGATCAGAGATGAAAATAATGTAGATAAAGTACTGATGTTTTTAGTTGTTGCTAAGTAATCAAGGACTTTTCAGCTTGTCATACTGGCCTGCTAATGAGAAGGTGGAAAGTGCACAAGAGGCTGGGAGGGGACACAGCCAGGACAGCTCACCCAACTGAACAAACGGATTTTCCATGTCATGCGACATCATGCTCAGCGTAGAAAGTGGGGGTAAGAAGAAGGAAGGGGGGATGTTTGAAGGGGTGGCAGCGTTTGTCTTCCCAAGTAACCATTGCGTGTGGTGGAGCCCTGCTTTCCTGGAGATGGCTGGACACATGCCTGCTGATGGGAAGTAGAGAATGAATTCCTTGTTTTTCTTTGCTTGTGCATGCAGCTTTTTTTTTTGTATTTATCTCAACCCACAAGTTTTCTCACTTCCCATTCTCTCCCTCATTCTGCCTGGGGAGACTGAGCGAGCGGCTGTGTGGGGCTGAGTTGCTGGCTGGGATTAAACCATGACACATAGAAATATTCAGAATACAATGGCGGAAAAAAAATGAAACAAAGGAGCTTTCAGAAAGAGGAAGAGAAAAAAATGGGAACACTCCAATTCTCATAACAAAGACCAGAAACATTCAAGTGGTTCGAATGGCTAAGAAACCAGAGTTATTTGGATCCGCATTGTGATCCCAGCTTCAGAGAGTTCCCCATGCCTGCCCTGGGCAGACACTAGCAGATAGAATGATGTTGTTTCCTGCAGGGTTCAACAGGATTCTGGATATATTAGGTCTTCCCAATCAAGCTTATCAAGATTCATTTATGCAACTTTTTTATTGTTGGGCCTTTACATATTATTTTTTGGCCTGAGACCCTAGACCCCTCTGGCTGTCCGGATCATTCTTCAGACTCAGTTCAGATTTATGTTTCGTGGAAGGAGAGAATAGAGATGGCATGGAGCACGTGCCCAGCTCTTGCCCTGCTGTGGTGTTACAACATGGATTGTAAATACTCAGGTATTCCCTAGTTTAGACATTGCTTCATTGGGCCATGTTTTGAGTGAGTCTAGACTATTTCCAGGTCTGTATGAAAACCCTATCACATCATTTGCTGGCATACTCAGGAAAATGTAATGAGTATCATCTTGCTCTAATTGTGATGGCTGCCTATGGGGGACTCATGAGAGGCCCAGAGACTTGGAATATCTCAGTGTTTATGGCTGCCTCTAAGACTGCTCTTCCGAAACAATTTACACATACTCACTGACTCTGATTCCGCAAATGGCATTGAAACATGATGGAATTAGTGATCTTTTTTTTTTCCATTTCAAATCCTTTTGGGTTTGAAATTGGTTATTAGGATTTCTTGCAATTATGGCTTCTTGAAGCAGTACAGCATAGTAAATGTAATATGAAATGTTCATAGACATCTTTAATACCGTGGCAGTTTGAGGGGAAGATACAAATACGCTCTTCCTCCAAGTTTGTTGCTTTGACCTTACAATCATGGATCCTGCCTTGAATTTCATGATACAGCAACTAAGCCATAAACAGATGCTCGACACAGCTGTATAAAGACCAGCTAGAAAAGCAAATTACAAATCTGAAGTCAGTATGAAGTTCACTTGTTCTGACACTCCAAAGAGAACAGGGAGAGATAAGCTTTGCTCAGGCTGGACTTTCCTGGAGCATCCTGCTTCACTGTAAAGGAATTTGCATTTATTTTGTGTGCAGTCTGTGGGGAGACCAAAAAAGAAATATGACATCCTGAGGACCACTTCTTCCATGTGCTACTTCCTTCCCATCCACAGGCTATTCTTTCAGGTGTGATCTTAGTCTTAGGCTGGTTTTCATCTTCACAGAAGTTTAAAAAAGCCCATGAAACAACTTGTGATTTTGTTGTAGAGAATTCTTACCCTGAAATAATTAGACAGAGGTTGAAATCATGGCCAAGAAATAGTCTTTGTCACGCAAAACCTGATATTTGTGTGCTCTGATGCTATCTACCTTTAATTTGCCTGAGCTGTGATCCTTCACATGTATGAAGTATTTTGTGAATGTTGTGATTCACTCCTGTGCAGAAGGCTAGTACAAGCTAGAGGCAGTTAAATCCCTCTCAAATTCTCAAAATAGCTCTTACATTGGAGTCCAGTCTGGAGGAGAAAACAAATGGATTGTTTTAAATATATCACCCTGTCTGGGATCTCTTTCTTCTGTATGCCAATGCTTAAATAAAACCTGATTTATATCATTAGGTAGGATTTTATATCTTGCCACGTGTAGTTCTGAAAATGATTTTTCCTCCTGCTTCGGGACCCGATTCTTTGAAGCACTGAGCCTCTGTCGAGGAGGTGCTAAGCACCATGAGTCCTGCTGAAGTTCAAGGCAGGGTGAAGTCACTCAGCACTTCCACGATTAGGCACTTTGTGACTGTGTCAAAGCTTTTCTACCAGAAAGAAATGCTCTCTTCATGGCATTTATTACATGTCTCCTTGAGTCTCCTTTGCAGACTCTTTCTGCCATCTTTCTGTAATATGAGGAAATTTGATCATGGAGTTATGGTGACAAACCCTTTCGAGCTGTGCCACTGCAGCTTTTCTTATCACCAGAAGCCATCAGTGGAATTACAGCTCTCTATTATTTCGTTGCTTTTTTCTTATATTCTATGACACATGGGCTTGAAAGCTCAAATGTATATTACTGCACAGAGACATAAAAGATGGCTTTCACACGAAAACCTCTGGGAAGAAAGGAGTAAGAGGGGGAAGGGAATTACCTAATTAAGTAATAACCTGGTTGTCTCAGTTTATTGAGATATAAGTAATAACTCATTAAGGACAATGAAGTTCTGAGTGGCTGGTAAATAACTGCCTAGAAAGCTCTTTGCAGTGGCAGTGTCATAACCACTGAGAATTTCCTACTGCTGCTCTGCTGTCCTCTCTTCTGCCGTGCAGCCCTGCTCTCTTCTCCCATTCAGTCTCTTCATTCTCCACCTCTGCAATGCACTTGTTTTCACACCAGGCTTGTGTTTCTGGAAATGTCATGCTCTTGTCCAGTGGGATTGCTTGGGGCCAGCTCCACATTTAGGGTGAACCATCACAGCTCAGATTTCTGGTAGCTGAGGGTCTGACTGTTTATGTATCCTCTATCCCCCTATGCCAGAATGATTTTGGCAAGCATATAGGCTGGATAATGGACGTATTCCCTGCCTATCTTTTAGCATGTAGCAGGCTAGAGTAAATCTTGTTTGTGAGCATTTTTATTACTATCTACCCCAACTTTTCTGTGTGCTCAGGAAATGCAGCTGTGAGTCACTTCTGTGCATCAGCATCTTCAGAAACCGTCTCATTTGGAAAAGTAGCAGTGGCCTCTTTGAGTGGAAAGTGCTTCTAGGTCTCAGCCTGAAGCAGAAATGACAGATTAGCTAAAGGAGGACTGGTTAAGAGGTTTTTTAAGAGTGTTTTTCCTTTAACTGCACCAGGTACAAATATTCATTCAAAACTGAAATAAAATGTGTTGGCTAACGCACAAGAGTCTTGTTGAAAAGCCCTCCATAGATTCTTTCTTCTCAAGCATCTTCAGCAAGACTTTATTTTGTAAGTCCCAGATGGTATCTAGGCAGGGCCCTTAGCAGGCAGGCAGGCTGCAGAGTTGTGCCCGATATCGCCACGTGTGTCTTCTTGCTGCTGAGGATGGGTGTGAAGGAAAAAGACTCCCCTTTGAATTCTTAGTTCAACAGACCAGCTGGGTTTACTGTGATGAGTATCACAGGACTGGATGAGGCAGTTTGCCTGGGTATTTGTAAAGGGACAAACAAAACCTATCTCCTTAATCCTCTCCCATGGCTAGCCATAAAAATTGTGTGTTTTTTCTCACACAGCTTTAGGACAGAGATGTACCAGCCAGGCCCTGAGTCATGCGGTAGAGCTCTCTGCGGCTGCTCCTTGGTGCCTATGGGCACTGTACAGGGGCAATTTAACTCTGGAAACATGCCTTCTTCTGACATGCCTTGCTGCTTTTTTGTCCGCTTTGGGCTGGTCAGTCAAGGAACTGCCTACATTGTATCCCCTTGTTGTTGATGGCTGTGCTGGTTTTGGGGGGGGCAAGGAGAAGGGACTGAATAGCATCATGATAGAAAATCAGACCATGCCTTCAGGTAGCTGATAATCATTTTGATTTGAAACTTTGCACTTTTATCTCCTGTCTGTGGGGCAGGCTGCTCTTCTATTGCTGCCTCATTGCTCATTAAATCTCCCATCCCACTCCACAGTTCCGAAGGGTACTGTCTGTAAAATTGCTATAGTGACGTCATATAGAAATTAAAGCAGAAACATTCTTCTAATTGCAAGCAAACCTGGCCTGACTGATTTTTGCAGAGGTTGGGTACTTGCTGTATCTGATAACATGATGGAAAAATGACAGCCTGAGTAACAATAAGTTGGCCTTTTTAAAAAAACTCTTTTTTTTTAAGCAGTTAGTTATATTCTTGTATCTAGTGTAACCGGATACATCAGTATGCAGAGCAGAAGTCTGAGAGTCCTTAGGTCAGTTTGGACTGAGCTTTATTGGCCTTGGGCGCTGTATTTGATGTGCTGTTGGGTAGTGTTGCATAACTGTCCCTTTGCAAACATTAACAGTAATCTAAGGTTCAGCCCGAGTGACAGCTATGCATTGTGAATAGGTCTGTTTAGGTGGCAGGCTGATGTAAATAAGGATGACTAAGCCATGCTACATAAACAGATTTCACCATATGATATTGTTCCCTTTGCATTTTTTTAAGTCTTTTGAAGTTAGGGAGGGGGAAATGACAGAGTGCGTGAAAGCAGCACAGCTCACAACTCAGCAGTCAGACATAGTTTGAGATTTGAATTACAATATCTCTGCCAGATGGACATAGATACCTATGAGGACGCTAGGACAAGGCTGCTTCTTAGAGAGGTCAAGTGACTCAGTGTACTTCACCACGTCTGTAAATTGAAAATTAAAAACCTGGAGGCATAATTGTCGTAATTTCTAAAAATTAAAGAGACAGAATTAATTTTTTTCCTCTTGCATTTTTTTTTTCTTTGTCTGGAATATAGACTAGAACCATATTCAGAAGGCTCATTTTTCTTGTCAATCAGTAAGGGCAGCCAGTCAGACCTCATCAGTGTAATAATGGATGTTCAGAGTGAATTAGTTAGCCCGATCACATCAGAGACGACACTAAAGAAGGGAGGGGAGTACTTTATGGTCTGTGGTGTGTTCACTTCTCTGGTAATTTGTCTGCATCTGGAAATGAGAGGAAACTATCCTCTCCAGTTATGGCCAAACCTCTTCAGCAGGAACTTAGATAGAAGATCACCCTCTCAATGATGCTGATCTGGCCAAAGCATCACATTAAAAGCTCTGCAGCACCAAGGGCTTGAACAATCAAAGTATTTCTTGTTTACCACTTCCCTCCTCAAATTATATTTTCTTAAATTTTGAAATGTCACAAGTCTGAGATTCTGACATCCAAAAATTTAGCTACAATAACATTTTAAGTACTGTTTTTATTCATTATTTGTTGTTAATCATGCAGAGTCTGCTGGTAATCCAGGCTTTAGTGAAAATAAACATTGGAAGGAGGTGCAGTAAGAGAGTCAGAGAGCATTTTAGCTTGGTCCGGGTGCATCTGAATGACAGGCAAATAGGCCTGTCTTTACACTCAGCAGATTTCTGTGATGGAATAAAGTCATCAACATAAAGTGGTAAATTCTACCCAAAATCCTGGATGGGCCAGAATGGGGGACAGCACCGGCTGGCCTCTGAGTAAGCATGGTTGCTCCAGCTGCAGGCGAACTGGAAGGACATTTGTCAGAGCACAGAAAAGGAATGCACTTAATTATAGGATCCTGCAGTCTGGCAAGCCACTAGGGAAATTCACTGCAAAATACAGTTAGAACAGACCAAAGTGGTTAAGATAGGGAGATGAAGCGAGAGCTTTGAGGTACCCATCAAAGAATCAATGTGCAGCAGAAAGGAGGGCCAGCTGGAATGGAGAAAGGATGAAGGTTTCATCTCTCTCACTTGACTCATGGAGATTCACATAGCCTTAGGGAACAAAAGAGGAGGGCAACCATACCCTAGTGTCTGCTGGTACCACCGCCATACAAAGGGAGTTTGTGAGGGACAGGAAAGGGATTATTTGCTCTCATGCAGGGCAAATTAGTTTGACAAAATCATCAGGTTGGTCTGTTAGTGGTTATATTCTTTTTAGTCATTTAGATATTTCTGCATTGCCTGTTTGTGGCAGGATACCACTGCATTCTACTGTTCATCTTCCCTGCAACTTTATGTATGTAAAAAATAGTTGGAAAACATGGAACAAATCACGGATGAGAAGACTTGTGAGCTTCTTGTATTTACGTTTTTGTAATGTTTGAGGTCTTATCAAAACAAAAAATACCAGAGACCACCCCCCAAAATGCATTTGCTGTGAGTGCTTGAAAGAGGATCAAGATACATATGTTAAAGCTGTTGAGACAAGAACAAACGAATAAAAGTCTAGGCATAAATAAAGGTAGACAAGACATTTTCAGAAGATTTCTAGTCACCAGAGACACGAGGCTCTGGACAGACACTAATCAGAAACGTAACTGGTTTTAAGATGAAGGTCAATACTTTTATGAACAGAACTCTAAAATGTGTTGGTCAAGAATAGCAAGGACTCAGATGACGTCACTTACGAATCTTTTTCTGGTCTTCATGCATGTTGTATCTATATTTAATCTTGCTCTTCTATTGACAAGGTCTTGCGGGAAAGTCTCACCACAAGAAACCTCTCTGCAACCAGTTGGCCATCTTTTTCTGATAACCAAAGTCAGTCAGTTACAAAATTCACTTTATATATATTCCCAACACACAAATGCGCACATATGTACACGCTCATACATACATATACTTAAATAAGCAAATGGAAAACACATGCTGCTGTTAATGAATCATCAGAAGATTGAATGGTAATAGTTAGAGTTGAATACTATTTTTCTATGTCCTTATACTTTGACACATACTTTGACACCTAACTTGGAGCTTTTATAAAGGATCTGATCTTGAGTGAAAAGATTTTTGAAAATCAAGTGTATTAAAACGCTTACACTGAGCATCCGAAAATCTCATTTCCAGTTAGATTTTGCAAAGTTATACAATTATACACTTTAAGTGGGCCTTAATTTCTTTGGGTTGCACAGTTTTGTGACTTAGAAATCCATTTACGCAGCATAAAATCAAAAGAACTTCTACTTTTGACTACTGTGATGGCAACCTATATATGTCTAAATAGGGGAAAATGTATTTCAAAAGGTCTTTGGAAAAATTCTCAAGACTCATGAATCTGTGGTCAGTTTTTCTTGCAAACATTCAAGCTGATAAAATTTTTTCTGCCTACAAGCTTTTTTAGGAAACTATTTCTAATTTATGTTGTTTCATGGAGGTCTTGTATAAAGCCACTCATATAATACCATACGACTTGGGGGGGTCAAATAATATGTGCAAATATTGACTCACAAATATCCAGCACTTTCAGCAAACAGTTCATAACTAATTCATTGGCTAAAAAGAATACAGACAGAGGTTCAGAAGATTGTTCTGAAAAGCAAATTTTTCAAGACACTAGCCTATTCATTGAAAACTTACCTAAAGAAGAAAAACACTAAAATCACAAAGTTGTTAGGAATTTTTTTCACGTGGGTCCTAATGCAGTGTAATACATCTTCTCTTCCCTCCCCACCCTTCCACTATCATATTTCTATTAGCTTTTTTTGTTTTGGGTACTGCATTAGCAGAAGTATTTATTTGATCAGCATAAGTTTCAATAGCTTTTAGGATTTTGTTGTTCTTGTTCTGAAGTTTTCTTTGCTTCTGGAGTGATGTGCATCAAGGCTGAAATGTTCTTGGTGCATAGAAGTGAGTAGAGAGATGTTTTAAATCTAATCTTTTTCTTCTTCAGTACAGAGAATATTAGATATTGTTTTGCAGAAATCTCTGAATAACTGTAGGAATGTCTGCCTCGGAGGAGCCATGTATTATGCACCCATCTTCTTGTTTCAGGTTTTTCTTCTTTTTCTTAGGGGTAAGAAAGGCTTGTTGCAGTGAAATCTGCCTTCTGGAGCGTGGGTATATCAATAAAATAACATACAGTATGGAAGCTGAGAATATTTACAAAATCAGTTGAAGAGGCAGGTTTTCTGTTCACCGAAGAGGCAGGTTTTCTGTTCACCAGCTGCGTCTCAGAAGGCTCACCAACAAGATGATTCATACAAAAAGCTTAAGTAATTTTCATTAAACTTTCCCAAAATATTTTAAAATACATTGTCATGGACTATTTAAAGTTGTGTTTGCTGTCATGGATAGGCTAGGTAACCTGTCAACAGATGGACAGCTCTTCATGGATTTCTTTCTTTTAACAAGAGATGTTTGTTGTACATGTAAATTTGTAATTTTAAATTCATCCAATATGTAATCGTTCTCATCCCACAGCCACGCTGCTGATCATGTACAGTAGCAGTGTACCACTTAATTCCCACTTCAATGTTATCGATGAGCTTTCAATGAGAAGAAGCAACATTTCACTTTGAAAAGTTGCACTTGTAATGTCCCTGCAGCCCGATCCTGACTCTTTTGAAATATTCTTGGATTCAGCCTCCCCTCTGAATCAGCCTAAGCTGGTTTGAAATGCTACCACGTGTGTTAGGATAGCTTCTTGGGAATGGTACCATGTATTGCAGAAGCACAAAAGAACATCTGCACTCATCATAGAAAACTTTAGAGAAGGCAGCTAGACTTAAGATGACCAGCTAAAAATTTCATGGGTAACTTGCCAAGGGAATGGCAGTAGGACATTGACTGCAGCTGGAATTATTGTAGAAGGACGTAATTTCTGGCAGAAGAATTAAAATGTCCAGCCATGCTTGCTGGAGCTTTTGCCAGCTGAATGGCAACACTCAACAATCGAAAAACCTCCTAACAATTTGAACAGTAGCAGTCCAAAACCATCTTGAAGAAAGCTTCTTAGATGAGTACTAATCAAAACATGGAGTATAGCCACTTTTTGCTGTCTTTGTACAATATGGAGGATGCACTCTGCTCGAAAGAGTTTAGAAAAGACCATAAAGAAGGTTTCCAAAGAAAAGTACGTCAAATTTTTATAACCTTGTTACAACAATATACATCTAGCAGTGTCCAGAACAGTTCAGATGATTTG
>Ga0065711_1037069_pt1 | contig 20230 bp, 9 predicted proteins | sample Hoacrofraction12_FD_59098 | JGI IMG/M metagenome (GOLD analysis project Ga0065711, IMG submission 59098) | Hoatzin crop microbial communities from Cojedes, Venezuela - Epithelial fraction 12 v2 (version 2) | ecosystem: Host-associated > Birds > Digestive system > Esophagus > Crop | place... | reverse complement strand
TAAAAGAAAAGTGACTTGCCTCGGTTCCTAAGAAGGCTTTGCTTTCACCGCTCATCAGCTAGGTCCATTCATGAGCAGCAACTACACACAATGTGTCTGGTTTATTCGCCCCTCCGTGAAAACAGAGAGCTGCTTTCTGAAGATGGAGTCTTTGCTTAAACCAAGCCAGTGGTGACGGGCAGACCACCAGTGAACATATCCTCTCTCAAAGGCTCCGTTCTCAGCCCTGTGTAAAGCACTGCAGCTTCACTGAATTACACCAGATCAAAATTTGGCTGTTGGTGTTCTAGCTCAATTTTGCAGTGCATATACTTTTGACACTATTTACATACAGATACCCATCCATACGGTACTGAAAAGATATTAGTTATTTCTCAGTATTTGCCTTTGAGCAGAAAGAACAATTCCACAAAAGGGGTGAAAAGCAATAATCTGATGAGGTATGAGGAAGAAGAGTGATTTATTAATATGCCAAACAGCAAATCAGTGATGGAATTATGAGCTAAAGTGTGAGAAGACGCTACTCCCCACCCTGCAGCTGAATTCTCCAGGCCACAGTGCCTTCCCTCTAGCAGGACCAGAACAATTTTTGACAGCGAGCTGAGTTGTCACATCTGAGTTCCATGGAAAACTAGAGACATGGGGCCTGTTACATTCATTATATTTTAGCTTCTCCTACCTCCTCCACCTGTCCCAAAAGCTGAGAATCCACTGCTTTGTGTGCCGAAACCAGTACCCTGTTGTGACAGTGATCCAAACGTTGGGGTATTTTGATTTGCTAGCGTGCCGAACGATGCTGTATTGCTACTGGTACCACCAAACCTGCAGTTTAAAGACAAAATTTATTTTTGCAAGCATCTTCTCACTTACACTGGAATTTTGTCCCCATACCTGCAATGATACTTCGAGACCATCTGATATGAATAATTACAATTGCTCATTCTGGAAACGGATTTTCTGTTTTGGGAAAGACTATTGTACACACAAACGTCTGTTCAGCTCCCATTCCTAATGTACACCAGGCAGAAAGGCAAATATGTTCATGCTTACACAGGGTACGTTTTCAAGTGCTTGGAAATACCAACTCCAGCCATGAAATTGAATATATTAATTCACCCCTGTGTGCAGTTTTCACCTTTTAAGCTCAAAAGTACAGCATCATTTTGTTTCACAAACAGGGCAGCAAACACAGAATTGGTGTGAGCTGCTCATAGCCAGAGCACAAAGCACAGCCCAGATGCAGAACCCAGACTCGCAACTTTCAGATGATACCTTACCCACAGCCCATGTAAACCGTCTGCAGATATCTCAATTTCTTTCCCTCCCCGGTCCATTTTGAACCATATACAGTTCCCGTGCTTTCCTGAAGATCTGCACCCACCTGGCACTTCTCCCCACCACCTTTGGATTACTTCCCCAGTTGCTTTTGGGGACTGAAATCAGAAAAACTTTTATACATGGAAATTAGTCTCTTTTCTCCACCCACTCTGTCCAACCAGACATTGCTATCAGCATGACACGCTAATGAGACCACGATACGCATTATGCTTCTCTGCCCTCCCATATGCTCAGAATTGGGAGAAGTGTAAGAGGTGCACTCAAAAAAGGAGCTTCAGGTGTTTCTCTAACTTAAATTGGGCAAAATGCAGACACAAAATTTTCAAATGACAAAGCTAAAGCTCTGCCAAGTTCACAGTGTTCCTAGTACTAACCCTGAGCACACAGTTGGCCAAGTCAAATAGCGTGCCAGCTTTGCAAGGCTGTGCCTCACAATAGCTCCTGTCATTTCTGACTTAAAATGTGAACTGACAGCACATTAACCCACCTCTCCATCCACCCAGATCTAGTAGACTTTAACAGAAAAAAAAAGCCCACATCAAAACCTATCTCTCCAGATAAAAGACAACCCTTGTAGTATCATGACAAGCAATTCACCTGGTAAAGGACATCACCTCTCCTATCCCAGGCACTGCCAACCGTACACGCTACTTCCATACACAGCATTGGATACAACATGCAGTCCAGTGACCTTGCATCTTTGACCCTGCTAACCATCCCCTCTGCCTCTAGTTTAGCTCTTGACCCATGCACCTTGCAGACAACTTCAGCTCAGAACCACAAACGTGGTTTTCTCAGCAAGCGTAGAACAGGTTTTGTAGTTCTTTTCAAAACGAAGCAAGATGGGGTAACGCACTGGAGAACAAGAGGTTTCTACAGTGCTCCGTCTCCTCAGGACGATGCCACTGAACACACAAATCACATTTACCCGGTAAAACGAAGTGGAGGTGAAAATAGTGACAAGGAAACTTGTGGTTCAAACTGCTTCTTTCAGATGCAACTAGAACATCATGCCTGTTGAAAAATGCTAAGCATAGTAGCAACAGAGAAACAGCTTAAGCTATGGGCAGATTTTTTTTAAACATACAAAAGACATGAGATAGAGTCATTGCCTGGTAACAGCTTAATCAACGTATCTGCCCAGAATTTCATGTCTTTTGTAAAGCTCCTAAACAAAACAGAACTGAGAGGCACTTGAGGCTAGTTCAGGAAAGCAAAACATTATTTGCTCACCAGCAGTCAGAACTGCCAGCTTTGAAGAAGTGTAGTGGTTTCTCTTTTTGATACCCAAGTTATTTATCAAGTGATACAGATTTTTCAGAATTGAAGCAGTAATGAATCACGTGTATTTAAGTTAGCAGGGTGTTCTCAGGAACTTGGAGCTAATATCACACAACGTACTGGCAAGTAACTTCTCTGGATTTGGGATTTTTGAAGTTTCACTTCAAGAGAAAGGCAGAAGGGAAGTCCTGCACAGACGCTACATTATACTGCGGAATTAAGCTATTGCTCAAAATTTTGTGGTGAGATTTAGGTTTTTGTAAAGACGCCTGGGAATTTTGCACACTCTTTTAAAGTTTTAAAATCAAAATCAAACTACTCGGGCAACTCTGAAGATATAAGAGTGAGTCTGCACCTTTCTAGTAGAGAAGAAATTCTCAAAACTTCCCACGCTAAGCCACTGAATTCTTCAGTCTGCAGACTCCTTATGCAAGCCCTCTGTCTGCATCACCGCGTTGCTTGTTCTGAATCCCATTTTGTCTTTAAGCTTCCAACATTGTCACTGAGCGCATCCAGTTTCCTTACAAAATCCTGCAGCACAGTGGCCGAAAGTTGGAACGTAACAAAACATCAGTTGAGTTGAAGCTAAGTCATCCCTACAAGCGCATCCTTCTTTGCGAGGATTTAATTAAGCTGCCTCTATTTTTACCCTTTCCAAAGGGACTCTCCAACTTGCTGCACCACAGTTGAGGTTGTACAGAAGAACAGAGCTGAAGCCTCCCACAGCCCAGGGGTGCCCTGGCAGATGGGTATCTGCCTGACCTCACGGGGAATGAACAAGTTACACTTCTGGGTGTTCTAATGGGCCTTACATAAAGGCAGTTCCTCCTGAAACTAAAAGACAAACACTTGCGAAATACGTAAACAGTAAGACTGGGAAGATACCGAGTTTCCTCTTTTCATTGGAAATTTTTCTTTATTTTAATTTGGTCTATTCGGTCTGAATATAATTGTGGGGTGTGAAGGAGAGTTGCTTGCTGGTAGTGCAATACTGAAGAAGAGCATTTGCTGCCTATTGCAGAAGCTGCTTAGCAAGCTCTGAAATTCTGTACTTGCTGAACAAAACAAGGAATAAAGTGCTTTCTGCTCTGGTGCCAAGCACAGGCTTAAGGGGTAAAGAAACAGGTAAAAACAATCAGTGTGGGATAAACACAAATCGTTCTGGGAGCACAGGCTGTTACAAGTGCTTCGTCTCACCCCTCAGAGGTGAGGGAACAGACTGAGTTCTCATTAGTATCTCTAGCCCAAATCTCACAAGTGGATAAGGCAGCGAGACAGAGTCACAGATAATGATATTTATTATTTTCTTTGCTAGGCATAGTTTGTAGGCCTAGCTTTGAACTCACCGAGTGTGCACACAGAAAATACTCCTGCATTCCCTTAGACAGTTGCAAGATGACTCACATTCTCCTCTCCCCCCCATCTCTAAAGCTAAAGATTCAACATAGTAGTTTCAGCATTAAAATAAGATCATGCATATTATTTCCTTTGGGGTTACAGTATTTGTAATCTGTCCTTTTTCTTATTTAAAAAAAAAAACAAAAAACAAAACCAAACCAAGGATAGTTAAAGCTTAGCAATCAATCACAGAATACATTCTTCACATTAATGCAGAGGTAACTAAGCGTAATAGTTTTTGTCATGCAAGAGTATTGCTTTCCCAAACTCTAGACCCTGGTTGGCTTACCCAAATCCTCCAGCGCTGGCTGCTGCTGTACCCTCGCCGAACACTTTGCCTCCCGTTGAGCCCAGAGGGCTTGAAAAGGTTGGGGCTGAACCGAATGCTGGCACCCCTCCGAACCCAGGGGATCCCCCAAAAGTGGGAGGGCTGCCAAACACTGGAGCAGCACCGAAGCCACCTGAGCAAAACAGAGGCAAACAGGGACAAGAACATCATGTAAACAAGAATGCAGAAAGAGAAAACAAAAACTAGATTTCCAAGCAGACAATCTCCATAATCAAGCTCCTCATCTTATCATATGGACACAGCATTATTTATAAAACTGACTGCCACAAAGCTTCCAAACTGCAGGACGTTTTGTTACAAAAGACATGGACAAGAAAAGTGCCTGAACGCATGAAAAAAAACTGCAACCGAATTAAGAGGCTATCTAGAAGAAAACAACGTTCCGGGTCTCAAACGTTTGAACACAAGATCAATTCAGTCTCCAGAGCTGTACTAAAAGGTGGTAACATATCGTACACGCTTGCACACGGTGAAGGAATCTCTACTTGCTTTATATAGAAAAGACCAGTACCTTAATTGTGAAATAGCAAGCATACACAATAAGCAAGGTATAGCAAAAATACACAAAACAGATGCTAGACTGATGCTTTTATTATTATAAAAAAAAGACATAACCATCCGTCATCACAAAACTAGCACTGTTACCAGAAAAAAAGCTTAGCTTATGTAGTCAGTTTTCAAGTAAAGTTTAAATGGTGACGGGTAGAGCAAGTTACTATCCAAAGGAACTGCTTGTAACAAGCAGAACGAAAAGTCTCCTGGAAAGGCCAGCTTCGTGAACGTTTGCTGCTGTGGCTTGGATGCAGTGTTTTACCCTGGTTTCTAATCTAAAGTTCTGGAAGGACATGCAAGTGTCCTGTGGACAGAACTTCATGCACGCAAGTGCTTACACTGGAAGCACTCCCGAGTGCAATGGGCAAGGCTCGCCCATCTCTTAAGATCAGAGAGTAGATGGCAGGCTTGGTTTTTAGGTGCTCCAGTGATGTAAAAAGATTCAGGAGGTAGGGTATGATCCAATCCTGGTTTAAGTGGTGGAAAATAAGATGCAATGATTAAAGCCAGGTCAGTGGAACTGCACGATTCCTGCAGGGAATCAAGAACAGAACTCTGCTATTGACAACTTCTCTCTGGGGTTTAGCTGCCTTCCGCAGCTCTGAATGGACTTCTACCCAGATTGTTTTATTCTATGTTCATATGCTGACATTATTTGTCTCTTTCCAATTGACACTGTGGAACGTGAAGGACACCTGCTCTTTCGTTTGCCTAGGGCTTAGGACTGGAATACCAGCACACATTTTAATACCCTGGGTGAAATTCCAGTCCATGTCCAGGTAATGGATACTGTTTGGCTGTAAACACAAAAGGTCTGGAAAAAAATGCTAGGCCTGAATTATTTAAACACAGATCACGTATCTTTGTTACCTCTATCTCTAGGAAGTTCGAAGTATTTATCACAGTGACTGAAGCTTTGCTTGGCATACTCTCTCTTTTGCAATGCATATTAACAGTGGAGAAAGGCAAGTAAAACATCGCAGTAGTGAAACCATGGCAAAAGGGAGATTCAAATCAAGTAAACACTTCCACTGTAGTCTGGAGAGGAAGACACACCATTCACTTCAATATTTATCAAATACAGCCAGAGGAGGGAAAGATCTGAGGGGCTCAGTTGTGAGTGGATGTGCCTTCTGCAGAAACTTCTTGTGAATCCTATCTCAAGAAGAATTTTGAAACCAAAATAATCAAAAACAAGGAAAGAGTCATTAGGTGAATGAAAGAAAACTTCCTTCAGCAATGCCTTTCTCCTCTGGCAAAACTAACAGATAGGAGGTACCCCCGAGACAAGAAACTCAGTCTGATACCAAGCAGAATGCAATACTTGAGAGACACCTTACAAATGGCTGCTGATCTGACGGCACCGTCATTGTGCTCTCAGCCACTTCACTAACACGCGAGCACAGATCCTGTCAAAGCACGGAGTGCCTCCTCTCAAAGCATTGTTTCTCCAAAGAGAGTTCTTGAGCACCATTCTTTCAATACAATTTCAAGGATGACCAAGACTCCCCTACTCCCCCCAGTGATGAAGCTTCAGTAGGCATACTTGGTGCAGAACACTTATCTTCTTCATTACATGTTCACTGTAAGAATGGTCTGAGGATAGAGGAGAAAAGCTTTGCTCTGCCTCCATTTTTGCCTGGTGATTAACAAAATGAAGTTTCCAACATTCAGTCCTAATGAACATATCACAGTCACCACTACTTTTGTGGCTTTTTCTTTGGGCAGATGACATTAAAAAAAAAAGTTTTTTGTGAAATTTCCAATATTTGATTCAACTAATTCAATCGATGGAGGAAACGACAGCTCAACCACAGAAGAAAGTGATGATGACCGATTTCAAAAGAGAAGGACCTGAAGCACGTCTGGTACGAATTTCATGAGGAAGCTTTCCCATTATAGACACCTGGGCATTCATTCACATCAAGAAATGAGGACAAAAAGGGTTACAAACCCCAGAGTGAAGTTTGGAAGATAATACTCCATCTAAAATATGGAAAAGCATCTAAAATAGGAAAAATTTATTCAGTTCCATATTCTGTACTCTTCATTGTATGGTACATAAGACCAGAACTAATTCACACAGCTCTGCTCTTAAACTGCAATGGAAATTTCTGGAATGAACATCTGAAAATATAGTTTATTGGATGCTTTTTCTGTGCAAGAGCTCAAAAACTGCAAAGAGATTGTAAATCTCTGCCTTGAATCCAGCAACTAAAAGTTCCATTCACTAAGCCATCAGTTATTTTTTATTTGTTGTTCAGAGACAATTCCTGTACATGTACTGAGCCCAGGCTGTAGACGTCTAAATGGTAGAATACTCTACTAAATATCTCACAGCTAAGCAGGAGTGTTCATAGTGGAGGGGTCAAAGTACCTGCTTTGGCTGGACTGGAGAACCCAAAGCCCTGAGACGCCACGCTCCCACCACCAGAGCTGAAAGTGCCCGTAGGCTTCTGCTCTCCGAAAGACGAGCTGCCAAATCCAAAGGTCTTTGCTCCGCTGTTTCCAAATAAGCTAGAAGAATCTGGGGAGATGAACAAAAGCCATGAAGCTCATAAAAGACAATATTCTACATTACACTTCGTTAACTGCATCAGGAGAAAGAGAAACCCCTTTTACCTCTCCAATCCCCAAGCACAAAATGAATACATTGAAAAACAGCACTCTGCAGAGAGAAGCTGAGTCTTCTGCTGTTCCGACAGGGGTTCGTTTGCAGTTCCACCAAGATCCATTCAGATCTGACGGACCACTAACAACCCTTTATTGCTGCAGTCTAGCAAATCGCAGTGATGGATGATTTGTTTAGCTGCATCCTGCGCCGCAGTCACTAACAGACAATCCCTCAAGTGAGAAATCACAGCAGCCAGAATCAGTTTCTCTTGTCAACACAAATATCAGTCCACCACAAATTAAAGATTCTCAGCTATGCTGGCAATGGCCAGTATTTCTTAACATGACTATCTGACAAGACCTTAGAGTAGGAGCCTAACTTTTCCAGCCTTACTGAGAAATGACTGAAGTTATCATCTTTCAGAAGGCTACACAGATTTTTAGCATCTAGTGGCAGGACACAGAATAACCAAAGCTTTTCACTGGTGAAATATCTGTTTTACTTCATCACAAAACCCAGCACTGCAATAAAGGAGGACTAAACCAGCAAGGTTGGAGAACTGACCTCCATCATTAATCCAAATGGATCATTAAAGATGTAATGAAAGACACGATTTGCTCTCCCAAGACCTGAAGTGCTACTTTTAGGCACTTGCAGCTCATTCTACAGCTTTCCTTTGTTCCTCCACTTTTATGTCCTAGCCACTGCTTCCCCTTCTTTGCGTCTTCTGCCCTCCTGGACTCCATCCCTTCTGCTTTCCCTTTCTGCCAAATCCCAGTCGCAAGTGATGAAATAACAAAGCCAGGCAGTCATTAAATAAAAGCCACAGTTAAGAAATCCTTATGAATACCTTTTGTGACATACAAATGCACGTAACAAGTGCAGATCTGCAATAGCTGCAAACACAAGGCATGAGAGCGCCTGTTAGTATTGCAAACTAATTGCTACAGCAGATAATGGCATGTATGAATCTAAGCTCATATTTTAGAGTATTACCAAGACCTGTTAGCCGAGAAAACTCAAGAGTAATGTGTTTTTAACTTGACTCTGGCACTAAAACACCAAAAAAAACCCACCACACTTTACACTAATAGACAGTGATAGATTCTTGCCTTTACAGTTAATCCTTTAGAGCTTCTAGAAAAAATTTCTAATAGTCCCTTAAAGTCCCTGGTGCAAAGAAACCCGCGGGTAGCTTTAATGTATTCTTAACTATTTTTCATGCCTCCTTTTGTGAGGTTGGTTGGCTGGGCAAGAAGCAACATGTGGGAGGACTGGTGTGGCATCTCACATGCAGACTGATTTAGCTAAAACGCACATGTGGACCGATGCCTTTTAGCTGACAGCTGAAGCAAAAGCAAGGACAAGTGCTGAGTTGCTCCTCCCAGAGAGGGCTTTAACACAGTTCCTCTCCTCTACCCAGCTTTCACGATGCCTGTGAGTGTTGCCGTGAGAGACCCAGCCTGTCTATCAAATCTGGATAAAAACTGATAAAAGGAACTCTATAATTCTGCTTCCTCACCAAAACAGACTACATCCCCAAACCAACCACTGAACATATTCTTCTTTACCACACCCACGTGACTGATAAAATTCACGTCTCCTCCGTACATGAAAAATGCCTGAGCACTTACCCATATATTACAGCAAATTTTGGTAAAATATCTTGCATGTGCTGAATAAAGACAACCATTTTCTGGACAAAGCTGAAGAAACTGCTATCCATCACGCACTTGTTAACTTGGTTTCACCTGAGCATGGATTCTTAATTATTCTTAAGCATCAGGGCATATGAGAAATAATTAAAGCTTTTCTAACTTCCAACCAAGCTGGAAGCAGAAATTCAGTAACAAGGACTTAAAGTATTCAATTTTAAAGAAGTGCTTGGCCAAGAATTCCCTACACCATATAGATATTCTTCACACTTCTTTCATCTGCTTGTTTGTTTCAATGGTTTCCCTACTCATTTTCCATAAACGTAAAAGGAAAAATTCCAGATTACACATCATGCATACTGTCTGCTACCCCTAGAAGTCCTTCACGTTAAGACAGAATTTACTCAAAGACGACTAACTGCAGAGAAGCAGATGGGATCGCACAAGTAGATGGAAATCACAGCACATTTTGTATTCTTGTTTTGTTCACTTACTCTGGGAAGCTGCAGATCCAAATCCTCCACTGGAGGAACTGAAAGGATTCTTATTGGCTGCTTCCTGACTTGGCTTTCCTCCCAAACCACTGAAGAAACCTCCATCTCTCCCACCACTTCCAGATGCAAACAAGCCTCCACTAGAAGAAGATGGCTGCTAGAACATAAAAAGGACAAAAATCAGATTTAAGAGAAGTCAAAGTTTTCTGTCTGGCCTATTCCTCTGAAGGTATGAAGGGGCTGATGAACCAGAAAGCAATTACCTTCCAACACATAATGCAATGAAATCTCATCTCTTAAACCATGTCTTAAACCATGTCTAAAATACAGAATAATATCTTTGAAACTTGCCCTGCACTGTCCACTTTCCACTTAGCATGGAATAAAGACTTACCACATCTCTATCTTATCTTGCCTGTGATAAAATGTTTGTCTCTCCATATTCCTTGGAAAACATTCATGCAGCTGCTGCCTTGGTGCCCACTACGATAGCACGTATCTTCGACACAGACTGGGACACTTTTTACTGAGAACGTCAAATTGTATCTTTATTTATTTATTTTAATATACCAGAAATAGGTAGGGAACCCTGGACACGTCCACTACACATAACAGTCCCTTGTTTTTACAAAAGCAATAAATACTTGCCTGGCCAAAGACAGTGCCTCCAGTATTAGCTGCTTGCCCAAACACAGAACCTGTGTTACTAGAACCAAAACCTGCCAAGAAAAGAAAAGAAAATAACCAGAACTATTATCAGGGAATAAGGCCACTTGAGGAGGTGACACTAGTCCAGAACAGGGAAAGAACAGGTCTCCCACGCCAAAACACAGAGATCCAAATGATGTTACCAAATGTACCTAGGTTGGACAAATTTAAAGTATACGCCAACATACAAATAATAAATTCCATTGAAAGTTTATCTGAAAGTCATTCTCCTTTTCTCTTCAGCCAACTTAAAAAACAAACAGAAAATAAAAGGCCTTTTCACTTGAGGGATTGTTGCTAACAATATAAGAGAACTGGATTTCTGTTAACACTGCTATAATAACGCTGCAAGTCATGAACAAGCACTGTAGCATTCTGATTTCCCTTGTGTAGGGAGGATCTGAGCTTTGTTACCTAAAGATTCCCATTGCAGACAATGAAATGTTTTGATTAAAAAAAGAACTCCCCGTTCCATTTCCCACTTCACTTAAATGTGCATTTTGTAATAAAACTTGCATTTCTATAATTAGGAACACCTTTTTCAAGCAGAGTTCACTTCCCTCAATTTAACTATTCTCTGTTACTGTAGTTAAAATGAGCAAAGCAGTTTGCCTACAGCGCCATCATTTTTAATTAAATGAGCCTAATTAGTTTTTCTTCCTTGGAAATACACGTTCTCTGTTATTACTATGTACTTTTCACTTTTCCCTGGGAGCGCTCTGAAGATTACAGACAAAGCTTTGCAAAAAAAACCCCAACAATATATGGCAGCAATGTCAAGAACAAAAGGAGACTGACGAAGGCTTGGTCTGCGCAAGTATTCAATTTAACTGTGTAGACAGGTAGCTGATGGTCATGTTACTGCTATATTTAATTTTGAGATGTTTCCAAATACAAAAGCGGATCTAACAGATTAGTCCCTTGCTAATCCATCACTTTGAGGGCTTAAAACTTTTTTGCCATCCCAGATCATGACACAGTACTATACCTGGCTACACATCCACTCATGCACGTACTCAGTGCAGCCCACTGAAGGAAATGCCCACTTATTGTGCAACAGGCAGAACAACACGTATTTCAAAATTAAGTCAAGGTAGACTTCCGAGTATAAAATGAATACAAGATTGGATTGAAAAGGCTACATTCAGAGGCCTACTGAAGAACAGCGAAGCAGAGCAAAAGCTTCTTTGGTCTCCAACATTAGCCTCCCCCTCACACTGCAGCTCCTAGTCTTGCCAATCAAAAAAAAAACAAAAACACAACCCTAAAACATCCCAAAAGCCAAACCAAAAACAATCAAGTGCCATAGGGGGGAGAAAAGGCACTAAAAATGTCCTACTTTCCCCAGTGATACACTGCTCTCTGTACTTCAGCCACACATTGCCGCTGGGATATCCCATCTCCCTTCAGTTTGTTCTTACCTGAAGCTTGGCAGAAGCTGAACCCAGCAGATGACGTTGTAGTAGTAACGGCGGCAGCGCTACCAAAGACGGATCCCCCTTGCCCAAAGCCAGTGTTCTGCCCAAACACGGGAGGGCTGCTCTGTCCAAACAGGCCACCTCCAGTGCTGGCAGACGGCTGTCCAAAGGAAAAGGAGCCGCCACTGTTGGTGCTAGCCGGTGCTCCAAAAACACTGCCGCTGCTCGAGGCTGCTGTGGAAGCCGCTGGCTGGCCAAAGGCTGGCATTGTCCCAAACCCAGACTGGCTAAAGGTAAAACCACCTGAAGAACTGCTTGCTGGTTGCCCAAAGGTTGGCGCTTGTCCAAAGGTTGGCTGACCAAAGCCCCCGGTAGTAGTGGTGCCAAAAGCAGAAGTCCCAAAACCTGAGCTTGCAGCCTGTGTGGTAGCAGTGGCAGTGGACAAGGTACTGGTGGCGAGTTGCCCAAACGGAGAGGATGCTGTGGTACCTGCTGGCAGCTGTCCAAAAACAGGCGGTGTGGAAGGAGTGGCACTTGTATCACTGGAAGGCTGGCTAAATGCTGAGCTAGAAGAGCTGGAACTTGGAGACTGAGAGAACACCGAGGAGCCTGCAGAAGCGGGGGCAAACACAGAGGCACCAACAGCTAGACTCTGAACACATGTAGTAGCATCAGAGGTAGCAGCCAGCGCACTTGTGGCTTCTGCAGGAGAGGCAATGTTTGTTGTACAGGTTGTCGCCGAGACATTCTGATCTGGTGGGGCAGATGCAGAGACAGCAGGAGGCATCGGTGCCTTCAAATCACCTGTGGAGGCAGAAGTAGCAACGGCATCAGGGGGAGGTGCTGCTGATGTGGTGCCAGCGCCCGCAGAGACAGTGTCCCCTGCCGTGGCTGGGGGTAAAGTGGGTTCTTTAACAGACTCCAAAAGCTGTATCTGTGGCTGTGGTGATTGTGTCATTGGAGGTGAAGACCCAGCTGCTACAGCTTCGTTTTCAGATGGCTTTTCTGATGCAGACGGTAATTTGGCATCCCCTGTACCCTTATTAGAAGTGGCAGCAGGGACAGCAGTTTGCGATGAACTCAAGAAACTTCCAAATGAGAGGGATGTTGAAGCAGAGAGAGTAGAAGGGGTAGAAGTGGATGTGCTCATACTGTTTGCTTGCTGAATACCAAATGAAAAGGTAGGTTTATTGCCACTAGGGCCTCCAAGATTAAATACCCCAGAAGACCCTGTGTTCGTTATCTGGACATTGCCAAAAAGACTGCCTGTGGCACTAGTGCTGACGGACGGGGACGCCGTGCCAGCTGACGTGACTGACATTGAAGCAGCTTCCCCAGCTTTTCCTAATGACAGGGGAGCACCAAAAGTAAACCCAGAAGGTATTGTAGATACTTTAGTGGACTGTGCTCCTGCAACACTGGTAGATGGTGCCTTAGTGGTGGTCTTGGCATTATCGTCTACTTGACCAACACGTAGTCCTGAGAAGCTCCCAAGAGTTTCCCCAGCTAGACTGCTCTGAAACAAATGATCTCCTGGTTTAGACGGAGGGATATCCAACTTGCCAGAGGTCGTGGAGGTAGCAGAAGATGTTGTTGCAGCAGGTTTGGTTGACTGGGTGCCATCTGCTGAGGAGCTGTTTCCTACTAAGGCTGCTGGAGAACTTGCTGGCTTGAGGGACCCAAAAGCAAAGGAGCTCTCAGGGACTACTCCAAATTTGGAAGTCCCAGCAAGTGAAAATGAATCGGTCTGGGCAGACTCTTTAGCAGGGGCTGTCAGTTGGAGAAATAGAAGTTACAAATTGAATTACGGTATACAAAACTCATTTATCATTCTTACAATTATAGCATGCTTTAGTGTTTCGCAGATTGTTAGACAGTGCTCTTGCCTCAAAACTATAAAGCCTCTGACCATCAGGTAACTGCCACTTCCATGTACATTCAGGAGACAACAGTGACATCTGAAGCCTCTATGGACAGGGTTGCAGTGACAAATGCTGTTACTTTCATGTCACAGCCTCCACTTAACCATCCTTCTCTGAGTACAATTTCAGCCTTTGGCTCTTATCTCTTTTTCAACAGTTTGATAAAAACATAAAAGACTTGGTTACTACAGACTATTTGCTGTTAATACCATTTTCACCCCTTCTTACTTGGTTCAGCTAAACAATTCCTGACATTCACTACAGAACTCTGTTTAAACCAACAGCTCAGAACAGAGTTTGGGTCATAAAAATACTTTCTGGCACTTAAGTCTCTACAGAATCAGATCTTTCTTTATAAATTCAACTATTTGTAGACTACCGACCAGTTTCTATGCAATCTGTTTTCAGCTTTGAAAAACTAGAAAAAAAGTTCTCAAATGCAATTGCCAAAGCGGCTCCACTTGTAAGTTCTACTGCTGTCCAACAGTGTAAGACTGCTGAAGTTATAAGGGAGAGACTGGACTAGTTTTACTTGATGTATTGTCATTTCATTTCCGAGCACCAAACACACACACAAATTCTGACTTGAAGACATTGCATTGGTGTTTGGACTTGGGCTGATTTGGTCAAGGTACAGGAAATCTGCATGGAGATCAAATAACAAAGAGCGAAAGCTTCTTACAGGTCGTACTATCCTTGTGTTTTACCCTATAAGTATATTAAGTATATTTAAGTATATCAGTAACTGACACTTAATAATCTAGCATTCATTTCCTCCTGAGGCACTGAAATTCTTTCTGTTCTTCTTCCATCACCAGCTAACAGAGGCAAAGGTGATCCTACTATTTCACAGAGCAGTGTCGAGCAACTGCCCTCACACAACGCTGTTCTTTACAATCTGTCTCCTGCACCTCCCACTCCTCCTTTATCAGTGCTATTTACCTAAGCTTTTATGCTAACTGAATCTTGAAGTTTTAAGACAAGTTAAATTCTCTCTGCTTAACGTCAACAGAGCATTAGTAGCGTTGCGGTGGCTGTGGTAGTCTAAGGATACAAGCAAGCCAAGATTTGTAAGCAGAGGCAGTATCTTTTATTAGAGCAACCAATAGCGCTGGAAGTGAGTTTTTGACCATAGAATCTCTTTCACAAGACTGACATTAGAGGCAGAAAACTTCAAGAATATTATAAAGCAGATGTATCGGTCCCCTTTTCCCAAGCTGGGCAAATGGGGTCTTCCTACGAAATGGAAAGGCAGCCTATATATTGTCAACTCAATTTTAGAAGCAACAAAGCCATGCCAAGCATTCCCCCCCATTACTAAATGCTAATTCCACTCAATGACAGCTTTCTGTGTCAGATCACCTCGTCAACTTTAAATCTGCAGATTAAAGACAGCATAGGAAATGCCTACAGATGTTACCCTTTTCATAAACTAGTACCTCTTAGATGTTCTTGGCAGCAAATATTTTGCTTACTCTTAATTGAAAGGCAGCTGGCCTAGATTTCTGTGCATCACAAGGCATAATCCAGCATACATATATAATGGTATTGCAGCTACTGCAATTTTAATAATAGAACTGCAACATAAAAGAACCACCACACGAGTTAGGAAGAGTAAGCATTCTCTCAGCAGCAAAGAGATGTTGTTTGCACACTCTTCCAAACTAACCTTGCGAGGAAGCGAGGCTGGGCAGCGTCGGTGATGAAGCAGCTGATGGGACAACACCAAAATTAAATCCAGACCTAGGAGAAAAGAGGAGAAAGGGAAAGAATGACACTTAGCTCAAAGCATTGAAACTGCCAACCCCATGATTAACACCACTTTGAGACTGGCTTCCAGTACAGACTTGCACGCAGTCAGCTACACAGGCATAAGTACAGTTTCTCCAACAACTAAACAGGCAGAGAGAAGCATGCATGCAGACCGGGCACCATTTGTTTCCCCTCTGACAAGGCTTGTAGAGGGTTAGAGAGAGTCAAAGTTCAAATTTCTTTTGACCACCCCTCATCCTCCCATATTCTTGCCTTTCTGCTGTATATTTCTTCCCCATTCAGCTGGGCAGCTGAATACCATGCACCAAACCCTGATAGCTTTTGGGAGACTAGCAAGAGCAGAAGCCACAGTGGCAACTAGAGTCTATTTAAAAGAGCTAAAAGGTAAGAGACAGTGCATGTACAAAAGAGGGTAACTGGATACTACCAGCCACCAAAAAGGAGATCACTCTTAGACAGAAATCAAAAGTTCCCACGACTATTTCACACTAAAAATACTCGTCTTGCAAAAATACTGTGATCTTTCATCATGAGCACTGGGGTCCTCCAGAGACCTTAATTCCCTGAGGCTTTTTAAGCTTTCTCCAATTCTCAGAGACCAGCTGCTGATATAGAATTCAGGCTGTGTAACTACGACATCACCGACAATGGCACTGCATTTAGCATATGGTATACAGACTGCGACACTGCAGCCTGGGTCAAAGGCAGGGTTTGTGTGCTTTTTGAATCTGAATTTTCATCTCTCAAAAGGACTATTTTAGCCCTTTGAAAAGCACAGCAAGGCATCTGGGTAACAACCACTTGACAAACTTGTAGAGAAATGGTTAAGACTGAAAGAAACCAGTAATTTGAAATTACGCATGTTCTGCAATACTTAATGTTACCCACCTCATAAAGAGAAATTCACTTGAGTGTTAGATAGGTAAACATGCAGAATTTCAAACAATCATTTCTACGGAGTCGTCCTTCTCCCCCAAACATAAGATACGATCAAAGAAGTATTTTGTCATCCCTGGAAAAACACTCCATAAGATAGCTTTCAGAATAACTATACGTTCATTACATGCACCTTGCTTTGTGTTATTGTTATGTTACAGAAATCACCAGATGGCACGGGGGACTCCCTAGTCACCTGCACTGAGCACATTTGAGAAGCTGTTGTGTTCCCAATGCATGTGTTCACATGCATTCAAGCCAAAACATAGAATTTGCTCTGTTGTACTAAAATAAATAATTCAGCAAGTTTGACCATCAGCACAAAATTTCAAGTCCTATTGCGAATCTCAGCACTTCTGTCTCTCAAACCTCTGTCAGCATTTGAAACCCACATATGTACGCCTAGCTTAGGAAACCCAACATCATTCTCTTTGGAATCCATCTTCAGAGGCGACAAGTGTTAATATGACCATGTTCAGGTTCTTTCTTCTTCTTCCCTGGGAGCAGTAGGTTCCAGTGTTCAACCTCTTCTCCTGCTGCTGTGAAGCCAAAGTTCATTCACGTGCCTCTGCACAACTTGCTAGGGATGATTTTCCTGCTACTGCTCTCTGTTCACTAAATTAAGAACAAGGTTTAAAACTAGCTATGGTCTGCCTCTTATTCCTCTTTCTTAACCCCAATATACAAGATACACCATAAATGTTCTCCTCTGACTCTATGACAAGTGGTGACAGGCAATTAAAGACAATCAGTGAATCCAGTGCATCAGACCTTGAGTGGGTGCTTTAACCAGTCATATTGCTCTAATCTCAAATCATCACTTGATGATGAGAAATACCAGTACACAAAGTGTATGATTTGTTCAATAGTCCACTATAGATAAACCTGAAAAGAAAGTCAGTCATTATTTACTCTTCATTAGTTATAGACTGAAAAGATCTCAAAGCAACAGGATACTGTGTCAAATTCTCCCAGACTTTCAGATCTCACTTAGGTAGGCTTCCACAACAAGAAGGTCTTCCCAGAACTCTGTTGCAACCCCTGCCCTACCAATCCAACATTTGCAGGTACTATTTTACAGTATTATGCAGCTTGTAGGTAACACTTGCTGCAACAGCCGATACTCATATTTAACGTCAACTATGAATAAATATTAATGTTCATACAGACCCCACAGTTGAAAACGAGAATGCTTTGTTAAGCTGTGCAGTTGTTGCTTGTACTGATGTCACTGTAGAAGAAGTCACCGCTGTAACAGTTTTTACTGTCCCTTGTCCTGCAAGTTACAAGAACAAGCATTACAAAAAAGAAAAAAGCTCTTTGTCATCCAACTATCAGAAAAGAAAGCAGTAATTTGCACACACACAGTCTGCAGTTTTATCAATTGGAAACAAAGCTTTTTTGCCACTTATACTAGGTCTGATATTTGTACACAGAAACATTCCTGCTACAATGTCAGAGAACGTGAGTTATTTCAAAGACTTAAGGAAATAACGTATCAGATTAGAGCAAAGACAGACACCATCTTGAGAATAAAAACTGAACAATAAAATGAGGAAATCCTTTGTAAAATCTCTCAACATCTCAAAACACATTTCATATTAAAAGGAAGTGCTATCAAATTCAGGAGCTAACATTTTCAATAAATCCAAATTTAAGAAGCGTTTGCCAAGTCAAATACGATTCCCAGCTATTTTTACTTCTTCTTACCCCTGGCTAAGAGGCAACCTACATCCATGGATTAAAGGCAGAAGAGCAACAGAGACAGATTTCAGACTTTTATGCAAAAGGCTTATAAAACTATGTCCAATGCAATCATTATTATCCAATACACATTAAAAATCAATTCCTTCCTTCCGTAAGTATTTCCTCTTCCCGTTTGCACTGAATGATGTAAACTGAGCATTCCCTTAGAAGCTTCTAAACTGTGTGCGACTGATACAGTATCTGAACTGGCTTTGAAGTTGGTCCCCGCTCAACAGACCCCATACCTGAATTCGTTCATTTCAAGCTAGTTCAGGTACTCCTATGGTGCTGCATATTTAAAAATCAAACCACCATGTTTAAAACGTTTAAAAACAGCACAACCTTCATGTTTAAAAAACAAAACAGCAAAGATGGCTGCTTTTGAGTTGCTGTCAAAGCACAGTAGCCTTTGGCAGATGTTCTTTCAACATTTCTTGATAAGGGTTACACATTCTGAGTACACTCTGAACAATGAATTCTATTACTGCGTTCTAGGTACAGGTTCAGAGGCAAAACACAGGGCTGTATTCAAAAATCACTCGCCCGCTCTTCTGTACGTTGGTTTCTCAAAGCCTCTCCCTCGAGACTAGCACAGCAGCCTCTCAACGGATGCAAATCTTTTTTCCTCAGTGTCTCCATTCTCTAGATTGCACACCCTGACAGGTGGCAAGAGACATCCAGGCCTTATTTCCATCTCCACTGAAGACAACTTACCTGAGGTTTTGTTGCCAGATGATGTTGGACCAGCTGTAGATGTCACAGGACAGGGTGCACACACAGAGGAAGGTGGGGTCTGTCCCTTAAGCGAGCTTGTTAGAGGTGTCTAGAAATACAAAACCACTCCAGGTCAGTGCCGACTGCCCATTAACAAAGGTCCTTCTGACCTTGGTCTGATACTATGAGAGTCATCCAATGACTTCAGAACAAACTAGAGGAAGGTGGTCGAAGCACTTAGAAGCGCCCTTCAATCTTCGGCCCATTACATCTTGGCACTTAAATGCAGGTTCAATACTCAACTTCTTCAACAAGACTCTTGCAGAGGCTGGTAAGCCTCCATGGGCCATAGCTCAGTGACTCCAGGGCACCAAGACTGCTGCGTGGTTTTTTGATATGCAGACACAAAACCTAGCAGCTTGTTGACCAGTAAGAAATGTTTTCAGCAGAATAACAGGATAGATAAACTACTCTCTCCCTTGATTGCCTAGCACTTTTTTTTTTTTTGTGAAATTTAGGTATATCTACCTAATACAGTTTCCATTGTTGTTAGCTGCAACCCTTACTGCTGCAAGGCTGTGGCCATTAGAAAGCCACAAGCCTTCAAAAGAGAGAAAAGGCAAGACATAACAACGAGATGCCTGGCATCACACTGTCAAGGTCACAGATAAATAAATGGTTTCCCAAGAATGCAGAGCAAGCTGTGAAAAGAGATTTTCAGATGACCTGTTTACCAACAATTAAACCCCCACTCTGTGCTGAGCATGCCCAGGTACAGTATTCCACAGGGAGAGGGTTCTATATAAAGATACCTGTTTAGCTTGATTTGTAGCAACAGTTGCCAAAACTTGGTGGACCGCCTGGGCTGCAGAGTGAGGTACAGATGATCTTAAAAATAAAAATTAAAATGTTAAGTGAACGACTAGTCTAAAAGAGGACTTCCTTGCCTCTCAAAAAGCACAGCTTCCAGAAGTCTTGAACAACCACCATTATTAAAGATTTCACACACAACACCAAATGAACAAATCTGATTAGGGAATAAACCTCTTAAATGAATCAGCCACATTTAACAAAGGAAGTCTGCAAACGTGTTTAAAGCTCTAGACTTAAATGATCAAGTCTTCTTCACACACTCTTGTCTCTGAAGAGAGTCAGGCCTTTCTATTTTACAGGGAGTTGAAGGAAAAATCAGCAGGTAAGGGGATTACAATTTTATGCCTAGTGGATAACAAATATAAGAAGCTTGCTTTACAGTGTGGAGCCCAGGCAAGTATCTGCAACTCTGAGAAATGCTGAGCAAGGAGACAAAGCTGGGGGGGGGGGCGGGCAGGG
>Ga0065711_1037067_pt1 | contig 20231 bp, 10 predicted proteins | sample Hoacrofraction12_FD_59098 | JGI IMG/M metagenome (GOLD analysis project Ga0065711, IMG submission 59098) | Hoatzin crop microbial communities from Cojedes, Venezuela - Epithelial fraction 12 v2 (version 2) | ecosystem: Host-associated > Birds > Digestive system > Esophagus > Crop | place... | reverse complement strand
CCCCAATATATGCTGGAAAGAGACGATAGCAGTGCATGGGAAATCCAAGAGGTTTTGGGAGTGGATTACTGACACCTTCACGACAAGGAGCCAAGGCAGCAAGATGCTCTATCGGACCTCATACAAACAAGGAAGAGTTGGTCAGGGATGTAAAAGTCAGGGGCAGGCTGTGGTATCCATAAGATGGTGTTAAGGGTCATGAAAGAATGGAGCAGAGCAAAAAGCGGGACCACAGCCTCGACTTTTGGAAAGCACACTTAAGTCTCTTCAGAACTCTGCTTGGAAGAATCCCATGGTATGCAGCCCTGGAGAGAAGAGCTGTTCAGGAAAGCTGGGTGATTTTAAGGATCACCTCCTCCAAGCTCAAGAAAGATCCGTTGTGGCAGAAAAAGACCTGGTCCTGGTGGACACCAAATTTACTGTGAGCCAGCAATATGCTTTGTGGCAAAACAGACATTGAGAGCTGCATGAGACAGAGCACTTCCAGCAAGCTGAGGGAAGTGGCACTTACCCTTTAGTCACCTGGAGTCTTGGGCCCCATGCTGGGCTTCCCAGTACAAGAAAGACTTTGAAAGTCTGGACTGAGTTCAGCAAGGGACCACAAAGATGGTGAAGCAATGGGAGAAGGACAAGAGGCAATGGGCACCGGGTAAAATGCAAGAAATCTCATTTAAACACAAGAAAAGGGTGTTGTGTTTCATTTTTCTTCCAGGAGGGTTGTTGAACACTGGGACAGGTTGCCCAGAGAACGTGGAGTCTCCATCCTTGGACATATTCAAAACCCCAACAGGACATAGGCCTCTGCAATGCAGCTGACACTTCTTGACCAGGAAGTTTGGACTAGATGATGTACTGGGGTACCTTGCAACCTCAACAATTTTACTACAGTGTGATACTTAAAAACTGAGTGATCATTGTTTTCAGCGTAGTTACTTGGACAGCTACTTACAATGTGTTTGGGCAGTAGTGTCTGTTGTGGTTTAACCTGGCAGCCATCAACGCAGCAGTAGACAGCTGCTCGCCACCACCTCCCCTCCTGCCCCCGTCAGGATGGGAAGGAGAATGGGCAAAAAATAAAACTCATTGGTTGAAATGAGGACAGTTTAACAAGACACCAGAGGAAATACTATTAGAACTAATAATAATGTTAACAAGAACGATAATAAGGAATATGCAAAACAAACTATACACAATACAATTTTCTCACCACGTGATGACCTGTTCACAGCCAGTCCCCGAGCAGTGACCATGAACCCTGAATTTGCAGATTTTGCAGATTTCGTAAAACTCCTGAAAAAGTTTGAACTCCTGGAAAAATTTGAACTCCATGAGAGAGGTTTCGAACTCACAGAAGAGAGAAGAGCCAATTCCTGCCTCCCCTGGCCAATCTCCATTTATAAACTGAACATGACATCTATGGTATGGAATACTTCCTTTGGCCAGCTTGGCTATCTGCCTGGCTGGCTGTGCTGCCTCCCAGCTCCTGCACAACTGCTCATTAGCTGAATATGAGAGAACGGAAAAAGTCCTTGATTTCTGAAAACATCCGTGCTATCAACATTCTTCTCATACTAAATCCAAAGTACAGCAGCTACTCGGAAGAAAATTAACTCTATCCCAGAAAAAACTACAACAGTGTCAGACAAAAAAAGCAAGAACAGCCTCTGTAAAAGGATTATTTTACATAAACTACAGGACTTTTAATCAAAATAATTATCATATGAAATAGAAAATATTGAGAGTGGAATTGAGACGTTAGGCAGGGTTGGTGCCTGTTTGAAATCTGGCATTTATGGTCCAAATAAATTGCAGCAAATACAGCTGACCTCATAAAGCCTTGGAAATCAAATTACTTGCAATAATTAATCTGTGAAGTAAACATGAGTGTCAGGATTTCGATATCTCATCTTCTCACCCTATTCAGTTTTACCTGCCTCCTTCCCTTTGGGTTGTTCAACGAACTGGAGTTTTTAACATGCCAAGAATTTGCAAATGACAAAATGGAACTTTTTGAAAAATAATGTCAGGTGGCAGGAATACTTTGACACTCACAGTGAATTAAAATGGAATAAAAGTAACATGAAATGAAAGTGCCTGCAGGGAAGGGAGTGGATATGTAACAATGTAATATGGAAAAGGATATTTGATTTAATGAAGTTCAATTTCATGAAAGTGCAGGTCATCAATGGGACTGTCACTGAAGTATTCACACAGTTCTGCAGCTTCCATCTTATTGTTAAAGGATGTAGCTAATTAAGTGTGCTTACCACCCTGAATAACAACGGAAAGTGCAACCTAATGTGATCAAGATCAAAACTGAGACCAGAGCTGAGCCATAAGTCTGTTGCTCCACTTGCTGCTGAACATCCGCAGCAAATGTTTGTGTGGTCATACTGAACAGAGGTTATCTTGCTCTTTGCTGCTAAAAGTTGTGCAGCAAAACTTGTTGATACTTGTTTTGAATTGTAGATTCTTCTAACATAGATGAGGTTTTTGACTGCAGTAGGAATGAGGCAATTAATACATACCATCCATATAACGTCATACAGATAATCACAATTTGTGCCTTTTGTCTTGTTTAAAAAGGAGGATTAGAAAGATCTGTCATTTTCCAAAATTTGCTTTAGTTGCTTTATCTGTATTAGCACTAGTGAACATATGAAAAAAATTAAACGTCGTTTCTGTTCCTACATGATAAATGGGATAGTGAGATGAAGAAAATAAGCAAAGGGACAAGAACCCTTTGCAAAGGCTCCTTTCTGACAGTGGCATCGGGAAACTGACTGCAAGGGAACTTGTAGGTGTTGTGTGTAGCACAGCCCTCTGTAGCAGGCTGGTTTCAGCAAAATTGAGAAGCGACTGCTGTGCTGACTGACTGGCCAATATTGAGGGTGTTACCATGAAGTGAAACTTCTCCCCCACATACAGTTGCCTGAAGAAATTTTGGCTGCTAGTGTCCTCTGGAGTCAAGGTATATCTGGAAAGTGCAGTTAGCATGGTCTCTCCTCATTTCTCTGCCCTGCTTGTGCTTTTCAAAACTGCGTAAGGGCTTTTAGATGCTACATGACGTTTCTTCCACAGCCTTTTCTATCAACAACATGCTTATTAAATGCTTACTTTCTGGAACATTTGTATAAATCAAACATCCAAAAGGTTTCCTGTTCCTCAGTAAACATTTTGACCATGTAAATTCATTTCAGGCCAAGTCAAATCCCAGGGGACAGAGCTTCCTACAGCTCCAGAGCATTTACAACAAACACATGAATGTCTCCTTAAAATCTGGTTAAATACAGCAGGATTTTCCTTGGATGAATATGTGCATGTCTTTCTTGACTTCTACAGAAATTATGTAGGTACTCTTACTCATGTTGATGGAGTGTCCCATGAGATTGTTGGTTTGGATTAGACAGTTTTTCAAAACAGAGGTATCTGTTTCAAATGAAGACTTTGTTTTAAAAATCATATGAATGGCCTTATTATCTCTCCAGTGCTCCTTGCAGTCAGTTAGGACAAAACCACTGTGAGAAGAGTCTGTTTTGCTGTTTGTTCTTCGCCAAATCTAAGTACAGACGAAAAAAACACACTGGAAAAACAGTTAACCAAGAATTTGTAAAAAAGAGAAAACTTTGCTGAGAAAAAAGTGTCTCATCCAGTCATTGCTAGTTCAAAAGACTTGACTTTGCAGTTTATGCGGTATAGTTTATGTCTATATGTTCGCCACAAGACCCACGCAAATGACTTGTGTGAATTGAACTAAGATGTTCCTGGGACTCAGCTGGGCACACAGCGCATTACCTTGTCAGTTTGCAACATGTCACAACACTGCGCCAGCACCCCATGCTGTGGAAACACACCTCAGAGTGAATGGAGGAAGGAGAATCTGAATTACATATCCACAGCTATCTGAAAGGTGGATCAGGAGCTTCTCTCTGACCCTCACTTTAGCTAGACTACAAAACAAAGTGCTAAACCTGCCTTGTGTTCCTATGTTTATTCCATTTCCCTTCAGGTCTGCATTCAGGTCTTTGGACGGGTTTTCACTGTTGCTGAAGGCCGCCCTGCAGAGCATTCTTGTTTAGACATGGCAATGGAAGCATACAAGCACGAGCTCCTGGCAAAGCTACAGGAAGCATTCAAACACTTCATTGAGCCAGGGTACAAATCCTGCCTGCTAACACATGCAGAAGCATGTGCCATCTCATCTTCACTCTTCTTGTTACACCTAAACACTGGCACATACTACCACCACATCTTCACTTTGCTGTGTGCACATAGCTTTGGATGTGCAAAGGAGCGCTAGAGACACAGTGGGAACAGGTGTAATCAGATATAAGAGTTAGCCATTTCCCTGCCTTACCAGACCTGGTACCTCTGTTTTTTTGTTGGTTTTTTTTTTTTTAATCTAATAGTGTTTGGGAAAAACAAAGGGGAAAAAACGTGGTATCAATAGAAGGGTTCTTTGCACTGAAAGACAGCTCACCCTCTTGCACTGATATTAAGACTAGTTCTGCTCTCAGTGCAACGGATGTAAAGCCTGAATAATTCCATCTGTCACTTAGACTAGTGCAAATCCAAAAGAATTTACTGAAAACACTGGAATTCATTGAGATTTAATTTGATGTATGTAAAAAGCAAGATTTTACCCTATCTTATATCTCAGGGGATTTTCTCTTTTATCTTCCATTTTAGAGCAGTAACTCCTTTACTCCACTCATTTTGGTTTCTCTGTTTTGCTTTTACTTCCTCCCTTGCCACCCCCCCCCCCTTTTCTTTTTCTGTTTTGTGCTAAAGCAAAAGAAACCAGGCTCTTACTCTGTCCAGACTCTCTCTGCAGTGTCATGTGAAATGTTCCTGCAGCACTTGCTTAAGACCCTGATAGCTGCTGTTTATGTTGATATGATCCACTCTATAATAGGAGCTTAATATAGATGTGCCCTTATGTTATGCTTCAAATCACACAGATTTAAATTCACATTCCCCCAAAAAGCAAAAATTAGATTAGCATCTAAATTGAAATTGAAGCTGAAGAAATCTGTGGAAAAAGAAGTCTAAAAAAAAATCTGAGTATCAGTTTTAGGTTTCTTTTTACTCTGTATCTTGGTCATTTCCCAGAAAATAAGCTCTCAGTAATAAACACAAAACTCTGTCTGGTCTTGCACAGGTGTGTTGAGAGATGAAAAACAGAGAAATTTAACTCCATTTATTTAATGCCATCGACTTCAGTGAACATGTGGCTCCATCAAGAAAGCCTCAGCTCCACCAAAGCGAGGATGCAAGAGCTGCAATGGCACCAAAAAATCCAAAGCAAAAAAATAAAATGTTACTCCCCCCCCCAAAAAACACACAGTATGGTTTCCAGCTTGCTTCGTACATGCTCGCTGGTAAGTGAAGTAAGATCTGAGTGGTGCATGGCTCCTCATTTCTCATTATCTTCAATGTGCAGGGAAGATGTTGGAGGTTTACCACAAATCTCCTGTGACAGCAGATTTCTCCCTAATAAGCTACTGAACCAGTCCCTCTCACCACCTGCGAGTTAAGCATTCAGTTAAAATCCATGTGAGAAATCCTAACAAAATGAAATGACCAAAAAGGAACTGAAAGGAAGAGGTGATGAAAGGAAAAGAGAATGGGATGGGGAAGTGTAATGGCATCATCGTTTTTTTCACAATTTTGAGAACAGGCATCCAATGGTGGAAATCTGAGCATTGCATAGTAACTCATTCTGACTCTGATGGAACTATTTTAAATGCACTCGAATATCTTTCTGAGAAATAGTGCATGGTACTTGAAAGCAAACTTGGCATGATGAGGAGGAAGAGAAGACGTATATTCTGCTGTGATAGCCCCTCACATATTTCTAAATGAGAAGCAACTTGAGTGCTTCACAAATCTATTGCTTGTTTCACTTGTGACAAATAGGTAGCTATTGTGTCACTGGAGGGTCAAAAGCTGTTTATGTGACGCTGACCTTCATAACTGTACAGCAAAACTCAAGCTGTATATGAAACAAAAGAATGTGTTGATATCTTTTTCTTCCACATACACAAAAAACAACCAAACAGAACTCCTAAATTCTTGAAAGATGTTGGTTCAGCCACTTGCTCCACCTAGTCCAATCATCATCTAGCCAAATTCACATCAATTTCCACAGCGTTTCACATGAACAGAAATAAATCAAGTAAAATCATCAGGATTTGGCCCAGGAACATAGAAGTCTGCTGTTATCAGATTTAGTTACACTTATCAGTATAAACCAGCAGGCTAACTGAGACAATCTGGGGAACCTGATCCCACCCTCCCTATTTAAAACATTAAGATTGGCTTTTATAGGCAGGTAAAAATGAGTTCGAAATTTGAATTCCCTAGGGCTGCAACTGGCGCAGGAGCAAGCACTATTTTCATTTCACTTACATTGGACTAGATTTGCATAATTCCGTGCATTTATAAGACTTAAAGATACCATGACTCTGTATGAAATCACAACAATCACACTAGCAGAAACTGAAAATGAGTATTTATACTGACTTATTGAAAGTCTGTGTCAGAAATAAAATAAATTAAAATGTGTCCCAAAACTTCAAGAAGTTATGTGCTGTATTTTAGGTCAATAAAGATAATGACAGTGTTTGATGCTGCATTACAGCCGGTTTTATAGCCAAACCTTCAGAGAAGAGTTGTGAGACTGACTGAAATGCCTGTTTCTACTTCTGCCTAAGAATTACTATGCTAGGCAGAACACCATCTAGAAAACTGTTATAATGAAGTTAGAAACACAGCATCTTAGAGTTGTGGTAGGTATTTTCAATGTTACTATCCAGATGACAGTTCCTGATCCTGTCCTTATGCTTCTTAATTCTCTCTATAATAGCCAGCATATGCATATACATGTAGGTACTCAGGTCTTCCAAGCTGAGAAGTGTGATAGCTATTCTTAACATATTCTTATGATAAACAGGGGTTAGAGAGTAAAATATTTTTTTATTGTATCTGCTTGCACTTGTTCGGTTGGCATTTTGCTTGAAGCACTTATAGTAGTTCATATTTCATAGTTCATAAGAAAAAGAAAATGTATTTCTCATCTGATCCACAAACATTTAGACTTGAATATTGAATACAAAGCATGTCTTTTATTCAAGGCAAAGGTAGTATGTCAAATATATGAACCCTAAACGTAATATATCTCTTTCTATTTTCTTTTCTCTCTTCTCTCCATGTGTTATTTCTGTCTGCCTGCTTCTCCATCTTGTCCAGGTTCCTCTGAATCAGAAGCATTATCTTACATTCTATACATACAGACTTACCTGAAGAGTCCATGTATCAAACTTTCAGTTTAGACATAATGTCAAGCTCATGTTGTTATACTGCCATGCAGAAAGTCTGTGCCTTGCTTACTGTAAGGTAACAGTAAGAACAGACGAACCAGAATCAAATTTCCCAAAACATGTCTAGGGTTTCTTTTAGCAACTCCTCTAAAAACAAATTTTCTTAAAAATAGCAACTATTTCCTCTGCCCTCTAACACTTGTGAGAAGTTACTTAAACTAACATTGCCAAAAAAAGATGGATATATATGTTTAGACTCAGTGACAATTTCAAAGAATTTACGAAAAGTATACACATAAACCCCATTGAAATAAACAATTATTTGGACAACACAATCTGACAAATGTCTGCACACATCAGAAATTAAAAACATGTTATGTAGTCTGAAGATATCAGTCAATTCAGAAGTTTGTCATCAGCTGCCTTCAGCAAACATGTCTACAAGAGCTACAAAAGAGAAAAGACATTTGTAACAGGAAGTTTAAGAAAGAAACAAGGTGGACAAATGTATTGGGTTTGCATGGCACAATTTTGTTAGCAGGGGGACTACAGGGGTAGCTTTTGTGAGAAGGTGCCAGAAGCTTCCCCCTGTGTCAGACAGAGCCAGTGTCAGCCACTCCAGGATGGACCCACCGCTGGCCAGGGCATAGCCCATCAGCGACAGTGGTAGCACCTCTGGGACAACATATTTAAGAAGGGCAAAACCTCCGTGCAATGTGAATTGCAGCTGGAGAGAGGAGTGCGAATGCGTGAGAGAAACAACTCTGCCGACACCGAGGTCAGTGAAAAGGGAGGGGGAGGAGATGCTCCAGATATCTCCTGCAGCCCATGATGAAGACCATGGTGAGGCAGGCTGTCCCCTGCAACCCATGGAGGTCCATGGTGGAGCAGATATCCACCCACAGTCCATGGAGGACCCCAGGCTGGAGCAGGTGGGTGCGCCCTAAGGAGGCTGTGACCCCAGGGGGACCCATGCTGGAGCAGGCTCCTGGCAGGGCTTGTGGACCTGTGGAGAGAGGAACCCACTCTAGAGAAGGTTTGCTGTCAGGGCTTGTGACTCCGTGGGACACCCATGGTGGAGCAGCCTGTTCCTGACGGTCTGCACCCCTTGGAAGGGACCCATGCTGGAGCAGGGGCAAAGTGTCAGGGGTCCTTCTCCTGAGGAGGAAGGAGCAGCAGAGACAATGTGTGACGAACTGACTGCAACCCCCATTCCCCTTCACCCTGCACCACTGGACAGGGGAGGAGGTAGTGAATATGGGAGTGAAGTTAAACTCAGGAAGAAGGGAGGAGTGGGGGAAAGCTGTTTTTGAGATTTGTTTTTATTTCTCATGACACAACTCTGATCTGATTGGGAATAAATTAAACTAATTTCCCCAAGTCAAGTCTGTTTTGCCTGTGACAGTAATTGGTCAGTGATGTCTCCCTGTCCTTATCTCAACCCATGACCTGTTGTTATATTTTCTATCTCCTGTCCATCTAAGGAGAAGAGTGACAGAACAGCTTTGGTGGGCACCCAGCATTCAGCCAGGGTCACCACACCACCTATGAAAAAAAATGTTCAAAAAGCCTATTCTGCACATCTTGGAATGTGAATCCTCTGATTAAATGGAGATGTTTAAGCTGAGTTAGTTGCTGTGGGTTTCCTGTCTAATCTATGACAATCTAATCAAAATAGCCAGTGATTTCCAGGACGGCATTAATCTCACTGAAAGTAGATGTCTAAAATAAGTCAGATCAATCAACCTGAAAAGTACCTATGGAGGCACTTCTAAGTGAAGAGAACTTCACTAGTTGAGAAGGGAGTTTAGGAGAGTAGGTCAGACATGTATGTCTACACTGTAGGCATATACAGCTAGATGAGATTAATCCTGTCCTTGGGCTCTTTAACTTACATTCAGAAGCAGTTTGCAGCTTGATTTGTGGATCATTGCATCAGATTCTGCCAGTGCAAAGCAGAAAAGAGACCAGAATGGAAAATCAAATAATTCCTTCTTAATTGTAAGAAACAAGGAAAAATTCCCACAACATTGCTGTTCTCTGATTCAGCAATTTTGAAATTGCATCATTAATTTTATAACTAATGTTATACTGATACAGCATATTTAGAAAGCTGCTGTGCCAGTATTCCTAGAATACTGAGACACAGTCACTGTCAGATACTTTATTGTGCAATGGTAATGAATTACAGCAACTGGGATATCTCTGCAGATTTTCCAGCTCTGGAATCAGTTATCTGTGATGTCTGGGCTTCTGTTACAATAGAAAGGCTACCCAGTGGGGTAAGCAGAAGGGGGGTAAATATTGAATATTATGAGTAAGACCATTAATTTGAATGAAAATTTGCCTCTGGGCAGTTCAAATTCTAAAAATTTTAAGTTCACTGCTAGAAAGATTCATAGGTTAAAAGAAGAACAAGTGTTTAGAAAACTCAATGAATGGTGATCTAAGAATAGAAATAAGGGCAGTGAGCTAAAGAGAACAGATGGGTGAACTATGACTGCTGCCCACATCCTGAAGACGGAAGGTAAATAAAATTATACACTCAAAAGGATTTCAAAGACTCTTGGAGGGCACAGATCTGCTTAGGGAGTTATGATGTACCTTCACAGTAGATTATAGTATCTATAGTCTACCTCCCAGTAGAGATTCTTTAGAACCAGACCAAAGAGCAGAGGTAATGTGGCCTTAGTAATACAAGGGTCTGCAACCCCCAAAACCAGTGCCATTGTTCAGAACCGTCCTATGATCATATTGACAGTGCATAGATCTTTATGCTATGAGGTAAATCCCAGAGGTGACAAACCCTTAGAAACCAGCTGTGCGTGACTGTTTTCATTTTGTTATCTTCATTTCAGAAGTCAGAGGAAGTTGCAAATTTCTACCCTTCTCCAGATCCAGATAATATCAAAAATTAAATGTCAGCACCACCCTAATAGTTCCTCCCACGGTATTCACATCAGCTTGTACCACGTAGTGCTTTTACTTCGTGCATTTCAGTACCCTCTCTCTGTAAATCTCCAGGGGAAAAACACTGTGGTAAAACCGAGCAGATTATCTCACTGGCATTTGGGGCTTGGAAACTCTGAATCTTTTGTGAATGCACAAGGATATAGTAACTCCCTTCCAGTTTCCCAGATCTGGTAGTGGCACAGGAAGAGCTCTGGATGCCTCTGGGGGGATGAAAGGGACTGAGTGACCCATGGAAAATTAGGCAACATGAGGAGAAAAGAAAAAGATTACGAGGTTTATTTATAGCTGAGCTGCACTCAGACAATGTGAACCTCCAGGGCCTATCAGCTTGTCTGGACATCAGATTTGTGGCACTTTCTATTGGGTCATTAAGTGAATTACAAAAACTGCTCATAAAAACATATCCTTCCAGTTACGGAATTCTTGCTGCTGTGTGTTCACTAGGCCCTTTATGTTGTGTCTAAAAGAAAATGTGAATGAGAATGCATGCATACGCACATGGACTTATGGATATGTGCATATGTGTCTGCATGTATCCCACCATATCTGTGGAAGCAAACTATAACCTATTTTTACATATTTTGAGCATCTTTTTTCCTCAATAGCTAACAGAAAAAAACTCATTTTTGTTCTAAAGAAGACTCTCGTATTTGTATAGAAGTATTTGTAATTATCCTGCTGCGAAAGTTGGGAACAATAACTGTTTCATCAAAGTTCACAATCAGTTTATGAGTGAGGAAAAAAGTGAAGAAAATGACTTAGGCATAGGAGGTTGCCAAAAAGTTCTTGAAACCTCATGAATTTCTCTTTAAAAACCATACTGTGCCAGGACCTAAGTTGCCAAATTAAAAATGACTATCAGTAAGGTATGCTTTCTGTTGTGAGAGCATGTGGAATATTTGTTAATGTATTTAGAAATCTACGATTTGGCTTCAGTTGTATACTGTGTATCTTTAAGAAGTTGAAATATATATGTGTGTTGCAGGCATAACATTACTCAACAGAAGTAATTTCTTGCTGAGAATTAACTTTCAGTTACTTTTATTTTCTGATTGCTGAAGTTGTTTTAAATACTTAGTTGAGCAAGAATGGAGACATTCCCATCTTGGGTAAGAATAACCTTAGTTTTTCATTAATGGAAAAAAGCTGAAATTATAAAAACCACTTGGCGTCCATAGTGCCAACCATACTTGAGATCAATGTACAGCAATCCTCACTGCTGAACTTGGAGGAACTAACAAGTTTTCCTCTCAGATTCTTACTAAAGATAAGAAAAGCACAAAGGTGAAGTTTATCTCTTTACTAATACCCTTCAGCCAAGCTCACAATATGCTCTCGGGACTTTAGGGATGGCTCAATAGCCTAGCGTCCATGGGAACCATAATTACTCATGACACCTTCATGGACCAAAACTGTTTTCACAATGCCTTGTTTTTCTTTTAAGTGCAGTTAAATCATAGCATCATATCGTAGAGTTGTTTGGGTTGGACGGGACCTTAAAGATCATCTAGTTCCAACCGCCTTGCCATGGGCAGGGACACCTTGCACTAGATCAGATTGCTCAAAGCTGCATCTAGCCTGGCCATGAACATTTCCAGGGATGGGGCATCCACAAATCAAGGCAACATGATCTACATAAGAGAATATCCCCATGGCAGTTGTCATGTGAAATGGTGGGAGGAAAACATGGGCCCTGGCATGCTAGGGAACATTTTTTAATGGGTAAGCACCACTGCTGCTCACCAAACCTAATCAAGTCACTTTAGTACCTCTTGCTTTTTCTTCCTGAACTTTTGTTTTGCTCCTCTATGTTCTGAGGTTTCTGTTCACGGCTAGCACAGAGATCTGCATGTCCCCAGCAAGAATCTACTTTCAGCCAGCTGCAGATCAGCACAATGAAAATATAATTTTATTAAAAATAAATCAACAAGTTATTACAGTAGTCACCTGCAGCATCTCTGAGCTGCAGGAGCATGGGCAGAGACAGGTCAACATCAGGAACAGCAAAAAGGTACAGGATTTCACTATAAAATAAATACTTGAGAAGAGCGTTCCTGATTCCTCCTGATCTCTGGAAGTATAGGAAATAGGGCAGCAGCAGTAGAGGCAAGGAGGAAGAAAAGTGAAACTGACATGACCAAAGTGCCTGGGAGTGAAAGACTCTTCAGTAAGGAGACTCTGTGCTGTCCATGGAAGGACCTCAGGCACAGACAAACACCAAGCAGAACTGCCAATAAACACTCAGAGTAGGAAAGGTTTACAAGCTTTTTTTTTATGATAAGGAGTTTCACTGAAATTGGACGATCACTTTAAGGTCTCATGAGAACTCACTGGCCGAGACAAGAATAAACTCAAGAGTGGTATCTTGACCCTTTTGAAATCAGTGGAAGATCTTCCATTGACTGTGGCACCAGAACTTCCTTTCAGCTGTTGTAGTCTGATGCTGGGACTGTTGTACTAATCTGGTGTGTTTTACCCAGAAACAATAGGATTTGAGGCTAGGAGAAGTAGATGTCTGCTTGTGCTAATTTACAACCCAGAGTAGTTCTGTGTTTGATTGCTGACACTTACAATTTCTTTTCTTGCCATTTTCGCTATGCATAGGATTACATTTCTACCCTTTCCTATTCCTGACTCTGCTGTAATGCCCTTTTGCCTGGAGGGAGGAAGGGGAACAGATGGCATGCATCTAGGCAATTAGACAACATAGTAAAAGCAGTGAAGTTCCACATTTAACTTCTCAGGCTATCTCCTCAAGCCATTCCCCTTGTGTTTACCATGAAAAGTTAATGATTATAAAATTCTTTCCATCTATCTATCTGTAGCCTTAACTGATATTAAAGTGACCAAAGCAGTTTGATTGACATTTGCTGAGGCTCATAAACTAGTTAATTCTGATCAATCATAGTTGCCCTTACTTCTACTAGCGTTATGTACCTCAGCCAGCAAAATGGGCCATTCACCAGCTCCCAAATGTGAACTACTAAATAGTTGGGCCTCAAGAGCCTGCAAAGCTAGTTACAAAGCAGTATGGGCAGAACTCAAATGAGAAAAATGAAAGGGAAGGGAATTAACAGGAATAAATATAGTGTTCAAAATGAAGAAAATCAAGCTGCTTGCATTGTAAATGAAACATCCTCTGAAACCTCACTGCAGCTACATTGATGCTTGATAACATTCTCTTCACAAAAAGGAAATAAAGAGAATATGTTGGTTTTCTGGAGTAAATGGTTATCCACTGTGTTAGTGTTAGAGAACAGATTGAAGAAATTACAAAACTAGCATAAATAATTTCAAGTGCACAACAGCATACAGCATTAATTTAAATGACCTGGTAATTTGGCATGAACCCAAGGAGTCTTTCCCTCGCTTGATTCTATGTTGTTTATTTTCAAAAAGCAGCAAAAATCCAGGATATAGTGAGAAGTTTTGAAATAATTTCCCTTCCATTGGAAAAGACCATGAGGTTGTTCTGCTTTTAAAGGGCAGAATTACCAGTTCCAGTAAGGTATTCGTTAATTGTGGAGTGTTTCAGGCTTAATCTTAATTTTCCAGCTGGTTCTGAAGAATGTAATACACCACCTTGTAAAGGTGTGTAAAAAAGATACCCAGTGGTATTATTAAAAACAGCTAGCTATTTGAGCAGAACAGCTCCGGTTTTACTTTGTTTTTCTCGCCTTTTAAAAATTTAATTAAAAAATATCCAGAATTCATACAGATATCAGATGAAGGTTTTTGTTTTTTCTTGCTTTTTTCGGTGGCCAGTGTCAAATTCACACAAAGACACACATGTTAATGTCATACCCTGAAATGATCTATGTAAATGCCGAATATTATATCTGAGTTTCTACTGTAGGTTCTATCGACAGGTCTGTCAACCTTTGAGAGACTCATACCTTCACTTTTTTTGACTCTGCATTCTGTATGACACTGAAATGCAGGTGGGGCCACAGCACAAAATGTTAAATGTGTTATGTTCTCAGGAGTTCAGAAGCTGCAGGTGATTGCTGAGCCTTTCATCGATGTGGCTGTGCAAGGGAGACACTCAGCCTGCTCCAGGAGATCAAAAGTTTAGCCAGCCATGGGCCCATTAGCCATGTCTCTTATTCTGACTCATGGTCACAGAGCCTTTTTTAGCTGCTAAAGCTTTTCTCAGAGACTTAAAGGGCAGAAAGGACACAATGACAATCTCATCTGATCTCCTGTAGTGTGAGATTTTTCCCAAAGGTGTATCTTCCAGAAAGACAGCCAAAATAGAATCCATGGGGGTGTGCATTTACCACCTCCACTGTTAGCTGCTTTACTTACCCTCACTGCTAGGAAGCTGGAAGTCCTACTCTAAAGCATTTCTTTCTAACACTCTGAAGATAGATTCTCTACCTTTTTGGGTATTTCCTTTTCCTGTGTACATTTCTGGAGGTATTTCTTCATGGCCAGCTGTACGAAAAAGATTCAGTTACAACATGCATGTTTAGTCAGGAAGTTCAGATATTTACTAGTAACATATCTTCATTCTTTACCACTTCTTTTTTTCTCTTAATGTGTAAGCCTAAGTGGCAAAGGTTTTGTGTTGTCACCACATGAATGTAGTGTTCAAACACACCTAAAAATTGAAAAAAATGATCTCGAAAGTTTTGGTTCAAAAGCTGTGGAGAACATTTGCTGTTACAAAAGAGGCACTGCTGAACACATCTAGTATCAAGCACAGTGAATAGACAGCTGACTGCAGTTCACTGAGGAATTTTGTAGTTCATCATGAGCTGAAATAAGTGATGAGGTGTAGAGGAGCTCAAGCAGAAATCATATTGATTTACAAACAATGAAGGTATTTGCAGATAGCCTGAGCAAAGATAAATCATTTCAGTCAGAATTCCAAGTTATGTGAATCTCCAGACAAAAAGACAAATGTGTAAGTAATCTGAGAGTAGAAAATGGGGTTGGAGACCAGGAGACCAGCGTAAAGAAAATCTGCAAACAAGCAGACTCCTACTTGTATTTGTGGTATGAAGAGTATGGGTTTATCTTACATGCTACTCCAGTTTTTCTGGATAAGACTGTTTCTAAAAAGCATTGGGCTGTTTTTGGACTGATTCTGGCCCTATACTCAAAAAAAAAAAGCATAATAGAAGCACCTACAAACCAAAAGGTGTTGCCTGGAGAACACTGACTAGGAGAATGATATTAAAAACTTGGGTGTTTGGCAGTGCTTTGGAAGGAAAGGTTGCAGTCTGGATGTCCTACTTCATTGTTAAGTTTATCGCAAAACATGGCTAAGCAGTAACAGAAACAAAGATCTTTCTATGAGAGGTCGACCTTCTCACCACTGAGGGAAATACTTTATAGCTACCAGAGATGGAATAGAAATAGACACAGAGCAGGCTCCTCCTTCTCGTGATGTGGGGAACAATGATTCTTTTCTTTCCACTAGCAACTGTGCTTGGACCAAGCTCAAGGTTACAAAATAATGAGCATAACAGGAACAAATATTATAAGTTGCCTTTCCTCCCACCCATCCATGTATAACTTTAAACCAAATAACAATAAAACAAACTGGCAGCTGGTGCTTTAAGCTGCCAGCTCCAAAGCTTTCATAAAATACAACTTTCCTTCTATTCTTTCTTCTCCTCAGTCATTACTAAATTTTGTTTTGTGTATTTTTCAGTTACGTGTTCTTGTTAGCCGACCAATGAAAAACAAAAACAGCAGTGAATGGAGCTGTGCAGCAACAGACAACACACCTGGGGTTACAAAGACTTTAATTTTCTAAGTTCTTTCCTTCTTCTCTCCTCTTCTCATCAATGTCTACATGTAATGGATGATGTGGCAAAGAAAAGAAAAAAGAAAAGAAAAGAAAAGAAAAGAAAAGAAAAGAAAAGAAAAGAAAAGAAAAGAAAAGAAAAGAAAAGAAAAGAAAAGAAAAGAAAAGAAAAGAAAAGAAAAGAAAAGAAAAGAAAACAAAACAAAACAAAACAAAACAAAACAAAACAAAACAAAACAAAAAGTTCAGGAGACAGTAAGAGAAAAAAAATTATTGATGCTAAAATCTGAACACAGAAGAACACAGTCATCATATCAAAAGTGCCATTATCACAGATTGCAACAATATCTGGTCCTTATGATACAGAACACAGAAACAGAAAATTTAGGTATCTTGAAAAAGCATCAAAACACATCTTGCCCAATTTAATGGCTAGCTTGCCCAATTTAATGGCTAGCAAGTCCAAATGCAAAAGGTAAAAAAGTGTCTGAAACAAAGTGTACTGTCATATTTCCCAATTTATAAACAGGGAACATGGTGACAGGGGAACAGTTTTCAGAATGGCTAAATGGTAATTGGATGCCTAATTGCTGTTCTCAGAATGGAAAAATCTCCCATAGGGGTATGTCTGGTTTGTTCTTTTGTGTGTGTAGTTACATGACACATCAGATTTGGCAGGAAAACTGGCTCAGATGTACCTGCCAAAGGGGGGTTATTGTTAAGTAGGATCATTTTGTTGTTCTGGTTAATATCACAGCCTAATAAGCAAATGTATTGGCATGGCTGATAGACTAAGAACTTTCATCCATGGTAAAAAAAATGGAAGGAATTTTTATGGCCAGCTTTGCTGGCAAAACTAACGCATTATGTAACCTCATGGCAAGTCTTTCCACCTCCAAATCATCCATCCCTTCTCCAATACTTTCTGGTTTATCTCCTGTAAGTTTTACTCATATTGCGTGAAAGAAAACCAATCATTTAAGAATGTATTATTTAAAAAAAAAATACTAGCAACTATCTCACTGTCTGTGACAACCCTTGCTTAGTTGGGGCTATGCAGAACTGGAATCTAGAGAGCCCTCAGAAAGCCAAGATGTGTGATTAAGTCTTTGTGCGTATGTGAGATAACGATAACAACAACAGCAGAGCATACATAGTAGTGATGAAAAGGGGCTGTATTTGAAACCTATCTAGATAATTCCCTGTTGCAACACAGGTCAATTTTTGGTGAAAAATCATAGCATCATAGACTAGTTTGGGTTGAAAGGGACCTTACAGATCACCTAGTTCCAAACCCTCTGCCATGGGCAGGGAGACCTTCCACTAGACCAGGTTGCTCAAAGCCCTATCCAGACTGGCCTCGAACACTTCCAGGGAGGGGGCATCCACAGCTTCTCTGGACAACTTGTTCCAGTGGCTCACCACCCTCACAGTAAGGAATTTCTTTCTTATATCTAATCTATATCTACCCTCTTTCAGTTTAAAGCCTTTACCACTTGTCCTGTCACTACAAGCCCTTGTAAAAAGTCTCTCTCCAGCTTTCTCGTAGGTCCCCCTCAGGTACCGGAAGGCTGCTCTGAAGTCTTCCCAGAGCCTTCTCTTCTCCAGGCAGAAGAGCCCCAAGTCTCTCAACCTTTCCTCATAGGAGAGGTGTTCCAGCCCTCTGATCACTTCTGTGGCCCTCCTCTGGACCCTCTCCAACAAGTTCTTGTACTTCTTACGTTGTGGGCCCCAGAGCTGGACACAGGACTCCAGGTGGGGTCTCACCAGAGCAGAGTAGAGGGGCAGAATCCCCTCCCTCGACCTGCTGTCCATGCTGCTTTTGGTACAGCCCAGGCTACTGTTGGCTTTCTGGGCTGTAAGCGCACTTTGCTGGATCATGTTGAGGTCCTTGTCTACTAACACCCCCAAGTCCTTCTGGGCAGGGCTGCTCTCAATCCAACCTCCACCCAGCCTTTATTTGTGCTTGGGATTGCCCTGACCGACATGCAGGACCTTACACTTGGCCTAGTTGAACTTCATGAGGTTTGCACGGGCCCAGCTCTCAAGCCTGCCAAGGTCCCTCTGGACGGCAACCCTTCCCTCCAGAGTGTGTGAACCACATCACACAGGCTGGTGTCAGCAGCAAACTTGCTGAGGGTGCACTCAGTCCCACTGTTCATGTCACTGACAAAGACATTAAACACAAAACCCTAAGGAACATCACTTATCACTGGTCTCCACACGGACATCAAACTGTTGACCACAACTCCAGCCAATTCCTTATTCACTGAGTGGTCCATCTGTCAAATCTATGTCTCTCCAATTTAGAGACAAGGATGTCGTGCAGTACAGTGTTAAATGCTTTGCGCTAGTCCAGGTACATGATGCCAGTTGATCTTCCCTTAGCCACCAATGCTGTAACCCCGTCGTAGAAGGCCACCAAATTTGTCAGGTGTAATTTGCCCTTAATAAAGCCATGTTGGCTGTCACCAGCCACCTCCTTATTTTCCATGTGCCTTAGTATAATTTCCAGGAGGATCTGCTCCATGATCTTGAGGGGCATGGAGCTGAAACTGACTGGCCTGTCATTCCTGGGCCTTCCTTTTTTCCCTTTTTAAAAATGGAGGTTATGTTTCCCCTTTTCCAAGCAGTAGGAACTTCACCCGACTGCCATGACTTCTCAAATATAATGCATAATGGCTTACCAACTTCATCCGCCAGTTCCCTCAGGACCCACAGCTGCACCTCATCAGGCACCATGGACATGTGCACCTTCAGGTTCCTTAGATGGTCTCATACCTGATCTTCTCCTACAGTGAGTGGTTCTTCATTCTTCCAGTTCCTACCTTTACCTTCTGCAACTTTGGTGGTGTGGCTGTAACTCTTGCTGGTGAAGACTGAGGGAACAAAGTCATTGATTACCTCAGCCTTCTCCATATCCCTCTTAATAAGATGTCCTGTTTCTTTCCAGAGAGAGCCCACGTTCTCCCTAGTCTTCCTTTTATCACCAGTGTACCCATAGAAGCTTTTCTTGTTGCCCTTGATGTCCCTGGCCAGATTTAATTCTATCATGAAAAATATTTCATGATATCTTGCTGGTAATAGAAACTGCAACCCTGACGGTTGCTGTAAACAACTTCCTTTCCTAAAATTTTCTAGTCCTTCACTTTTCATAATTTTGACTGTAGTTTACATTCCTCTGTGACACTTATTCAGCAGTAGAAAATGCCTACTTCGAGTCTCAAGAAAATAACAGTCTTCTTCATTCAGCAGATGAAGATACATTTACCTCCCTAGAAAACATATGTGCATTGTTTGATATTGCATCACTTCTACGCAAAATAATAAAAACCAAAGTTTCATTTCCCTGCTTATGCCAATATCACGTAAGAACAGACTTGACATTAATCAAAATAACTATATGTTTCCTTCCGAAAGATAGCTTAGTTGTGCTTTGGTTAACTGACTTTGTTAATGAGTATTTTAAAAGTGTCTCAAGAGGTGATATCCAAGTATCTTCACTTCTTGAGTTTCAGCATAACATGTATTTTTCTACTTACATAGTAATAATCAAATGCTAGTGTAATACAAATGATTTGGACCTGGATGATTGTGAAAGCCTTATGAATCATTGTGTAGACATGAGAGTGTCTGTAAATTTGAGTTCCCTCTGAACTGAAGTTCTGTACTACGTATGGATGTGAGGGCGATCTGGCTGCGACATCTGTCACCCCATTGATCGTCAGGGTTGATTCGGCTGATCTGACTGGCTAGGCGGGTGTCCCCTTCCTCCCTCACCGCTCCACGTGTGTCCCTCCTGAAGCTGCGCGCTGGGTCGAAGAGGACGACCTTCCCTAATAGAGGCGTACCGTTCATTGGTCCAAGGGTATACGGTAGCTGCGCTCCCCTGCTAGAACCTCCAAACAAGCTCAAGGTCCATTTGTAGGAGAAAGTAGGATAGTCAGGCTTTCAAAACTGCAGACACATCCAAGTGAGGCACTGCATGGGGCAATCTGCCATTGTTTTAAAAAAATTTAGCTGGGCTTGTTCAGCCTGAAGAAGAGAAGGCTGAGAGGGGACCTAATACATACTTACAAATATCTGAAGGGTGGGTGTCAGGAGGATGGGGCCAAGCTCTTTTCAGTAGTGCCCAGCGACAGGACAAGGGGCAATGGGCACAAACTGAAGCATAGGAA
>Ga0065711_1037068_pt1 | contig 20232 bp, 10 predicted proteins | sample Hoacrofraction12_FD_59098 | JGI IMG/M metagenome (GOLD analysis project Ga0065711, IMG submission 59098) | Hoatzin crop microbial communities from Cojedes, Venezuela - Epithelial fraction 12 v2 (version 2) | ecosystem: Host-associated > Birds > Digestive system > Esophagus > Crop | place... | reverse complement strand
CTCAGAGCCCTGTCCAACCTGGTCTTGAATGTTTCCAGGGATGGGGCCTCCACTACCTCTCTGGGCAACCCGTTCCAGTGTTTCACAACCCTCATTGTAAAGAATTTCTTCCTTATATCCAGCCTACATCTACCCTGTTTTAGTTTAAAACCATTACCCCTAGTCCTGTCACTGTTATCTCTACTAAAAATATTGTCCCCGTCTTTCCTATAGGCTCCCTTTAAGTACTGAAAGGCTGCAATCAGGTCTCCCCGCAGCCTTCTCTTCTCCAGGCTGAACAAGCCCAACTCTCTCAGCCTGTTCTCATAGGAGAGGTGCTCCAGCCCTCGGATCATTTTTATAGCCCTGCTTTGGACCCGCTCCAACAGTTCCATGTCCTTCTTGTGTTGAGGGCTCCAGAGCTGAACGCAGTAGTCCAGGTGAGGTCTCACCAGAGCAGATAATGATTAGAGGAAATAGAAAGAAATAGAAGAAATTCAAACCACCATATATTAATTAAATTTGTTGACTGAAGTTGGAACATCTTATCAGTCTTGAAATATCCAGAGAAAGATTCTGTCAGTTGCTGCTGAGGCAATAAATGCTGCTAACAAGGTCATGCAACAGTGAAAACAATCACCCAATTCAATCTAAAATGAGTCTAGACATGATCATCAAGGAAAGCCTGATGGTCTCAGTGAGTTTGGAGGGTCATTGGGTAAAATATAAATGTACCTATTAAGAATTTTATGTGGATTTTTAAGCTGAAAAATGAAATCTTCATTTTGAGGTTGTAAAAATAATGAAAGATCATAATATTTTGATTCTTTGCTGTCACTGTATGTAACTGAAGAAAATCAGTTTCATTAAAAACAAGAAAACTTGCTTTCCTTGAAAAGCTTCAACAATGGCAAAGATTTTTCTATTTCTAAAATTCTAACATGGTCTATTTACTTATGAACTGTAATTTGTTTGGTTTGGATCTCAGAAATGAGACTGAAGAAAAATTTAAAAAAAAAACAATGGAGGGAAAAATCTAATAGAAAAATAGAACATATTTCTAGATCACTGTCACAAGCCTTCTAACAGTCACTAGGAGTCATGAGGTAAAACTCTGTGTCTTACATGGGGAAAACAATTGTAATATTTCACTTTGTATTCACAGGTTACTTTTAACCTAGCCTTTCTACTTTTGGTTAAAAGCACAAATGAGTGTATTCTGTGACTATCCCAGGAAGCTGATATTCATAGTCATTTCCAGACCCTTAATACTACTTTAAAAATAGTGATACAGACTGAGCCATGCCAACCAAGTTTGAATAACCAAAAGGCTCCAAAGAATCAAGCCTTCCTACAATGGCATCGTACTTTCATTAATCAAAATCAAAGAAAAAAAATCTCATTTGGACCACTGAAACAGAAATAAAACGAATAAAGCACAAAGACTATTTAAAAAACAGTTGTAGATTGGCATACAATGAGATAAGTTAAAACATGCTGTACTGAAAGCACATTCTTTTCCACATCAGTGGCATTATTCTTGTTGCTTAGATGTTGAGCACTAAAAAGCACATGCAAATTCCAGAGCTGCATTTGTTTTGGAATACACAGATTAAAAAGGTAACAGTGCATTTAGTGGCCTACCCACAGCAATGTTTGTGTCAGTGGGTAGATAAAGGAACTCTTGGCCTGATTTATGTCTGTCACTCTCAAAATCAGTCCAGAAAGCTGATTGTTATTGGTATAACTTCACTCAAAGTAAATAAGATATGTGCAAGTATAATAATTTAGTGAAAGGCATACTGTGATGTAAATCCCTGTAGAAGTCAGGTTATGGGAGCCTGAATGCATCCAAACTTCCTTACAAGTGATACTTGAGGAGAGAGGGAAAACCAGAACTCCGAAGGGGACTTTTGACCCCTGATGAAAACATGAAGAGATCTCTTTGTATTCTGGTGACTAATTTCTCTGACAGTGCTCTGGAAGATTAGTGGTGTGTGAGAAACACTACTGAGCTACAAAATCAGGATAGAGAAAATGGAGATGTTTAGGAGCTTGTTCACATCAAGATCAAATTCAAAGGCAAGAATGGGGTTTCTATACCAGACACCTAGGGTTCAGCTCAGGGCTAGAGTTCAGCCAAGAATCAGGAATATAAAGTTTGGGCCCACACAAGCTATTCGTGTGATGTTTCTGATCCTGCTTAATACTCATGTTCAGGAATTGATGTCCTCCCTTCTAGTTTTGAATCTGAATCAGAAAGAAAAGCAATTTCTAAATTAATCTTTTTTTAGAAAGGAGTGACTCAACAGACTTCTGTCAGTACACTTAGTCAGACTATTTTATATCCTCTGAGGATGTGGCTCAGCGAGGAATCAGCCCTTCAAAATGTAAAGATGAATCCTGAAATCACAAACAGGATGTTCACAAAAAGCAACACATTATGAATTACTTCAGAGTATTTCATAAGTCTATCTACTTTTCCACTGGCCACAGTCCCAAATGGAAAACTGATGCAGAGATGATTGTTTTGAAATAAAAAATATGAAGTCTTCATTGGCAGTAGACTAGTGAAAATACAAGAATTCATTCTTGGAGAAGCCTGGAAAAGTTTGTCACTATTCCGCACACATATTGTTTATGTTACAAGACAGTTACCGTTGAGGGAACCTTTACTGATTTGTCTTGAAAGTGGATTTTTAAATGTCTGCAGAAGACAGCTCAGTATGATAAATCTGGTTCAATGTTGTTGATCTCTAAAGGTATTACGGCTGATATTTTCACATAAGATGTGTAAGAGGTGCTTTAGAAATGTGAAATTATCAAAATGCTCATTTCCTGGTTAGTTTTGTGCCACTGCACAGCTGTGCTCAATTAGGAAGACATTTGAAAAACAGCAGGGGAAAAAAAAACAACATAAAAAACAAACACCCAAAAAACCCAATGCATTCTTCTAGTCATTGCATTCTTGATTTATAGAAGTAAAAAGCCTAGAATAAGTCATATCAGAAAAGAGACCACATAAAAATCACTCTGCAATTAAGTGTATTGTCTTGGAGAAAATTTGAAAAAGTTTTTTTATTTCTTTCGTGTAATTATTTTCTAGACTCAAAGAACCATGAGGAAGGTGGACAACAATGTTTCTTGTCCTGTAATAGCATCCAAATACACAGTCAAATTCCAGGTCTATTACGTTGGACAGAAAGTCTAAGTTCCGTGATTCCCCACCTTAAGTTCTTCACAATCTGCAACGTATTGATAATAGATGATGAGAGGGCCAGAAACACTAACAGATAATATTTCCATTAGCCAACCCATTCTGAAAGATTTTTGGAGATCAGCCTTAAGCTGTACTTACTCTGGTCTCAGCAATCAAATTTTTCTTCAACTCCCGTTGATTTCCTCTGACTTTTGTGTATCTAGATCTACCTATTCTGGACAAAATAAAAGAGCAGAAGAAAAATATGGTTGGACAAAATAAAAGAGAAGAAGAAAAATACAGTTGGACAAAATAAAAGAGAAGAAGAAAAATACAGTTGGACAAAAAATTCCTGGTTAATATAGAAAAAAAAAAAATCTCAAAATATTTTTAGAGTTTAGGAGTGCTTAAATGCTCTCTTCAGATATTGTCAGGCTGGACAGACAAGAGTTGGTCTGATTGTCCATGAGAAAGATAAATATGAGTATATCAAGTCCCATAATCTTATTTATTTTGAGGGATTACAAGTAAACCTCTAGGAAGAATATTCCAGTTAAATGTGATTCACCACTAAGCCATGTAATATGGGTTGTAATTTTTGTGAAAGCGTTAGACATATATAAGTCTGTAAAGTGAGAGGACACTTCTTTTTTTACAGCTTGTGAATTCTAACTATGACTTGGTCTTTGACACTTTCCATATGCACTTTTTATTTCTTGCCATTTTAAGAGCAATTCAGTAGCGTGTGTCCCAGTGACATGTCAGTGTACCTGCCTCTCACTGCAAGACTCAGTACAGTTATTATCTCTTCTGTCTTAGATGCTAGATATTCTAGATATATAGCAGTGGCTTATAGCAGAGAAGACCATTTAATTGCTTCTTCATCTTCATTTCTACTTATTTCCTGTAAGGTGTGCTTACAGCTAGAATTACTTGGCGGCTGCTCAATGGCAACAAAACAAAGACATTACCTCGCTGAGTGGAATAGATCTACTTCTTCATATGGTAGTCTTTTCATTACTGGTCTGGCACTTTTATCATGTTATTTCTAAGAAGTGAACAGGAAAACAACTGTCTTGTCACTTACACATATACAAACCCTTGGTTGCCTGAAGTCGTGTAGTAATCATCCGGTCTCTGTAATACCACATATCTGTCAGACTTCATAAAACTTTTCAGTCGTTCTGCCCAAATTTGAATTCCAGCATTTGCTGATGATTCATCCCCAAAGTCAACAGAGAGAGGAGAAACAGCCGTTCCTGTGAAGATGTCTACCCTCCCTGTCTAACAGGGGACATGAGTACTTTTTCAGTAGAATGTTGGTTTCTCCCAAACTGAAATCTGTCACAGACACATATCAGTTTCAATGGAATGGATCCACACATAGGAGGAAGGAGATCCAGACACAGATCTCCCCATTTTGCCTAATTTGATTATGACATTCAGTAGTTTCGTATTATACACAAGAAGTATCAAACAGAAAGAAAAATAAACCTTGTTCTGGTCAGTTATGCTCTAAACTGACAACATGGAGGATAAAAATCTTTCCACAGAAGTAATGTTTGTCACCAGATGGGCATTTAATAGAACAGGAAGAAAGCTTGCATGTTGATTTATTTCCACATAACACACCCACAAAATACTCTAGGTTCTTGTACTGATCTTGTTTTGAATCAGAAGTAGAAATACCAGACAGTTTTCAAATCCCATTAGGTTTAGATACAGTTTGTCTGCTACATCTGTTTGAGGAAGAGATAAAGTGAGTCATGAAAAGTGGCAGAAGATGGAAAACAGAATGCATCTTTTCAAGATTTGTGAGACCACTAAATCCTTGTACTAGCTGATCTCATCTTAAGCAAATGTCTTCTATATTTTAAATAACTCAAAAAAACATTTCAGGAGAATAAGATCCAGCCATGTGTTAACAAATGTTCATTTATTCATGAGTTTCTAGTTCCCCTTATCACTAGGCCTTCCCATTGTGCACAAAGTTTTTCACCTGTTTCTTCAGAAGATCTAGTGTGGAGCTTCATAATTCATGTCTCTTTAAGGTAAGTCCAGCTGAAGAGAGAGAAAGGGTCCATCTGACAAAGTGGTGTCAAAGCATCTCTAATAAGAAGCTTGCTAATCTGGCAATGAGGTCCTCAAACAACATTCTGTGTGGAATGGTGACCAAAGCCTGATGAGTAGTCATACATGGGTTGACATGAGGAAATGCCTGGTGGACAGCATGACTGTGGAGGCCCTCACACTTCTTCTGTGAAAGCAGCTTCAAGGGGGACTCCCTTAAGTATCTGTAGCCAAATGCATATAGCACGGGAAAAGAATGGGAATAATGAGAAGGCCATGCACATCTGCAGATCTAAGAGCTCACTCGAACTACACAGGTGAGGTGAGGTAGCTTGTGCAGCAGGAATGCTGCGATGAGTGAACAGGAGCTCTTTAGAAAGGACAGGCAATAAGGAAAAGATGCATTTTGGACAAAGAAGTTGGCTGAATGCAGGAAGACTTGCCTGGGAACTCATGCGATACCAGCCATGAGCTTATGAGCAAGGATCAGAGGACAGATCAACGCAGGTGACATCTTAGTAGGCCTCTGTTGCAGATACCTTGATTTTATTAAGTCTTTCAACATTATCAAGCCAAACTGGAAAACCATGATTTGGACAAGTGGGTTGTAAGTTAGGTGGAAGTGTAGCTGGACTTCTAGGCTACAAGGTCTGTGATCTACTGGTGGCTGGTTGCTCATGGTATCCCTCAAGGATCAATGCTGGGGCCAAGAATATTCAGTGGCTTTATTAATGACCTGCACAACAGGACAGAGTGTACTCTCAGCAAGTTTGTGACCAATATGAAATGAGGAAGAGAGGCTGGTATCCTAGAGTGTAGGGTCACTGAGGGAGTGAGATATGGACTGACAGGAACGTCATGAAGTTCAACAAAAGTTCAACAAAACAAATGCCAAGTCCTGCACCTGGGATGGAAAACCTCCCTGAAGCAATGTGGGCTGGGGGCTGACTGGCTGAAAGGTGGCACTGGAGAAAAAGACCTTGGGGCTCTTCATGGTCACCAAAGTGAACATGAGCCAGAAATGTGCCCTCACAGCAACAAAGGCTGATCAAGTCCTGGGCTGACTTATCAAGAGTGTTGCCAGCATGTCCTGGGAAGTGACTCTTCCCTTCTATATATCACTTGTAAGATCACATCTGCGGTGCTTTACCTAGTTTTCAATTCTTCACAACAATAAAGACATTGACATACTGGAGCAAGTCCACTGCAGGCTACCAACATGATATGGGGACAGGAGCATATGAGAAGAAGTTTAAGGAGGAATCTTCCAATAGAAGAATTAGAGAAAGCAATTAGACTATCTGGATCTGCACAGTGATGGGATGAAAGGCAACAACACAGCTGCAAAAAAGAAAGTTCTGATTAGATAGGATTTTTTTCCACCATGAGGATGATAAAATAGTGCAACAATTGCCCAGAGAGGATGTGGAATCTCGTTCCACAGGAATATTCAGAATGAAATTGGACAAGGACCTGAGTAACCTGCTCAAAGCTGGGTCTGCTTCAAGCAGGGGCTGGACCAGATGATACCAACCAGCTCCTTCCCACCTACACTGTTTTTTGATTCTATCGATTAATACAGTGGCTCAGAGGGGGTCAGTGAGAAATGAAATAGTTAAATACTTGTCATAGCTGCAGAGCAAGCTGTTGCTTTGGTGTCTTTCTTATCTGTTTTTCTGGATTGTGATGTGTTACTTCTGACATATTCACCTCTCTCAGCACGAAAGTTGCAATTTACTTAATCTTATTCCAAGTGCCTGATTACAAGCCTTAATTACTCAGCAGACCTGACCATAATTAGTATCTGAGGATCTTCCCTTCGGGAATTGTGAGTAATGGTATATTCAGGCATCCAAAAAGTATCTTTGAAACAAAATGTTGTTTAATCTTAACGGTAGGAAGAAGGCAAAGCAAAAGATAGTTTTACAAAGCTATAAGTGTGTGTAGGTGAGATTCTGTTAACAAGATGTGAATGTCCACGTTGTCTGCATCTGAGATAATCTATCCAGGATCTTTTTATAATTACAGAATGTCTAGGACACAATTACAAATCAAATCAGAAATCTAGCATTGGTCATATGTATTGTACTCCAAAACTGCCTATGACTCTCCATTAATTATAAGCAAACAAATGCAGCCAAGGGCGACTATCTCAGCGACAGATACTGACACTGTAAATGTCTACATTATATTAAATAAATCCCAAGTTACAGCTCTAGCTTATCTCTGGAGTCTGGATTCCAGTCTACATCCCCAAATTTGCCCTTTAGCCTTTTTTGACTGAAGGCCTCTCCTTTTATTTTAATCCAAATTTTCTCTTCTCTGCTCTGTTTCCTGATCATGCTTAAGCCAAGTGAGTCAGCCTGCAAGAATGTTACAAGTTCACTTATAGACTGATGGAGCTGCAATATTCTGAAATGTTTATAAGAAATTAATATCAGGATTATAATATATACTGTTTACAGACAAACATGCTCTGCAGATTCATGCAGTGAACACCACAACAATCCTGTTCAGCCACAGCAGTCATAAAATATTTACATGCAGCTTCAAATTCATTGCAATAGTGTAAATATTTAAAGCAGTATCACTAGTATCTTGGAACAACTGTGGTAGTTCACACCCAGACTTACCATTTCAGATACTGCGCAAACACTGCCAGACATTTTCAGCAATTTTTAACAAGTTCCTGTATAACCATTTCACCTAGTAAGGGTGCATTTTCTTCTGTTAAACAGAAGTCAAAACCAAGACTTCTGAAACCAAGTGAGAGGTCTGCAAGAATCAATCCTCCACTAATTGCTGGTAAAGAGTTCATTTTATCCAGCTCATTTTACACAAAACATGTACAGGGTTGCAATAAAATTTTTAACAAATTTTTTACAACCTCCACCCAGAAAGTGAAGGAAGGGACAATGCCAAAAAGGTTTAGGCATGTTTGAGGAGGAGCAAATGGAGATTCCTGTGTATGCCTTTGAAACTCAAGCATTTTCTGGGACGGTGGACAAGGCACAAACAAGAGATCATGTGGTGGTGGGGGGGCAGAACTGAGAAATGCAGTTACATACCAATCCAATTTCAGTCTTAATTCTGATTTTATGAGGTCTAGCTTTGATACTTTGTTCATTTCCCAAAGCTTTCCAACATGCATTAGTTTTGGGGATCAATCAATTCCATTTGTCTCTTACATACAGATAAGATCTTAGATGTAGAGGGGTGCAATTCTGTTGTCTTCAAGAAGTCTTCAAAGATGTGTATGTGCAGAGGGAAAAGAAATTACATGGAAGTCTCTCAAAGATTATAAATTTATGTTAGTGTATCCCGCCTAAAGTAAGTCCTCTTCAAGGACTTACTCCAGGTTTCTCTGTTCTTTTTTTGTCAGAGAATGTTCTATTGCTAATAGGAGGTCTGTATAACACAGTGGTACACACACATCCTATGGGGTGAAGCCTTAAGTCACAACTGTAGAGAACAGCTATTTTCTCTGGGATTTGTACTCAGAGATCTTTAGAAAAGCAAAACAAGAAACACAGTAACTGCCCTTCTCTTTGTGCTTTTTATCTGCCATAGCTCTGCAAACTTATCAGTCACTATCATCTCTTGTCTCCTTTCCATTTTTCCCCCTGGAAGATCTAATGAAATTTCATTTCCAGAGGTTTGGCAACCTACCCAGAAACCTGTTTATTAGCTTTAAAGTCTTTGATCAGACCCAGCAGTTTATATTTCCTCTTTTTAACACAAGTACTTGCAGTGATGACAGCTCCAAGTCAGAGCCAAGACCCATAAATCACTGAAGGATTTTGTTTAAATGTAACTATTTATTTTTCTTGGCTGGTTACTTGTTGTTTATATTCAGCAAGGGTCAGCATATAGAGGGTAAGACCCACTAAAAATATTAATCCTAATGCATACAAGTCTCTTGGCATAAATCGTCTTCTTTTCCATAAGACAGAGAAGCTGTACAATAAAAATTTAATTTGCAAAGCTTTCACTCATGATATTAGCATTTTATATTGTGGGGGAAAAAAAGAGTGTAACATGGCACAGCATTTTCAGTAGGGACCTTACAATAAATCGAGTCTGAAGAGAAATGTATAACTTTTATTCCTCTTGCTCTCTGGTCTTCACTTCCAAGTGATATATCTGTTGTATATTTGGAAAGTTGATTAATGCACTTACAAAAAGTGTCTTGTACACTTCGGAGAAACGGGGTTTCATCAGAAAAAAAAAAACCCTCTTTAAAGGCAAATCATGTAGCTCATGATAAAAGTCCTGAGAAAGAAAGAAAAAAAAAAAAAGCAGCCGATGGCTGAAGTCTCCTCTTCCATTGGATATTATTAACACTGTTCCAGTGTCAAGTGCAGAACTGCATTTAGCAACTCTCACTTCAAATGCAGAGAAATCTACAGAGGCTTGAGCTTTTCACTAGTTTTTTAAAACCAATGGAAAGAAAAGAAGAAAGAAAACATTGCTCTGCTCTTGCAAGATTCCTTTTTTTTCACTCAGACTATGTCTTCAGTGGAGTACACTAGCAGTCGACTTACTTTTTCCACCAGTTAGAGAGAAGAAGGATGCTTAGAGGAAGAATAGAACCCTCCTGTTTGTGATACTTTTGAAGTCTTCCACTCACAACTAACAACAAGCTCATGCAGTGAAAAAGGAGCCCTAAATGGGATTTTAGCTGCTATATTCTTTTTCTCATCAAATTAATTGCAATGACTTTGAGTAGTACAGTTCATGCACCATTCAGGGACAAATACACAGCTCTTAGAAATGTGTGGAAACATATATAGAGAAACTAGCCTAAAAACATGGCAGAGCAAAATTTAATTGCATTATACATGAACATTTTTGTTTCACTTTGATTGCATTTGTGTCAGACTCTTTAGTCATTTTTCAACAGCGATCTTTCTTCTCTTTGTCTCCCCTTCCCATAAAACAACATAACAAAGGTTAAAAGCAGTTTTAAACGTGTAGTACCCATGCATTCAGTATTTAATTTTCATATAATTTGGGTGAAGACAGGATAATTCAAAACCTGAGTGACTACAAATCAGATGTATGCACTTTTATGACTCAAAAAACTCCGCCCAAACTAAGAGTTTCTACACGCTGTCAAATCTGTTTTCAGAGAAAAAAAAAAGAAAAATTATACATGAAAACAACCCATACAATCAGCTGGTTTTATTCTCATAAGGATTCACGCAAGGCAACCAGTAAAATGGTGCTCAGTCTTGATGCAGACCTCAGGCTGCAGCAGAGTAACAGCAGCAACCAGCAATAATGCAGCAGCTGGTTCATGGAGGATGAAATCCTTTTGGACTCATGTGTAGCATGCTGCAGAATTGACAAGGTGGCTTGTTTATTTTTCCAGTCCCACACAGGTCATTGCTGGAGGCATGGTATAATACGAGACCAGCTGTTTATTGTAGTGATTTGGAATGACAAACTTTTTGTTTTTGCTAAAGAGACAGATTTTTGAGCTGACAGTCTACCTTGTATAACACCTTGTAAAAAATCATGGCCCTCTTTTTCTGTCATGGCAAATGGCAGGTGACTCTTCTCCTTTATATCTTTTCCCTTGTTCATATTCCCTCTGGTTTTGATATAAAACTATTATTTTGTTGTGGTAGTATTTTACATAGGCTTTAATTTACAATGCAGACGGCAGTTGATTTAGTGCCAAGATTTTTTACAGGTATATCTCTATATATGCATACATACACACCATAAGTGACACCGCAAATGAATTAGAAAAATGAAAGATGTATCTTTTAAAATGCAAAGCAGATTTTTCTACTTTGAACTAAGAGGTGTGGGGAATCTAAATCATAAAGTCATCCTGAAGCAGAGATTAATTCTAATTAGAGCTCAGAGTACAGTGACAAAAGTGTCGATAAACGGCTCCCCTTCTTGTAGTGGCTTGCTTTTACTTGAAAAAGACTGCTTGGTTTGCAACAGAGCTTCTTTATATAATGTAAGAAAGGAAAGAAAACAGTCATAGGCAAAGCAACCAAATAATTGTCACCACTAAAAGATGACTAAAAAATCTTGTCCTTTCAAGGAGGATGGTTTCAACAGAGACTCAGAAGTTTTCTCCTCAGATTGCCTGTGGGTATGGCTGGCTGCGAAGTGTGTATTCGCCTTCAAGCATTGAAACAGGAGTCCTTGTACACAAGCACTTCAGTCTCTCATACTGTGGACAGTGAACTAATCTGAACCATTTCTGTGTTGTTTTTCAAAATTCCTCATTATAATACCTTATAACCAAGAAGTGATACTGTGTTTGATACAGACAATTCTTGAATGAAGATGTCTCAGCTGCCCTTGAATGGCATGTAAATATGAGTACTATTACACATGGACTTAGCGTACAGCCACAAGTTACCACCCTGCAAGAAATATGCACAGGGTGATGATGAAAACAACAAAACATGGCTGCATGAGAACATCTTTGGCTACTTCTTTCAAAGGCAAGTTATCGCAATCCTAGTAATTTTTGAAAAAATTATTAGAAACATAGTATCCAATTTAAACCCCAGGTAAACTACTCAAGCACTTAGACCTTCTGTATTTCCTCCTGCTAATGGACTCCCAGCCTCTCTGGCAAAGTCTGAAATATTTTCAGCAGACAAATGCACAATGCTGTCCTTGTTCTTGCTACAAAATGAAAGTTAAGATATTAAGTGATTCAGAACAATGTGTTTGAACAGTGAACAAACTGCTGATTTTAGTAATTCTTTATACGCCTTGTGGGATACAGGGTCACCCCATCTCGCCACAGCTTTGGCAAAACAGCAACTGCCTGTCTCTCTGCACCCCTCCTCTCTGAGCTGGGCCTGGAAATTTGCTCAGCCAGAAGACAAAGTTAGTATTTCCATCTTTCGGAATTCTTCCCTCTTATCTTGTTGACAACAAACATGATGAGGATGAGCAAAGGACACACTGGGCTCACAGGTTTTGCATGGGCCAGATCAGTCAGGGATTCAATTAATTTCCTGCAAAGCTCTGTCTCTGCAAGGAGATGCACAAGCCATCAATTCTCCTTTGCCTACATATGGATCAAGGCTGCAGGACACAAGATCTAAAACCACCAGAACCTCCTCTTGGACATAGCATAAATTAAAAACAAAATTAAAAGTTAAGAAGACCGTAAATCCATGAGGCATTCACACGTAAGTATTTGTTTTTGAGTTCCTCTGTCAAAGAAACCTGCCAAGTTTCTCTTGCGGAGGAAGCGTATGTAACACTTCCTATTCTTGAGAAGCAGTGTTACTTAAAAAGTCCTGTCTGAAAATAGAGTGGGACTGCAAAAGACTACTAAGAAGAAAACAAGGAAAATAAAGACAGACGATCACTTTAGGGCAACATCATATCAGTAGTGGGAGAAAAGGTTTAGCTGGCACAAAAAGCTCACCACCTGCATCTCCTTTAATGCCTCCTCACTCCATTGCTACGAGTGATTGATGTTCTGGTAGACACGTTTAGCATTTCAGCAACTTCTGAGTATTCAGTGAAATTTCTTATCAGAGAGTGGATCCATGAGTCTAGTCCTTAAACAAGCAAGACAGTAATATGGCTATTTCCTTGGTCTTACTATTTGGGTGTACGTTTTCCTGGAAATCTCACTTACAGCAAATCAAATCTCTCTCAAAACAAATAATTTGTTTGGCAAAGGAAGAGAGAAAAACTTGTTACATGCTGCTACCTTATAGCTGTAATAAAGAAAAACCTCAGACTTTTGCAGCTTTTCTGCACAGTGGTCTGATTGCAACTTGACAGGGTCCTTTGGGACTTTCATTTAAGCTCAGGTCCTCCCTCAGTTCACCTGAGCTATGGTGCTATTTGCCAGGCCATGTATCCCGCTGACGTGGGCCTGACCATGGACCAGGCTTCCTGGCTTGGCCTTGGACCTGCCTGTGACTGGCGAAGCCCCTGCCCTCCTAGCCCAGGACTCTCATGTGGCTACTGGCCCCCAGGGAACTGCCCATCCCTGCTCCATCCTGGGTCTTTCCTTAAGGGGGCAATTCTCAGCAGTACTGCTATGTCCAGCAAGATTAAAACAGCTAGGCAAGTTCTCACACCCCAGTTATAGCACTTGAATACCTCTGTGTATCTGTCCTTCCTCAAGTAGGTCCAAAATGTCAGAAATACACAGTTTTATGTTGTTTGCTGTTTCTCTCATTTCACCTAATGGCTCTGTAAAAGGCTCTTCCTCATGCTGTGTATAGTAGAGTTGTCACTCTGAAATGGAAAGGGAATGTTCTCATCCAGAAAACATTTAACATTTTAGATGTGGTGCCCAGGACAAAACAAAGTCCTGTTGAAGTGAGAAAGCAAAAGAAATGACACCTTTCCCCAGCCCAGGAAAAACACCAACAAAACGTTAGGATGCTCACCTACAGTACCAGGTGCTAAAGTTCATGTCCCAAATCATTCACAGAAGAGCCTTGACCTCAGCTTAACAGTACCTGAGCTAATAATATTATACCATTCACTCTTCAGGGCTGGATGGTGTATAGTTCCTCACTGAGGCTGTACCTCCTCTCCACAAACACCCAAACTAGATATGTTCTGGAAGAACAGTTATAAGTTTGAAGAATAAAAATTTCTGTTATGACAAAGACATTTAATCTGAACATTCCTGACGGGCTCTCCTGCCAGGCAAAACATCAAAAGAATTTATTTAAATAGCCTGTAATCAGTTCTTTTTATGACATGAGGTAGTTTAATAGATAGCTTTTTAGGTTTTCAGTGGATTATTATTTTTGACAGTGGGTTTTAGTACTAATCCATTTCAGAGCCTCCTTAACTGAGAGTGTTTAGTTTAGAAAAGAGAAGACTCAATGAGCAGACTTCAAATGCTTTAAAAGCTCCTGCAAGGAGCTGGTAATAGTCTGTTCTTCATGGATAAAAAAGAAGTAATGGACTTAAATTGCACTGAGGCAAGGCCAGGTTAGTCATTATCAAAGACTTTCTAAATGGTAAGGGATAGTGAAACCCTGAAACATGCTGCCTGAGAGAAGTGTGATGACTTCATTATTGTAGGTCACTAAGAAAGGGCTCAGCAAACATCTGTCAAGAAAAGAGCAGTTATAACTGATGCTGCCTTGGACCAGAAGGAGGAAATAGATGTTGTTTCTTCTTCTACGAAACTGTTAACATCCAACCAAAACCCAGAGGATATATAAAAAAGAAAAGGAAATTTCTCAAAAAGTTTTTCTTAGATTAGTGTAGAATCGCCTCCTACATTTAGAAGGTTTTGAATATTGAAATGTTCAGTGCTGCACTCTACCCTTTCTAGAAATGAAATAAGGCTTTCTAGGCAGCTCTTTTTCACTCTGTTGCTACATAAAACATGATTAAATCACATATATGAACCTTGGAAACTCTGTTCCACAATTATTCAGTTATTTTCTTTAGTTTTAAAGTTTCATTCTCTTTTTCGCATGTTCTTTTTAAGTTTGGACTTCAGTTACACAACACGTCTTCTACATTTGTGTTCCTTGTGTACCATGAACCTCCATTTCAACTCTTGAGGTCAAGAAGTTTTAGATGTGTGTTTGAAATCAAACAAAAATTTTCTTGAATTTCGGCCTTGCGTAATACAGTATCACAAATATTTTTAAACAAAAATTGAAACCCCAAATCAGAATGCCTTGTATAGATTTTAAGATGCAGAAGCATGGAAAAAAAACAATACATGAATGAATCTTTGTTATAATTCAGTTAAGAAGAGCCAGAACTTCAATAACACAAAATAAAGTTAGCAAAAAATATCAGGATCCCACAGATTTCAGGATATGCAGCTAAACAGGGGAAACTTCAGCCCTGCCTGAAGGTATGTGCGGTCTGAATATGATTTAGACTCCTTACATACCTGAACTTTAATAGGTAGTAGATTACAGTACAATCCTGCATCTTCCAGGATTTTTTGACTGGGCAAAAAGGATAAATGGGAGTTCTTACTCAGCCCCATTGTGACTTAGCATAACACTATATGTAGCAGGGTTAAAAATACTCAACAAAGCGTTCAGCTAGGATGGGTAGTAACAGCTACAACCCTTGAAAATATCAGCACACAGACGCTCTCTGTTCTTCTAGGTTTCATTTCAGTCTGAGTCCTTCACAGAGTAGCCTTCTATACCCTGAGACTGTCTGGATGCAGAACATGCTGAAATAACCAGCGTGGAGTGGTATGTCCACTCTCGTGTTTCTCCAGATATTTTTGGAATCATCATTTTGTGAATTCATTGTATGGGCACACTTCATCTGATATCTCCCTGAGGAAATTACCAGAAGTTCTCACAAAAAAAAAAAGAAGAAGATTCCTTTTAAGGTAGGTAGGGACCTACACACGAAGAAGCAACACTTCCCGTCATCTCTTGTAATCAGAATGCAATAAGATCAAATGAAAAAAAGATTACTAAAACATTAATCCTATTGTTAATCCCACTGTTGTGGCTGCTCCTTGCCAGAGTTTGCAATTCAAAGTCTTAAATCTTTCTAGCCTGAATGCCAGTTGTATCTTCCTTCTTGCCTTTAATATTACAACTATTCATTATAAAATTCATCTTCTTTTCAGTTTTATTTAATTACAGAATTGGACATAACTAACTTTTGAATAGAACTAAGCCTGTCAAATTCAGCCATCATCACAATATAAGCATGAACAAATTGTATGGTAATCTGGCAAAAATGCCCTTGACCATCACAGAAGCAAGCAGGAAAAGTAGATGAATCCATTGTTTTATGTTCTGCTTTGTAAGTGAGGGTTAGAGCTGCAAATTTTTACACCTATTTTCATATTTGTGTATATGACTCTTGCAGTTTAACCCGGCAGCTGCCAACTAGGACCACGCAGCTGCTCACTCACTCGTGCCCCCGACAGTGGGATGGGGAGGAGAATGGGAAAATAAATATAACACGGGTTAAGATAAAGACAGTTTAATATGTCAACAAATGAAATAATAATAATAATAATAAAAAATATGCAAAGCATGCTATACTGAACACAATTTTTCCCACTGGCTGACGACTGGTAGCACAGCCAGTGTCTGAGCAGTGATCACGGAACCCACAGATTTTCCGGAGCTCACAGATTTCCTGGAGCTTGCAGATTTCGCCGAACTCATGAAATTTGCAGAACTTGCCAAACTCACTATAAAAAAAAGGGTTGAACTCCCAGAAAAGAGTTTCTGCCTCCCAGGAAACCACCATTTATAAACTGAGCATGATGTCTATGTTATGGATATTTCCATTCACCAGCCTGGACTAGCTGCCTGGCTCTGCTGCATCCCAGCTGCTGCATACCTGCTCATTAGCTGAATATGAGAAACTGAAAAAAAGTCCTTGATTTCTTAGCAACAGTTAAAAATGTCAGTGTATTATCAACATACTTCTCATACAGCAGCTACTCGGAGGAAAAATTAACTCTATCCCAGTGAAAACCAAGTCAATGACATTCCAGTAAATGGCAAAATAATCTCACCTCATTCAATCGCAGAAAGTAGTTTTACATGTTATTTCTCAACAGTTATTGTTGTTACAATAATGCACTGGAGTTTTTGTTAAAAGACCACTAGAAAGGTGCTGTTCCTCTATCAGATTACTGTATATTGTTGCTCTTCAACATTTTTTAGTATAGAGGATTAGCCCTAGCATAACACAACACTTTCAAAGCTGTAAGGTAATTCTTCTTCCTTCCCTTGCACCTAAGAATACTCTGTACCATGAATTAGACCCTTAGGCTGTTTCTGGCACCCAGGTGGGGAAGGGTTCAGTGTTGATGTATTCATCTGCAGCAACATGAAAAGTTCTTTTCACAATGCATGAGAAGAAAAATGGATCAGCCCTCACTTTTCTTGGCTGCATTGTCTCTGCAAGCTACTGAAATAAACAGCAGTTGACTTATCACTGTCCCTTATCACTTGAAAGTACACAGGAAAAGAATTCACTTGAAAGTGCCATTTAAACAGCCATTTCTCAAAGTAAACCCATTTTCAAGCAGGTAGTGTTTTCAGGTGATGAAGTTTAACTTGTCCAAGACATTTTCATTTACCTTCTTAGGCATAAAAATATAGTTGGTGTTGAAGTGACACCTTTATTGGTTTTAGTTAGCTTCTAAGAGACTAAATCAGAAAACTCAGGACGAAGAGAACAATTTTGCTCTTTGTGGGTTTGCCCACACACGCTGTTTCTTATGACATAACTTTAGGCCTTAGTTCAGGAAACTAGTTGTGGGCAAGCGGAATGTCAGAACCATGCTTGATTGCCATTGAAATAGAGAGAACTCAAGGCACAGCTAAAATTAGACATGTAATAGTTGCTGCTTCATATAGGGCCAGTCGAGTGGGCAAGCAGGGCTGTCTGGTAAGGAGTACAAAGCACAGCGACTCAGATGATCTGGTTAATTTGGAAGACTATGAAACAGTGATCCCTATCCTCTTTCCCTTGCTCATCCAAGGATGCTATTCACAGCTGATTAGAAAATGTAGTGATTTTTTAAGCAAAAAACTCAGTATTGATTTTATGTACTCTTAGCAAATCTTCTCCCCCAGAACTTCCCCTTTTGTCCCAAAGAAAGGTATAGAATCAATTGCATTTAGTAATGGAAAATTATTTGAAAATATTCTGCCAATTTCTCTCAAGCCACTGAAGCAAAATAAAAGTAGTTACTCATATTTTTGTTTTGTAACACTTCCAGGTTTGCCACGGGTCTATTCCCCTTCAAGAGGAAGAAAACCATCTCTTTCAGAGATCTTCAATTAAATCATAAAGAATAGTAATCAGAATAGTAAAAGCCTGTCAGAAATGGTGCTTGACTGAACGACTTGAGAAATGTAGTTTAATTCCCACATGGTTCATCTTGGGATCTTTAAGAATGTCTTCCATATCCAGGTTGGTATCCTGTCTTCTACATTACAGAGTCTTTCTTTGTGTCTTCTCATTTTTGTTGAAACTGAGGTTTTCTTATCAAAAGGTACAGTTTTGAGACTTTCACACATCCTGAATAAAAGGGTTTTTCAGTGGACAAATTCGCATCTTTCCTTAAAGTAGCATTTCCTCCAATTAATCATAATTTCTTTTTCCTTAACTTCTGTAATAAAATTTATGAAATAATAACTTTTCTGGCTGAAGCAGATAATCCCAGTTTATGAATCTATAAAGTGCAGGGAATAAAAATTAATAGTATTTCTTTACAGAAATAAGTTCCATATAGAATGAAATAATATTTTGTGATTTATTTGAATAATCTGAAGCTACATACATGGCAGTGCAATTATCCAGCTGTTACAGTTTCAAAATGGAGTATAAAATCACTGCATTTTCACTTTCGTAAATGTCTCCTTGAAAGAGTTTCAGAACATAGTATGACTGATTTATGTACTGAATAACGGGTGTAGCAAAAATATTTCCAGTTATGTGTAATATGATAGATTGGAAAATAATTAGCCAGTCTACATGTTGCAAAATGCATTTATGATTATGCGATCATGATGTTTTGATACAGTATAGGTGTTCTTGTATCGCTCCACAACAACCACATTTCTATTATGTTTATCTGCCTGCTCAAAGCCTGTTAAATAGGAATTCACTGTGGAAGTATGAGCCAGAAAAGCACTAATTAAACCTTTCAGTAGAGGAAGGAGTTAAATTCACTCTGTCCATGAATATCTTACACTCTTTTTCTGAAACTCTTCAGAAAAATTCTAATGCTATATTAAAAAACAACATCTGAAATTTCAGATGATTCAACTTAGTTTTGTTGGAGATAAAGGGCATAAAGGTAGTTACAGGTGAAGTGGTTATTTCCAGTAACTGAATCTGAAGACTGAAGTGTGTTCTTCCAAAAGCACATTGTAATATTTAGTCAATGCCCTTGATTTGCATGAGAAACCTCTGGAAAAAATACCACAGGGACATTACACAACAAGGCTTTTAAAAAGGCAAAGTTTGACTCATGAATTTAACTAGTCCAAGTTAAGGAAATAGATGCAAAAGAGACATTTTCAGCCTAGAAATTTATGTCGGATATATTCAATGAGTGCAAACATTCTGTCCTGTTCCTGCACATAGGACATAAAAAATTATTTACTGTTGCTTTAGGTATCAAAGAGAAACACTAAACACACAAACCTGTCCCTCAGGAGTTTTCAGCATTCACAAGCTTTTTATTTATATATAGATAAAAGGCACCTGCAGCTGTATGTCATTAAAATAAAGAATGACCTTCAGTGACCAATAAGGCTAATCAAAGAAAAGTTTTTCCCAAAGGGCATAGCTCTACTCACTTTTCCCTCCAGAGGAAGTCAGGATGGATTTAGGTAATAAGAATATGTTCAGCCTTCCTCAGACTTTCCTCTGTTAATTACAGTGCGTTGTGTACATTGCATCTCTGCTTGTGTACAATAGGATGCAAATGAAAAGAAACTACAGGACTATTTTTAAAAGGTAAACAAAACTATTTTACAGTGCAGCACTCACTAAATTGGATACAGTGCTAAGCCCACCTGATAACACAGACCCTCGGAAAATAATGGTGATGGAAGCTAAACAGGCATCCTGTGTTGGGGTTGATGTAGCTTGAGAGTTAGCATGACTAGGCTGCTTAAGCAAAACAGTTAGCATAACTGAACAGGCCGCTGGAAAGGACAGCTAAGAATAACAATTGAGAAAGTTCTGATAGTGCACATGATGTGGGTTAGCAAAAACAAGATGTGTTCAAGGACATGGAGGTGGTCTGTTGCTATTGGCGTTATTGCATAGTTACCCATCATAAGGGAATATGGGGTGCGTGAACAGCACGTGATTTATGTCTATATCCTATCCGATTAAGCGTGATCGCGTGTGCAGATATGAAAAATGTATATAACCACGCAAGCAGACCAATAAATCGGATCGACTGTGCATTGTATCAATGTGTGAGAGTCATTCCTGTCCCTGCATGGATGCTGAAACTCGGCAATCCTGCTAGATAAAAG
>Ga0065711_1037066_pt1 | contig 20232 bp, 11 predicted proteins | sample Hoacrofraction12_FD_59098 | JGI IMG/M metagenome (GOLD analysis project Ga0065711, IMG submission 59098) | Hoatzin crop microbial communities from Cojedes, Venezuela - Epithelial fraction 12 v2 (version 2) | ecosystem: Host-associated > Birds > Digestive system > Esophagus > Crop | place... | reverse complement strand
CAAGACCCGCCTGGACAAGGTCCTGTGCAGCCTGCTGTAGGTGACCCTGCTTTGGCAGGAGGGTTGGACTAGATGACCCACAGAGGTCCCTTCCAACCCCTACTATTCTGTGATTCTGTGATTCTGTTCATTCTGTTTCCCATGCTTCCTTTTTAATTGATAGTGAACCTGAAACTGCCTGCTACTATCTATGATATTAATTATACACCTGTAATTTATTAACTGGTTATATGATTGGATTAACCATCTACTGTTCTGCTATTATTCCTTGTGTTTTCTTCTGCTTTTCTCTAGGTGTTGTTACCTACATAACATCTGAAACGTGAAATGTGCTAGAATTAGTGCACACCACGCTCTCAGGCTCTGATAGCTGGGATGGGAAGGTCTGCTTTCCCTGCAGATGTAAAGCAGTATCTATAGTAAACCTTTTGCATAGGGGTTCCTGAAAACTGTGAACGATTTACTTCAGACTCTTCTTTAGATAATATTTTGGACAAATTTGTGTTCCTGAAGTTGTTGTTTTTAACCTGTGTTCTGATTTAAATGCCTTTCTTTTCTTGTCAATGCCACAGAAATTGGGAAATGGCAGGGAGCAAAGAGGAAAGATGGTGCAGGTACAGCAAAGGCCTGGAAGATCTCTGGCTTTATCTGCCTCTCTTGCTGATTTCTTACTTGTGTTTCAATGAATCTTGCAGCCTTTTTCTTCCTTTAAAAAAAATGCACTAAGAAGTCATCTGATTGCAAGGAATCATCAAAATGTAAAGCTTGTACTTCACGGCTTCTTTGTCCCTTATGCCATTATCTGTAGTTTACCTGGCAAAAACACTATGTTGTGTTTTCAGGGAAGGCAAGAGGAAGGCAACAAGGAAATAATTCTGTTATTCAAACCTTCACTGTAGCGAGCACATGTTTTCATACTAGCTGTTTACTGTACATTTTTGAACTTGCATTTTACTTCGTATAGAAGTCTTCATATAACCACTTAGCTTCCCTAGAGCGGTTTAGGAGGAGCAAGAGGTAGTGTATCTTTTTAATAGATAGCTACTGATGGAGTCTATTGTGGTACTGCTGACTGAGCGAGATCCATGTTAATCCTGTATATTTTAGTCCTGTGTGCATTTCTGTCTCCTCTTATTTGTGTGTGTTACAAATGTGTGTACTTTTAACTGTATTCAGAATTTGGTGTTGGATGCAGGAAAGGAAATGTGGAGAGTTTGACAGCAGTGGGTGTACAACTACAGAAAGCACCTGAGAGACACTTCTAATAACCCTTCAAGCAGTTGACTGATTTTAAAGCGTACCAATCCCCTGCTTAGAACTTAGGTATCTGTAAGTGAATATCTTTGCCTCTTCAGTTTTGCACAAAAGCATAAATGGTGTGCATTTCCTCCAGCAGCTGGCCAAAAGGAAAACACGCAAGTAGCACAACTCAAAGTTGTGGCTGTGCCACTTTGTTTCTGTTTTACCCTGGTTTCTACCCACCTCTCACGAGAACTGATGTGGCTGCTTTTCTGTGGTAAACTACCTTACAGATTTGTAAGGGTTAAGCTTCTTTTCACCCTTTAGAAATTTTGATGGCTAGAACAACAGATTTGCAAATAAGTGTAAAGATTTTAAGGAGCTATTTACAGACCCTAGTGGATATGAATTTTTCTGAGAGAAAAGCGGGTAGTTTAGACCCATTTTACAGTAGAGCAAAGACTCAGATGTTCAGAGATTTGTCCAGATTCACACAGGCAGTACAGAAGCTTTCTTTGGTAGTGGGACACTCGGACCCCTGTATTCCCGTATGGTGAGAGAGACCCATATGGTTCGAAGTCTGGAACAGACATTAACAGTTCTGTTGCAGCCTTTGGTAAGGTTTACTACACAGGTCTACTTGCAAGTGAAGTGAAAATGGATAAATGATTTCAGCAGCACTGTCTTTGTATGTCCGCCTTTTTCATTGATTGGTAACATGAGCGTGCAGATCCTGTCCACAGTGACACAAATTTGTAAGTGGTGTCCTGCAGTAGTGTCTGTTTATTATTTTAGCACGCATAGTGGTGTTGGGTTGACAGTTGGACTTGATGATCTTAGAGGTCTTTTCCAACCCTTGAATCATTTTTGTGGCCCTCCTCTGGCCCTGCTCCAACAGGTTCATGTCTTTCCTGTGCTGAGGGCTCCAGAGCTGGACGCAGGACTCCAGTGGGATCTCACCAGAGCGGAGCAGAGGGGCAGAATCCCCTCCCTCGACCTGCTGGCCATGCTGCTTTTGATGCAGCCCAATATGTGGTTGGCCTTTTTACCTTTCAAAATTTTTACCTTTCAAAATCAAGCTTCTAGCTGATGCCAGGGGAAAGGCAGATGGATTTCTTGCATACCGGCTGTGTGCTTCCTCATGTGCACACCTTGATTCTACCTCATGCTTCACATTGACTCCCACTGGCGTAATTTTAAAAGCATGTGCTTTTGCAAAATGTGCAGTAATCCTACTTTTGAAAGTAGTGTTTAAATTCCAGACTAGTGTTTTTTGAAAAAAAACTATTTGTGTGAGGTGAAAGAAGCTGAATATTTTAAAATCTGTATAGGATTCTCTTGAGTTCTGGTATACTGATATCATAACGATATCACTAAACTTGACCTCAGTAGGCACCAATATTGGTTTACTACAGCTTTATTTAAGGTAAATTTCAGAAATGCAACTAGTTTGCCTTTTTTCTGTCAACATTTATACAAGTTTTCTTTGTGCTGAGGTCCTATGTGACAGTATTTAGTGTATTTAGTTACAATGAGTTACCTTTTACTTTAAAAGAACTTGCAAAACTTGAAGCAGTTGTGAAATTTGCATTTATCTGGAACAAAGTTGTTTATCTCCATGAATTGAATGGCATCACTGTAGTACAGGGTCACAGGGGTTAACTTCTTGTGCTTACACACGAAAATTGGTATGCAAGTGGGACGTTGAATGTGTGGTGGGAGGCTTTTGTCCCTTCTCCCCAAGACATTTTGGCAGAGCTTGTATGAAAGCAATGGGGCACATTCCTCTATTGTCCTGTTAAAGAACAGTAGGCTTCTGTTGTATTCCTGTTAAATGCAACTTCTGTGGTGTTTTTGACAGGGAGTAGATTCCTTGTTCATGCATGTTTCTGAAGAAAAATGACATGCAGATGAATAAAAGTTGTAGGTTGATGCCACATCACATATCTGCTAGCCAGGCTGGTGGGAAAGCAAGCAGGATTGTTAGCTGGGGACACAAACTGGCATTTCTGCAAAATGTTATTCTGTTGGGGCTTGCTTCAAATAGGCTGACCAGCATTGGAGCACTGAGCTGGTAGGGTCCGGAATTGGTATGGACAAGGATGAGATTGAGGAAGGGAGCAGCAAATACAGACCTACACTGCTGAGCAGCAGATACCTGTCTGTGTTGGCATCCTGTTGGAAATGTTTGTGTAGTTCACTGGGAACTGGTTTGTAGCGGAAACAGAAAAGGAGAAGGAAGAGCTTTGAGTGAAGAGAGGATCTCTGCTAATTCACTTACATTAAGTTTAGGAATGCGCCTCAAAGAGGAAAACCACCAAAACTCGAAGTAGTGTGGCTTTGGTTTTCAAAACTGGAGAGTCCCAAATTCTCAGGGTATAAATGCACAGGGTTGAGTTGCAGGAAAAGTACTGAACTTGCCTTCACCAGAGGCAAGTAAAATTCTCAATCTCAGCTTCTCAAACTGTGTCAGTCTCGGTTTCTTAAACCAGCCTCAAAGTGTCTTGGTTTACTGGCTGAAATAGGAAGCATGTTGCTAGTTTGCATCACAAAGATGGCACGAGACAGATGAATCTATTGATATTTATTGGAAGTGTTATGTGACAAGGATGGGGGCTTGTATTATGCCCTAAAATGAAGGATTGCTGAACTTTCTGCATACATTTTTGCAATATTGTGATGTATGACCAATTTGGTGATGAAGTGGAGAGCTTGGTTTACCTGGCTTTTGCAGCTCTGATGCATACAGATCCTGCAAAGGGATGCTGTCATACAGATTGCTTTTACCTAGGAAGTTCATGGTTCTCAGTCTGCTGAAACTGAAGGCACGTGCTGAACTCTTCATCTTTGAGGAAACCACTTTTATGTTTAAGATGTGAATTTTCAATGGTGTATATAAGGACTGTTTCCACCGTTTGCGCTTCCCACATTCAGTCTTTTAGTACTTGTCCATTCATGTTATATCTCCACTTATTAAGTAATAATTTTTTAAAAAAGGCAAAGCTATTTTCTGCAATGTTTTATTTCCAGTTGTGTTTTTATTGGAGACATGTTCCATCAGGAGCAATGAATGACTTCAGCTCCTTACCTCTAAATCCGTTAGCTGTAGGACCCAAGAGACAGTTCTTTTATGGCTAGGTTGGGCAAAAAAGTCAACTTGGTAATATGTAGTTCTTCTCTCTTGTGTGAAATATTTGCTTATATGCCCACGATGTTGCACAAGTCTGAGTTTCTAGAAGTCTGTATCTCTTTCCTAGACAGTAAAAGACATTCCCTTCAGGTGAAGTGATGAAGATATAAGCTGCGACTGAAGTCTTGTGGTCTGCTTAGATGTTTAATCGTCTGAATATTTTAAACCGCTGGCTGTTTGTAAGCCTAATTTTGTAGATGTTTTCAGAAGATAGTAGTTTAGCTGATACTCTCTATTTATTTTCCATCTTTTTGTAAAGTAATGTATAGACTTGTTGTAGCCCATGTGTCTTAACCAGAACCAGAAGGGAGTTATAAGAGACTTGGTAGTGTACGTAGTTGCAGCATTGTAAGAAATCAAAACGAACCAGTATGAGCGTTTGTACGTGCATTTGTGCAAGTGATCATTTATGGCCAGTGATGGATGTGTATTGCTTTCAGATAGCGGTAGGTAGCTTTGTTAGCTCTTGGGGCAGAAGCCTGCATTTTTGTAACAGGAGACCCCAGTAGGCCATGATCCGTGCTTTGCCTGCAGTGCTGAATGGCCGTGGAGTGCAGAATAGGTGACTGCTTGACGTCCTGGGCAGAAGGTGATCTGCTTATTTATTTTGTTCATTTACTTTGCACCGTAGAAGCACGATTTTGATGTTCATTCTTGTCAGCTGCCCCTGCCCAGATCTCAGTGTGGAGCGTTTTCTGCTGCTGACCCAGCGGTGCAATGCGGGGGCAGAGGCTGTGGAGCAGCTTGCAGGCTTGCTGTAGGTACCTGAGCCTCGTCCCGTGTCTGGGCTGGGCTCCGCTGGTCCCCCGGAGGAGAGCCTGAAGCACAGCAGCATGTTATGATTTGCCTTCTTTAGGTCAAGCTTTAGCACTCCTGTGCTCATTCAAGGAGAAGTATGGGGCAGGAGGGAGAATGTCTACTCTTTCTCCTGTTTTTGCTCAGATTTCTCCATCTTTCTGCTTTCCTAGGTGTCAGAGCCCATTTTTTATTCAGCTTTAGACACGTGCGGACCAACAGGAAGCATCAGGATTTAGGGGTCACCATGTGAGACAGAAAAGCAGCAAGGCTTTAAAGCTAAGAGGAGATTTGTTTAGGTAAATATAAAACCAAAATACAGAGAATAGCATGGGGCATAAAGTGTGATCACACTTCTTGTCAGCACGTTTCAGTGTTAATAATTAGATTTGTGGCTCTAATTAATTTCTTACTGCAGTAATTTCCAACAGACTTCAAATGATTGAACGCTTTGAGAAATCATTCTCAACCTCCCATGTATTTCTAGCATGTTATGTAGAAAAGGTCAGATTTTTGATTTGAAACTGATGACTGCTGAAGGGCGTGTTGCCTCTGGCATTACCAAGCAGATTCTTCAGGAATGGATATTTGAATTTGGTAGAGCCCTTCTGAAACCAGTATCATCTCCTGTGGGCTTCAGCATTTATTTGCCAATGTAACTTATGAAATTCAGGACCTGTGTGCACTGCAGTGAATGCTAGGTTTAAGTTAACCCTAGTCTGGATGGGGGTGGAGAAGAAGAGATAAATGTTTAATCAGGAATTAAGTATTTTTTATTGCTATAAAGAAAATTGCCCCTTTTGCTGAGAAAGAAAATTGCCTTTTCTTTGAGAAGGTGAGCAAAAGCCCTGCACTGAAAAGGTTGACCACTATGATGACTGAATGATTTAAGGGAAGGGTCATGATGGACTTCCATTCTAGTACCCCAAATAATGCATTTTGCATTTTATGATCATTTTCAATATGTATTCAATATGAGGTTTTTGAAATTTAAAAAATACCTATGATTAATTCTGCATATGTAGTTCAGCATCATATTCTTTAGGTCTTATTTATAAAATTTTCATTGATAGCTTCCCCTTAGTACCGACGTGATCTATAAAAATGGTCAGAACTGTCATTACATGTGAAAGGAACAAGAATTTCCCATCGACTCTTGTAAATATACATTGTAATTGGATTTCCTTGTGTATTCGTGAGTGTAAGTGCTGTCAAGCCATCAGTGTTCACTGCCAGTGTTCAGTAACAATAGAGCGTGAAAATGTGGAAAGGGGCCATGCTGGCAGCAGTGCTGTCCATTACAAGTTTTACCTGAAACAGCAGAGGAGAAAATATTTCTTCCCATGTTTGCTGAACTGTGACAGTATGTGCTTGATGTTAGTAGCACGCTCAATTCTCTTGCCGCTCCATAATGGTCACTTCTGCTATAAAAAGAGACATTTAAAGTAGAGCATGATCCAAGTAAAATTCTAGTATTCACTATATACTTGTGTGTTTTTTTATTTGTTTGGTGATTTTTTAAATTTTTTACCTTCCTGGGACATTTTCCATATCAAGATTCAATTTTTATTGCATTTTGTGGTTCTTTTTGCCTGCTGCTTGTTTTTTTAAAGGTATTGACAAGCACCAAGTCCCCAGTGAAAGAAATGGGGATCTGCTCTTGAGATCAGAGCGAGGTCAGTAATTGCCATGAGCCGTATGTTGTCCCACGTTAGCTCTTTGTGCAGTGACACGCAGAGGAGCACTGAGGAAGAAACAGTGGTAAGTGGATTGCTGAACTGCGTGAAGTCAAGGAGCAGTTCCCGTTAGAGGCAGTGCGCAGGAGGTGTGGCCGCAGTAGTGGCCAGAATGGTGCTTTGAAGTGGAAAAGCATTTCATTTCCTCATTTACTGCATAAATCATACATGCAAAACCCATTTGCTTCATCTTTATGTACCAGAGGAAAAGATGACTCTAGGTGCTGAGTTTTCTGTTAGAGGATTCTAAATATTGGATTTTCCATTTCCAGAATTTCATTTACATGATTATTTTTTGGCTTTGAGCAACAGTTGTTCAATAAATACTCAGTGATACATTAGTTACATTTATTAAGTGTTAACTGCAAAGAGCTTTTTCCCCTCTTTTTTTTTTTTTAAATAAAGACAATCAACATCAAGTTCTGTAGGTTGAGTTTTTTAGAATGTACGCTGTCACATTGGAAGTGTCTTTGGTAATATTAGGTGTGCTAAAACATAAAGAGGAATGACTGGCATGTCCTGGAAAGAAAGATCGAAGGGCATGAGGACTGTGCAAAATAGGCATCAGTTGTGTTACTCAGTTTCCTAGGGAATTTCAAAGAAAATTTCAAGCCCTGCTACTTTTAAAATATTTAAGATTTACACAACTTACTGGTCAGCTTACTTTTGAACTAATGAACGTAAAAGCAGAACTAATTGATTAGCTTTTTCATCTCTAGAAAACCTTAAAATTATACTTAATCATGGTTAATGAAATTAATACACAAATGTCTCTGGTTTACATGAAGGAGGAGTGAAGAACTGAGGCTACAACTTTGTTTCATTGAATAATTTACTCAATGTATTTGCCTTGAAGATGTCTTTCCTCTTGTTCTGCTGGTTCAAGTTCATACCTTCGCTGATCAACGCTCTGATGTAATTTCCCATGACTGCACCAACTGATACTGTGAACAGACCTACTTTTTGTGGCTTCCCTTTGGGAATACAGTAAACTTTTCAAAGGCTCCTGCTGCAGGTGGGTTGAAGGGATCCAGCAATCTCGAGCCAGTAGCTGTTTCACCCTTGGTAGTTCCTATGTGTATCTTGGGATGTGATGAGTTGCCGCACCTTCACACTCCTGCATTGTAACACTCCTCTTAGCTGCTGGTAAAAAGCTGTATGCGTTTGCCCTGTCTCTTCCAAGTGGATACCTCTGGGCTGTTGCTGAGTCTTGTGACTGCTGACAGTTTTTCTGGTTTTCCCTGTTCTGCACGGAAGATTTGCAAGTGGACAGGGTAATCTGGGCCCACATCTTCCCCTCTGCAAATCTGTGACTGACCCTCCTTAAACGTTTTCCTGAGAATGCATGATGTATGCATGTGATATTACCATGACACATGCATGTATTTTAGACCTTCAGAAGTCTGCGTGATGTGCGGTGCTGCTTCTTGCAGTGTTAGCACAATGAAAACAGAAAATTTTTTTTTTCAGAGTAAAGAAAATAGATAAGCATATTCATACAAAGAGAAGCACAAGAAAGGGTGACCCTGCCTTGCTCATGTTAACATATACCTTGAATTTTATTGAGACCAAGACAAGAGAACTTAAGCAGTGACCTCTTTATTCCACTTTAGGAGTTGTGTACAAGTTAGACCTCCATAAATTAGCATGAAGAGGTCCTTTTGTGATGTGCAAATAGCAGCTGGCCATGTAGGCTGAGATGCTAGCCTGACACTGCAAAATGCTGTGCGGTTTGTGCCTCTTTTACTTTTCCCCTGCTCCTAGCTGTTAACTTATTCAGCCTCCATCAAATGTGAAGTTAGCGGGGTATTTGACTCTTGCAGAATTAAGCTCTGAATCTTTAAAAATAAAACCAGTAAGATTTGCAGAGTGGGGTCCAGAATGTGCAATAAATAACTTAAAAATATGGTCTTTCACAGGAAGGATCCCCTAAATCAGCCTTTGAGCTAATATTTTAAAAATGCAGTTTGGCAGTATATTGAACTGTATTATTTACTCAGAATGGTTTAATGAACTGCTCAAAATTCCTCTCACACATGTGTTTTTGAAAACGATGAATAATTTCTCATGGTAGCCTGAAAATCCGTTTCTAGCCCAGAAGCTGACGTTGCTGGGGTGGTGGCAGTTGTTTTATGCTGTGATTTTGCTGCCACTCTCACTGTTGCATGTTTTACGCATGGAACACCCTGAAGTGAGTAGCATTGAATGTTTGAAGGTTATCCTGCTTTCCACCATCTCACTGGTAAAGCTGGTGTAGAGCCAGCCTCAGTAAACTGTTGAGACAAAGCTGAGTCTGTTGCTGTATGCATCCCACAGTGCCCTTGTAATCTTTCCCTTCGCCGTGATCTGGGATGGTTCTGCTTTTCTCTGCCCTGTATAATAGTGTCCTGACAGTGTGGTCATCTGCCTGTTCTGGGCTGTAACCCAAATGACTGGTTGGGGATACAAAAGTTGCCCATATTTCCTTTATGTGGTCTTTCAGGTATGTCAGATTGTGACTAATGTTCAGAATAAGACCTTGAATTTTCTGAGAACAACAACTTTTCTGAGAAGCCAGTATAGGCGAGAAAGTTGGCACTTTGCCTTTTTGTTTGCTGTGTGGTGCTGTGGGTGGGGGTGTGGTTAGGGTTTTTCTTAGTTGAAGATGCATGCAGGAAAGAGCTAGTATACTTCCATAATTATGTTTCTGAGGGGAGACTTGCTCTGGCATTCGCTGCTGTTGCTCTTGGCCACTTTATTTTCTTTATGAGTAAATAAATTTGCTGTTAAAGATAAAAGAAATACGTAACTTTATTAATCAGATGTTTTCTATGAATGTGCTGGGCAACTCTGAGATGTTCTTGTAAGTAGACAGATTTCCTAGTCCATCTTTAATGCAGCTCCTTTCCAGAGGAGTTAGGATGTATAAAACCTGGGTTTTTTTCAAATCATAACATCCATTATTAAGATGAAAAGTTAATAAGAATTTACCGTCTGTTTCTCTGCGAGGGGCTGATTCATTGCTCAGGCTAGTCTGGAGCAAGACTCTTCTCTGTACTGAAATACCGGCGTTAAATGGATGGAATGGATGGATGATTAGATTATCAAGCTGCATGATACAACTAAGCCCCCAGATGCTTTTGTTGCTGTATTTTAGGGTGTGCAGTGACAGAAGAACATAACAGAAAAGGGTTTGGAAGTCCATTGTTCCTCACTATACCAAAATACACATCAAAACATGCGGAAGTGGAATACAAATTTTTTTGCATATGAAGAAAGAAATTCATAGTAAAGCAGGCAGTAAGGCAGAAGACTGTCAAAACATAATTGATTAAATCTAGGCAATTTGTCACTAAACTTTTCAGATGTTTATCATAGATTATAAAAATAAAGGCTGTTTATACACTTGGTGTAGCATTCAGACAAGAGATATTTTTCTGTATTTTCTAGCTGCTGCAGTTGAAAGCAATGTTGATATTCACAGCAAAACAGTTTTTTGGGAGCTTATATTTTGTTGTTTGAACGCATTAAGCAGTCTTAATAAAATGTGTCGTACTCATTCCTAGATCAGACATACTGTTGTAATAAATGTATTCATTTTTTGATTTAAGATTTGAACTCTGTGATGCAAATGACCTTTAGATGTTTGCTTTTTCACAGTCTAGGCAGAAGAGTATTGCATTAGGAAAGTTGAATCCTTGTCCTTGACATGGATTAATATCTCTGTGTTCAGCAGAAAAGCTGAGGTGAGTCTCATTTATGTAGTCCTGGCAGGATACTGTTGAAGGCTCATTGTTTATTGGTACTGTTTTAGTCGCACTAGTTCATTTGCTGTGTGTCATACAGCATATTTGCTATTCTTTTGCAATACTGCCAATAGCAAGCATATGAAAATCACCCCCGAAGTTGCAAGTCTGGCTTATAAGAAGAGCAAATTGTATTTACATAGTGCAGTTAGCCTCTTTTTCCCGTTTCTGGTGTTTTGAGGGTGTTTCTAGGTGAGTTTTTCTTAGCTTGAGGTGGATGTTTTCCTTGTTACTTTTTTTTAAGTTCAACCACAGATTCTTGTCCAGTTTTGTAGCAGCTGAAGTCTTCAGGAGTAGGTCAAATATCACAACAATTTTAATGCAATTACGGGAAGTCCCCTAGTATCACTTCTAACATTGGGTGATGTGCAACAGGAGATAGGTGATGCGGTAGAGAATGGCTGCTACCTGATTCTGCAGTTGGGAGGTTTAGACCTACTTGTGTTGTACCACTTGTTTTTGAAATATTGTGATTTTTTCTTTGGGTGAACAGAGAAAGAAACTGAAAGAAGTGTGTGACTTTTAAAGTTAATCTGTCAGAGGTTTTTTTCACATGCACAATGTAGTTGGCTGACAGTATTTTCGCAACTGGAAGAATCTTTGTCTTTTAGCTTTCTGGTAATTTCTAAGCTCTCTAGCAGAGTTCGTAGTTCAGAGTAGCAGATGAGGGAGGGTGAAGTAAACTAGCAAATGTTCTGATTAAAACAGAGTGGAGTCTGGAATGGCCACACGGGGTCTAAAGTGGATGGAACTGCCACCTACTGTAGGCAGGATCCGTTTTCTGCGTCTGTTTCCTTCTTAGTTGAGATTTTTTTAGGGAACTTGACAAACATAAAATTCAGCTCAGTTGTTCAGTGTGTGGCTCAGGATTTCCCTTGTTTCTACCAGGAGGGAGGACCCATGCTTATTTTTCCTCCTGATGTAGGGTAACATTAGAAAATTATTGTGCTACAGTGAGAGGGGAACCTCGACTGTCACACAGCTGGGGCTGACATCTGGTCCCCTGTGATTTTAGGTGTGGGAATGTGCAATTTTGTCCCAGGGCAAGCTGCTTGTCTGCCTTCTGTTTCACTAATTTGTCTTGAACTTATTGGAAGTAGGTGTCTCGAGTGCCAGTACAAAAGGGCTATCCATGCCCCTTATTTTTTCCTTGGTGTTAGCTCTGCATCAGCTGTTGGAGGGCAGAGCAGTAGGTAACAGCGCAGGAAAATTGCTGTGCTTTGGGAGCTTGAGTGCAACTGTGTGTATTGTTGCTCGAGGTCCATGGTGTGTGTGCAGTCTGCACGAGTCAGTGCAGAGGTGCTTTTGGGGATGGGGAAGGTGCCCAAAAAACATGGGGACAAGATCCGTACTTGAGCAAGGATCTGAAAACTCACTAGACTCGGGAGAGCTGTTCTCACATAAAATAATGGCTTTGCCTAACAATTACAAGAAACTGCAACCCTGTAACTCACCTAAAATGACAGATAGAGCAAGTTAACTCCTCTCAGCTTTAATTAGGCAGCTGAACTGATCATCATATGTGATTTTTCCTAATGTTCATAGGCTTTGTTGATGCTTTCATAGCTTTTGGAGAAAGGATAGCTAAACTTCACAGCTGTTCAAAGTACCAGAAGCTGTTGAGATGGTGAAGTTTTACATAATTTTAAAGGATGGTGCTGAAAAAGTCTCGTAATCGCTAGCCCTTGTTCTCATGGGGGACTTGAACTTACCAGACATCTGCTGGAAATACAACACAGCAGAGACGAAACAGTCTAGGAGGTTGCTGGAGTGTGTGGGAGATAACTTCCTAATGCAGCTGGTAAGTGAGCCTACCAGGGGAGGTGCCTTGCTAGACCTGCTGTTGACTAACAGAGAAGGACTGGTGGGAGATGTAGTGGTCGGAGGCTGACTTGGGCTTAGTGACCATGAAATGACAGAGTTCTCACTTTGAGGTGAAGTTAAGAGGGGGGCCAGCCCAGCAAAACCACCACCATGGACTTTCGGAGAGCAGACTTTGGCCTGTTCAGGACTGGTTGAGAGAGTCCCTTGGGAGAGAGTCCTGAAGGTCAAAGGGGTCCAGGAAGGCTGGACATTCTTCAAGGAAGAAGTCTGGAAAGCATGGGGTAAGGCTGTCCCCATGTGCCGCAAGACGAACTGGCATGGATGGTTGGACTTGATGATCTTAGAGGTCTTTTCCAACCTTAATGGTTCTATGATTCTGAAAAAAAGGTAGATTTTTGAAATAGATTCTTTTGTATGCGTATTGTAAGACTGTAGTTTGGTTGGTCCGTAATAAGTTTCACCCGATATAGTGCTTCAGGTTGGCTGCTTATAGCTGTTTTAAGGACTCAGTAAAATAAAGATGAGACTGTATTTTAAAAATTTTTCGGAAAAGCTCTGCTTAAAACTTTGGAATGCAGTCTGGTTTGTGAGAAGGCGGAGATTATTAAATATGACAGCATATATATTTTTTAAATTGACGGTTTTTGAATGCTGTCAAATAGATCATGGTCCTTCATTAAATCCATTTGATCAAAGGAGAGAGCTCTAGGTAGATGGCTTTTTTTCAGTGTTTTTATTTTAGTAATGTAGTTTGTAGGGAATTATGGTGCTCCGTGGTGCTATGCTGATAGTTTAACTGAAGCATGATTTTTTCCAAGTTTATTTTGTAATGCTTTTAATGCAGTAGAATAAACCAGCAGCAGAATCTGAAGATTTTCAACTGTTTTTTTTTCAAAGCTTTAAATCAAGGTTGACTACCTTGGCTGAAGACATGCTGTAGAAACAACAGAATTATTGAGCTTGATGAAAGATAAAGCTGGCTAGTATGAGACATAAATTGGATAAAATTGTATATTCCAAATTGTACAGACAGCCAAATGATCTAATGGCCTTCTCTAATTTTAGAATTCTTTAGTCTTTTTTCTTGACATCTTTCTTATATTTGTATGTGTAAAGTGTCTATGTGTATGTCTAGGCACATATGCATAAACAAGTATGATGTGTGTATGTGTGAGAGGTATCAAAGATGCATTATAAGCTAGAAAAGGAAGTGCCTTTTATGAGCTGAATACGTGGTGGTGACCTATACATGATTTTTGACCTATCAGCCATTGCTATTCTAGAATCTGAAATTAATATTTCAGGACTAATATCTGCTGCTCTCCGAGATGGCTATGCATGAGTATGTACTGCAGGCACTCATGGGGTCAACTGTTTCAATAGGTAGAACTATATGTAGAAATAAATTTTGGCATTTAATTATTGAAGCGCCTTTCAATCACACTGTGAAGCTGTGTCCTTCAGTAGTTCATTGCTTTCTGACAGTTGAGCATTGCTAACCAGTTATGTCTGCTTCCATGCCTGGCCTGTAACTCAGTGTACCTTACAGTCAAATGCTCAGAGCTTGCAAGCTGACTTTCATTTACTTTCGGCTTTCTGTTTTCTGTTGAGAGAAGGTGGCAAAGACAAAGCTTCAGAGCATATTGGCTGTTGGGTGTCTCAGTGTGTTCTTTCCACCTGTGTGGACTGAGGCTGGCTGCCCACTATTGCATGGCGAAGAGGAAGATGGGCAGGACTGGGAAGGGTTAGAGAAGACCAGGTGGTGTGACAGGCCAGAGCAAGAGCAGGGTGTCACTCCTGCGCTAAGGTTTTAACACCTTGGAAAAAAGTGGATCTTCTGCCTTATCTAGAAGGATACATCCTGGTTTACTGGGTCTCACGTGTGTTTGATAATATTATGGTTAACTCTGGTGCTTTCTCAGCTGAATTGGGATTCCAGTCATTTCCCTAAGGCTCTTCAGAGAACACGTGAAGATGTGTGGGTTTCAGTTACTGACAGAAGTGCCCTTAGTGGTGAAGTCTTCCCCTGCTTGTCCCCCTTCCTTCTGCTTGCTGCGGATGCTTGTACTTAGGACACACGGCTAAGGATGGTTGCTGCATCCCACAGGAATGGTGCAAAGGCACTGAGATTTCTGCTTGCTCTCTTGCCAGTTCCCATGCTGGCTTGTTTGCTGCTTTATTTACCCAAGGTCCTTTTTGCTTTACTGTGTCAGGCAGAAAGAGAAATCCAAAAAGTTGCCTTGTTCCACAAGACAAAGGTACCTTATCTTCTTTAGTGTCATCTGCTCATTTATGTAACTTCTCCAGTTTTGAAAAAGAGGATCATTATAAAATAATTGCATCCTGAGGTTTTGCAGTCAGTTTTGGCACAGCAGGTATGAAGCTGTCAGAGATTTGCTTGTTAATAATCTGCATGTCAGCCTTGTGCTGGCTCTAGTTCTTTCTGAAGAGACTTTTTAAGACTTCTTTTTCTTTTCCACATAAGCCTGTAGCAGCCATAAATGATCTGGGTGAAGAGAAGGGAAAATGTAGGCTCAGTCTGCTCCCAAATTAAAAGAGGTTCAGCAGAGATCTTTCAACACTCAGACAGGAGACAAATTTCATTTAACTTTTTATTTTGAGATGATATTGAGAGCTGTTCAATCCTTTGTGGAGTTGCTGAGTTTTCATCCTGATGTTTGCTGCAGCTCTACTTTTACTCTAAATGTGACAGGAATGTAGAGAGAGACGTTTCTCATGCAACTGGTGACCTAGGAATCAGCTGTACCATATATTTATGAATGTTACTGTATGTTATAATTTTTGACAGGTTTTCCCCTACCCCCTTAACCACCTGTGTGAGAGAAGGACTTCATTTACAAAAATTTGCTTTGGTGCTTAAACACCTATGAACAAGGAACTTTTTTTTTTTTTTTAATTTTCCATGTTTGGGTTTGGGTTGGAAGGGACCTTTAGAGGTCATCTAGCCCAAACCCCCTGCAATGAGCAGGGACGTCTTCAACTAGACCAGGTTGCTCAGAGCCCCGTACAACCTGGCCTTGAATGTTTCCAGGGTTGGGGCATTTACCACCTCTCTGGGCAACCCGTTCCAGTGTTTCAACATCCTTGTAAAAAGTTTCTTCCTTATAGCCAGTCTGAATCTACCCTCTTCTAGTTTACAATCATTACCCACTGTGCTATCGCAACAGGCCTTGCTAAAATATTTGTCCCCATCTTTCTTCTAAGCCCCCTTTAAGTACTGAAAGGCTGCAATAAGGTCTCCCCGCAACCGTCTCTTCTCCACGCTGAACAACCCCAACTCTCTCAGCCTTTCCAAAGGCTTTTTCCCTGAAGAGACTTGCTTGGGACAACTATGCACTGCTTAATTGCATACAAAGTATAGTTTGCACTGTATGGCTTTCTGTTCCACCACTATACATAGTAAAATGAATACAGGTGATCCCATTTGGTGTCTTCCTCTGGTCTTTTCTTGTTTCAATGATTTTTCTGTTCAGTTGTGATAGGCAGTGTGGATAGCTGAGGTAAGCTGGTCAGTATGCATAAACATCCTCCGCATCAAATGCAAGAATCTGAGTGACTTTACAATGCCAGCTAGTATTGAACATGTGAGACAATTCCCAGTGTTTAAACAAATATTCTGAAGTTGATTGTTTTTTTTTTTTTCTTGTTTCCTTGTGTTTCAGCAGAGAGCTAAAATGTTACAGATACCAAAGGCAGCAAATTGTGTCTGGAGTAGACACATACAGTATTTCTGTGAGGTCAGGGTTTGCACTGGAAAAATTGAATTGTCATTTGGTATGTAATTCAGAGCTTTGCTTTCAAGTTACTAGGCGCAAGTAACATTTGCAGTGTCCTAGGATTTATTTCAGGGGTAAGGATCTTAAAAGAGATATGAGAATAGCTACTACTGAGAAAGAATCAAGTGTGATGGGTTCCCAACTTAGTGAAAAAGGATGCATTTTAATAATGTGTTGATATGTACCGTGACGCAAAGACGTAGAACACAGAGCAATTACTGAAACACTAGAAAGCTAGATTAGTTTGCCTTTGATCTCCGCTGAGTGTGTGGGAACAGGGAGTCTGGGCACAGGACAGAAAGATGAAGAGGAATCTGACAGAGTAAGGGAGAAAATTTGAGTCTAGTAAGGGAGAAACAATTCATCTGTTATGAGACCTGTGAAAAGTATTGCTTTATTATTTTCTTTTTTGCAGCTGTGGTTAATGGAACAAGCCTGTAGAACCCTTCATTTGGATTTTTGCCAGCCATTATTTAAGATGTGCTGTGTCCTTTGTGGTGATACCTCAAAGAAATTGGGAAATAATTTTTGTTTTAAATCTGGATTGTATCTAATTGTTCTTAAAAGAGTGAAAAAAAATACTTACCGTAGTTGTAATTTTGTGAGGTGATGATGACAAATGCAAGGGGAGCACTGTCTGTGCTATCAAATGGAGGTCTTATTTTAGGTAGTGCTAATGAGGCAGTTTGTGTGGCTTTCAAGGACTGAACAACCTCCAGAAAGAGAGAAAGAAAAAAAATCGGTTCAGTTCCCCCTACTACAAAAAATTTGCAAACTGGGAACTTTTTTTGGCATAGAGACAGAAGCTTGTATGACACAAAGAACAAGTTCCTTCTCTGACTCCAATAGATGGCTTTTATTAAATACCATTGGGGTGCATTGGTGTAGGCACTATGTCCAAGGAATGCTTCTGGAGGACTCCTTTTCCAGTGTTTTCAATCTAGCATAAATTTGATTTTCTGAAGGTTGGATGTCTAGTTTCACAAAATTAGCGTTGTTTGTTTTCCTTCAAAACATGCATTCAACAGCTGGGATTATTACAAGGTGGCAGGGGGGAGGGAAGTACTGGTGGCAGGTTCTTTTCTGTGTGGTTATTTCTGACAGGAAAACATATTTATGCACGTGTGTCTATATAAAGCATTAGTTGAGCAGTTTGGGAATAGTTTTTCATGGTAAAACTGTTCTTTCACTTCACGCAAAAAATAAAGCACTTTGCAAAGCGGGAAATGACCCAACATGATCCTTCAAATTACAAAATTTCTGCAGTTAGAACACATGGGAAAAGTGAGAAAGCATAGTGTTATATTAATAAAGACTAGATAGTTTTCTCAGAAAGGAATTACTTACCTTAGAAAAAGCGTGTTGATGTATTCTGAATTAATAAAAGGTGAGAGAGGTTTTTGCGCATCCTCACCTGCTTGGAATCCATAAAAACCTGTTTGGATATCCTCAGAATGTATTGTGATAAGTGTCCTCTGAGGCATTAGTGATATGATTATATGTTATGGCTGTTGGACAGTTCAAGTGCATGGCATCGTGAGGATTCCTCAGCCAAAAGTTTTTCTCTAGGCCCCTATCACATCAGATTAGTGTGTGAGTTACACTTTAGGCTGGTTCACAGGGAGCTGTTGACTTCATCACCATGGCTGAGGGTCTTGTCTGTCAGGAGACATTATCTGTGGTTTGCAGCACTTGTAGAGATTCAGTACTTCAGAGCTGGTGTTGCCAGACCACTGACTGCACAACTGGGCTTGTGATTATGGAGTAATCCACATAATGATGATCAAGCTCCCATAATATCTAGTCATATATTCTGTTCTTTGTGTAAGCTCTTAGCCTTGCACATCACTCTAATAGCCTTTCAAATGGGCATTAACTCAGCAGTTGGGAAATCTCTTCCTCTAGGAATGATGTTCCATGATCTTTCTTTTCTTTCTCCTTCCTTCCCACCCAGTGCATGCACACCCCATGTCGTGCTTGCAAGCACTCGTGCTGTATTTCTCCATGAGAGGAGAGGAACATGGGGTTAACCCCACACTTGGGGGGTGAGGGAGACCAGCTGAGGTGCCATTACTAGTGCTGACAGGGGCACCAACTGCCCTATGGCAACAGCAGCTCCCCTACTCCGCTCATCTCTTTGTCCAGCTTGCCCTGCTCTGCTGTAGTCATACGTTTCCACACGTTGCTTGGTGTGGAAACGATGGTGTGGCTGTTCCTGTATTGACCCTCACCATGGTTGGGGTTCCGTACATTCAGCTGTGCCCTGAAATGTAGCTGTGAAAGGGGTTCTTGCCCCTCACCAGCTGGTTGTTTTTCTGTGGGCAGCTTAAGTAAACCAGGTCACACCATGCTGATTCTCTCTTCTGCCTGTGCTCACGGAAGCATCTTGTTCAGCTAGTAGTATGTTTGGTTGCTTTCCTTTTTCAAAATACTTCTTTATGTATAAAAAGGGCACACTGCTGCATATCTGTTAGAAAAGGTATAACTAAAGAACTGTACTTCAGGAGAAAGGGGTGAGGCTTCATTTTCTGGGCCTGCTGAACCCACTGAGAAGATTCAGTATTGCATGTTGCAGAGGGAGTATTGTGGACCATTGCCTGTACTGGGGGCATCAGGTAATTTTGTCAAAATACTGATTTGACTTTTTTGTTGCTTTTTAGGTGGGGTCTGAGCACTTGTTCTTCAAATCTTTCATCTGCTTTGCTAGATGTGGTATGATGGTGTGTCCTAGCTGTATCTTCCAAGTTAGTTTTGATGTTGAGGATGCAAGAGAGAAAGTAGAATTAGCTTTGCTGAACAATGCTGCATATTGAATAAAATGATAGATTTGTTGACAGAAGCACTCAGTTCCTTTTAAGAAATCGATAGTGCCTCAGATAGTATCACAAATGCTGCGCTAATGGAAGCTGTTACCAGAAGTGAGCAGTTAATGATGCAAGCCTTCTCTGAGGCCATCACTTCAGGGACATAAAACCTAAATGGCCAAGTGTTGCCCATGTGCAGAGGGACAGAAAACGATGATGAGCCCTGTAAATGAATATTGCATTTGTGGTTTCTCCAGTGCCTGCCTGGCTGGTGGTGACTTTTGAGAACTGCAGTGAGCTGTAAATATTTCTTTTTGTCATTTATAATTTACTCATGGGTCAGAGTAATTTACTTGCATCATAGCACTGAGGTCGAGAGCTGATTGTGTGAAAGCTGTTATCTGTGTTCACTCCTGCTGTCCAGGAGGACTACTACTGTGTAGTAGAATACAGTTTTCATTTTCCATATGATTTTGTATTTGTGATAGTTTATATTGCATAGGACTGGCATTGTGTAATTTTTCTGTGGTGCAATTGTTTATTTTTCCCATTTGTCTTTTATTATTTGACCACTATCATCCTACAATAACTGTCAATTCAAGAGAGGGCAAAACTATGCTGTTCTATGGACAAAAACTGACCATCTGTTGCAAATGAATAGTGAAAAACTAAAGAAAAATAAGTAACCTCGAATAACCCTCTTCATTTCCCAGCTGAGGTAGCACACAAGAGGAGTCATCTTTGACAAATGCATTTCTGACCTCACTAGAGCAGGTACTTCTGGGTAGATTTTCAATGCTGTGTGCGTTTAGATATGCAGTTTCATTTAAGATTAATAGAGCTTCTGCAGCTGCATTCACACATACAGCCTTGAAATTGCTCTCCACCTATTTCTTTTCTTCTCAACATAGACATTTTTCTCCTTTTTTCTTTGCTTTCTCCTTTCTTTGACATGTATTTGTATATTTGTTGCTCAAATGAAACAGTAGGAAGAGATTGGTTTATTTTTTTGTGTTTTTTTTTTTTTTTTAGTTCTATTAATTCATATGTAGCATATGGGCC
>Ga0065711_1008016_pt1 | contig 20232 bp, 23 predicted proteins | sample Hoacrofraction12_FD_59098 | JGI IMG/M metagenome (GOLD analysis project Ga0065711, IMG submission 59098) | Hoatzin crop microbial communities from Cojedes, Venezuela - Epithelial fraction 12 v2 (version 2) | ecosystem: Host-associated > Birds > Digestive system > Esophagus > Crop | place... | reverse complement strand
GCTGCACAGGACCTTGTCCAGGCGGGTCTTGAATATCTCCAGAGAAGGAGACTCCACAACCTCCCTGGGCAGCCTGTTCCAGTGCTCCGTCACCCTCAGAGGGAAGAAGCTCTTCCTAAGTCCACCACCGGAGCCCTTCTCAGACAAGGAAGACTCATCCTTGAGCAGAAGGGCTGGGGAAGACATCAACATCTTGTCTGCAGTCCCCTAGAAGCCAAGCTGATCTCAGCAAGCTCCAGCACGTGCCAGAGGGATGCATAATGGCCTTTGCTCCAGGACAATGATCTGGCATGGAGTAAAAAAGGCATGTGCACGTGTGTGAGAGCATGTGCACAGGTGTCCTTGCATGTGCATTCACAGGGAGCTGGCAGGGCAGCCACCTCGCAGACCTGAACTCGCAGCATTTTCCTCTCTGTTGTGGTTTTGTGCAACCATCTCCTCCCGGACTCACACCGGCATCATCCCGTCTCCTCCAACACCAAGCAGAGCCCCGCCTGGACACAAATCCAAACCAACTCCGTCGCCTTCATCACCCGATTCTGTTTTTCTACATTCCCTCTTGGGCACCACAAAACGTGCAATAGCCTTGAAGTTGTAATTACAGTTTGGTGGGTCTTAAACATAGCAGAGAAAGACAGTCCTCCCCTTTGTGACGTTCCCGGTACGACATAAGACAACAGATGACCCAGAAGTGAGGTCTGTGGAGCTGAAGATCAATATTTTAATGTGCCTGTAGTGGGGCTTCTCAGTGTGTACTGTCCAGTGCCAAAAAATCAGGTTGCTCACCAAGCTTGCATCTCTACCCAGGAACACATCTTCATCTGCTGTACATGAGGAGTCCCCCAAAATCCACCTGCTCTTACGTATATTTCTGGCTTTCCACTAAAAGAGGGCTACGTTCCTTTTCAATTTTAAAAAAAAAATTAAAAAATAAATAAATAAATAAATAAAATAAAATAAAAATTAGAGAGTGGACAGGCAGTTAGGAATTTCTGAGGTTTGACAGCCCATAATCAGAGACAAACTCAACTGAAATAGAAGCCGTCTTCACAGGAAACAAACCCCTGAACTGTTCTCCATTCATTTTTAGGAAGCAAACCAGGTGAGCACAGCCAACTGCTAGTTATCCTCTGAGTCACAGGAAACAGCACCCGAAACGCATGCCTTGCCCAAAGCTTTGGAGGACTGAAAAAAAATTATGCAAGTGATTTGAGGCAAGTCTTAAGGCTTGCAAATTCCCTGTGAAATCCAGGCTTTGGGTAACCAGGAGCTCTGGGGCTGAGGTCGGGATGCTGCTGAGCACCTGCACTTCGCAACGCATCATTTGACCGAATGTTGCTCCAGGCGTCGAAGCCCCACAGACATCACCGGCTGCACAGGCTGGCCCTGTAACCCGTAATTTCTCCGTAATCAGAAGCAACAGGGTGAGAGATTTCGTGGCCATGCATAATGCATGTCTTCTGGCATTGCTGGGGAAGCAGGAGATGAGCACCACAGCCAGCACGGCTGGCCGCAACGCCAAAGAATCGGACGCCTGAATAACCAAAAGAGCTCCAAGGGACATTTACGACCTCAAAGGCAGCTGGAAGCGTATCCTCCCCTCTCTCCCTGCTCCCCCACCATATCCCAAGCTCTTTTCCACATTCCCAAGGCAGAAGCAACACATGGATGGTTTCATCGTGGCTGATACCTGGACATCCGCTGCTCCTCAGCATGCACAAGGGCTACCTTCCTTCCCATTCCCACTGCTGGTCCACCATCGACCTCCTCTTCATCATCTCAGCCGGTTTCCTACCATCCAGCCTCCAGTACAGCCCCACCAGATGTCAGGCCTAGTCCTTATGCTAGCTGTGACCCCTCCTCCTTATCCCCACACCCAGAGAAGCTGCTTGTACCCCCTTTTCCCTTTCTTTTCCCTTGCGTGTTCTTCCCCAGCCCACCCCAATCCCTCCCTCCCTGCACCCTTGGTGCTTCCCTAAGAATCCCAGTAAGTTTTGCACATCCCTGGAAGCCCCTGAAAGCATCTTACACCAAGTTTTACACAACCCCCAAATGCTCTTCTCCCTGAAACCCGTAATAAACCCACTCCACTGTAGGCAATCACAGCCTTTAGCTCACATGGCTTTCAGGAAAGAAATGGACCCACCCATGCCAGGGCCAAGGTTCTACCTACATGCACAATCACACCTCCACCAAGCTCCTCTGCTGGCACGGGAGCCAGACACGGAATACGTATGAGGGAGTCCCCCTCTGTGTTATATCAAAAAGATGCAGGACTTGGAGCAGAAACCATCCTCCTGGCCAGGTGCAGCCTCCTCCTGCCCACCCAGGCCACCAGTCACAATGCCACTGTGCCATGCTTTGCTCTCTTGGCCACACCATGGTGAAGGAGAAGCTGCTGCTCCTTTAAAAGGTCTCCATTGTTGTAAACCAAGGATGGTTGTGGCAGCTGCAACCCAAGCAGCAGCAGGCATCATCTGCCAGGTAAAGGCAAGGAAGAAGCCAAGAAAACTTCCCAGAAATGTGGGTTAGATCCTGCTGCCACCAAAACATCTGGGTTTCCCTGGGAGGAGAACTCTCCACCCGGCACGGTGGAGCACAATCACATAAATACCAGCCCCGATTGAACTGCATAGGTCATGACATTTACCACCAGGACGTAACCTTTGAATACATCTCCCGCGAGTGATTAGCGCTGAGCACACTCCGTGCCATCTAGCCATCACCGCTGAATGACGGTCAGATTAAGTTGGGACAAAGCTAAGGAAAATCGTGTGAACACTCTTCATGGAGAACACCAGATGGTTCTTCCCAGCCCAGTCACGAGTGGAAGCAAGGAGAGCATCAAGAGTCGGGTTTGCTTAAGCGGAGCAGCCCAGGCAATCAACACTGAGCAACGTCTGCTGCAGCAAATCCTGCAAATAAACTAAGGGAAAGCTCTTCTGACAACGCCCTCCGGCTGTAAGCCTCAGCACATCTGGGGAAGTTCAGCAGATGGTGAGTTGAGGAGACAAGGGCAGATGGCAGGCAAGCATCAACGACAGCATAAATCAGGACCCATCAGAAAAATCTCCTTAAGAACTGGTTTCCTGCAGAAAACTGGATGTCCCACAACAGTCCTCTCTGCACAGAACTTGCAACGCTGCTCAGGAGATATGTTTTCAAAAATTTCACTAAAAATTGAGGTTTGCTCTTGAAAGTGAAGACTAACGTACCTCAACCCTTGCGAAGAACACGTCTATCTGCTCAGAGGATGAAGGGCCAGACCCTTCCCAGGCCACCAACCCAGCATCGCTTGCATTTTCCACTTCTTTGTTTTGACCCTGTGAAACTTGGCAGACATCAGACACCTCTTTCGCAAATCCCACCCCAGCTCACCCAAGCCACAGCAAAGGGCGAGCCCCTCGTGTCAACTGGGGTGCAAGACCCTGGGATGATCTCGGTCAGATCGTGTGTCATTGCTCGTGCAGTTTGCAGAAATGATTGATGGGGGCTCCAGCAGCAGAAGGGGATTTCAGAGAGAAAAACCCAGCAACAGGTCCTCAGCTTGAATAATCTTTACCAGGCTGCCACCGCCACAGACCTTCTCCCAGGCTATGGGGCCACCACTAGCTCCTCCCTGGCATGCTCCTCACCAGCCTCCAGACCAGAGAGGTTTACAGACATACGCATCTCTGGCTCCCCAACAAAGACAAGAGCTTTGGGAAGCTCACCGTGCACCAAGGTGTCCAGAAGATCCATGTCCTTCACCCCACTCCACATTCCAGGGTACCAGCACCCAACACACACAAGATACAGCCTTGAGTCCAAAACCATACCATTACCCAAATCTTCCACCCCACACACACACAGCAGTTTGCACAGATCCCTCCCCAGGGCACGTTTCATACTGGGCTATAGAGGGTTAAACTTTACAGCCTCAAAAATAACATTTTAAACCCAAAAAAGGAGGTGGAGGGGAGGGACAAGGTGCCATCCCCCAAGCCGTGCACTCCTACATTTTGGGAAATCTCCCCCAAATTCTTACATAAACCAACTCAAGTTCCCAGGCACACCGAGGAAATGAAAATAAAAACAAAGAAAATGAAAAGAAAACCTATGAAAAGAAAACCTATGAAAATGAAAATTAAAACTACCTCCTGCAATCCCGCCGGTCCCCGGGTCAGTCGCTGTACGTCCTTTTTTGGGGAGGAAACCTCCCCATCTGCAAATAACCGACCGTATCGAAACGCCTGTGCCCCATCTTCTGCCTGCAAACGCTCCGGCTGGTGGTTTTTTCTTTTCCTACAGCGGTTTGACTCAGAGGTCTGGCCAGACTCGCTGCTCTCAAATTCGTTTAATAAATCATCTCCTCACCACGCCCAGAAGCAAAAGGCAAATCTGTGTCTCCCAGGCACCTGCTGATTGGACTAACGTGCCTCTTGCTAATTACCCCGCGAGGAAGAGTACGGCTCGAGTGACGTGTTTATGAAGATAAATATTTTAACTTCACAGTTAGCGCTGTAAACTCATTCCAGCCGGAGAGTCTCTTAAGTTGATTCCAGGAGAAAATGCCCCGATAATTAATTTTTTTTAATTTTTTCTTTCAAAGGCTATGAAATATTAATTTTGGTGAAAACGCATAACGTGTCTTTCAGGTGCAATTAGCAGCTGCTGGTGGAGGGAAAATAAGCTGGCTGGTAAAGCCCAGGGAAGGGATGGGAGTGTTTTCTCCCCTCTGCGGAGGGAACGCTGCGCGCTGCCCTATCTAATCTCACTATAGCAACGGGAAGACCTTGGCAACCCCGATCTTTACAGTTATTAAGACGGGAGCGGGAAGAGTCGGGAGCGCAGCGCCGAGCGATGCTCGACCAAGAAGCTGACCTGGTTCCTACCGAGGAAGCAAAGTGCCCTGTCTCGCTCAGGGGTGATGGAGGGTCTGCCAAGCTCTTGCGTGAGCAGTAGTCCGAGGCTGGCTCCCCAAAACTTTCTTGTGGTGCCTTTTTTGGGGGAGAGATACGCCGAAGAGGAGAGGTGCATCTCCCCACCACGCCCTGGAGAAGGATCTCCAAGTCCTGCCGCTTAGACCTGCTGGAGCGGGGCCAGAGGAGGCCCCAGCACTGATCCAAGGGCTGGAACCCCTCTGCTGGGAGAAAAGGCTGGGAGAGCTGGGGCTGTTCAGCCTGGGAAAGAGAAGGCACCGGGGAGACCTTAGAACAGCCTGCCAGTACTTAAAGGGGGCTTAGAAGAAAGATGGGGACAGGCTTCTTAGCAGGGCCTCTAGCAACAGGACAAGGGGTGATGGCTTTAAACTAAAAGAGGGGAGATTCAGACTGGATAAGGAAGAAATTTTTTACACTGAGGACGGTGAAACCCTGGCAGAGGTTGCCCAGAGAAGTGGTCGATGCCCCATCCCTGGAAACATTCCAGGCCAGGTTGGACGGGGCTCTGAGCAACCTGGTCTGGTTGGAGATGACCCTGCTCATGGCAGGGGGGTTGGACTAGATGGCCTTCAAAGGCCCCTTCCCACCCAAACCATTCCACGATTCTATGATTCCCCAAAGTCCCAAGAAGAAGACGCTGCTCTCAGGACCAGGGGCCAAGTCTGCAGCCTGCTGCAATCCCTCAGCCCCTCTGATCCCAGACCCAGCTTCAGCCATGAGGACGTGCCCAGACGAGACGGGGACAAGGAGGCTCCCCCACGACTGCCACCCAGCCTGGGGCTGCCAGCACCCCGCGCCGCCGCCATCTCCGCGCCTCCGGAGATCGCTCGCTCGCTCTCGGCTCTCCCCAGGATGATTCACCCACAAATGCAAAGGCGCAGAGCGCTCAGATCAGCTCGTTGCAAAATACTACGTCTTGGTGACTGCCTGCCCCAGAGCCACTTCGGTCTTGGGCTCCTAGACAGCGGGGACAGCCCCAGGGCTACCCTGGCTGCCACCAGCAAAAGGTGTCCCTGCCCATGATCTTTAAGGTCCCTTCCAACCCAACCCATTCTATGATTCTAATACTCACTCCTCCCCGTCAAAGAGGGACAGTTTGCCAAGACTTCCTTAACAGCCCTGCACCACCCTGCAAAAAGGGACTTCAAGCTGCTAGGATTTCCAAAACCAGATCCTACAGCTCACAGACCAGACCTGAACATCTCCCACCCGCTCTCCACCATCTCACCATGATGGCCACTCACCAGAACAGGCTACTGACTCATGGAGGACTGCCTGAGGACCCTGCATGGCTAAATTACTACCACCACTATTCAGAGTGCTAGCAGAACGATAATTTTAACCCATACTACACTTCCAAGGCAGCATGAGATTGTCTTTTTGGTGGCAGAAGACGTGTTTGTCTCTAGCACCACTCTTCCTGGCACTCTGAAGTCCCAGGCCCACGTTCCTCCCGTTGCTCACTCCACTATCACAGTTTCCACCCACACTCAGCCGTTTCTTCTTCACCAGCCTCTGAAACACTGTCCCACAACTCAACCCTGCCCTAGGCACACGTCCACAACCCGCAGCAGCCAGACAGCCCTTGCTGCTCCACGCTACCTTCTGTTCCCCATCAAGACCCTCCCCAGCACCAAAGTCGCCATCTAACTCCCAACCACACTCCTCGCGATCCCAGCTTTAACTCCTCCAGGGCTTCACTGGCATCACAATATAAAGTAGGCAACTGGGCCAATTCCAGGTGGAATTAGATGCTGCTGGTCATTTTTTTCCCCGACAGAAAAGCGAGGAAGCCCCCACCACTTCAATAGTCTCTGTTGGGTGGATGTTGTCCAGCCAGCACATTTGCCAGAGAGCCTGACGCTGGGCACCAGCGCAGCCTAGTAGAAACATCGCTCCATACCCAGAGCATTGCTTGCTCTCACTCTCCTGGTCCTTGGAGGCAATTAAATGATAGCACTGGAAACATAAATCCCTCAGCAGCTTGGAGGAAGGCTGCCAAGGAGGTTTTGAAGGCTTGGTAGCTTTGGATCATGGAAAACATGGGGTATACAGTGTTTAAATACCATTATGAACAGAGGAGCAGCAGAAAAAGAGGTTAGATCAGATAAAGCAAGCCTGATTCCACTCAAGAAGGGAGACGGTGCAGAAAACTTAAATATATGATTCCCATCCCTCAGCCAGCCCTTCAGATGTGTGTATTGGCCAGGTTCCATGCAGTTCTGCTGATAGTCACCCACCAAGGGCTGGATCTACGTGTCTAGGACTCTTCTGAGTGTTTGTCAGCAGTTTTGCTTGCTTTTATTTTTTATTTTTGACTGGGCTGGAAAGCACCTCCATCAAAACACACCGTGCCCTTTAGCACACATTAAAACTGAGAACTACCAGAGACAAATGTCAAAATTTTAATAACTAGCTAGGTCTCCATTTGGTCAAAACCAGCACCCTGTGACCCTCCCCGTGCCCCCTCCGTCCAGGCAGGGATCACAGCCACCAGCAAGGTGCCAGCCCCCACGTTGGCTGTCCCAGTGGTGGGAATTTTCAGGGGGGCTGCCGGGTAGGACGGCGGCGGCGAGTAAATCAAAATACAGCAAGACGGTGTGTCATCCCAACAGCCCATTTCAGCTGCAGACACCCGCCAGCGTTAGAGACCGGGAGGCTCTCTATCTTGTCACTGGTGACTAAGAGCATCCACGGCATGACGGTACCACAAAAATACAGGTGATGGAAAATGGACCTTTTACAAGGGGGATGGATATTTTATTACGTTCTGTTTATCTCCTATATTACTAAAGAGAAAGCCATGAAGCATGCGATCCTTTTAGGTTCTCTGAATCCACTTAGATTTTATCTCTGGAGCCGGAGCTTTCCAGGAATGAAATAGCTGCAAGACATGATGTGGGTGAAATGAAATCAAATAGAGAGTCTCCAACATGAAAGGCAAACTTAAAGGATGACAGCACTAGTTAGACAGAGGGAGAAATATGGAGGAAAGGAAATTAAAAGCAATTAAAGGGAATTAATTAGAAGGTATGATGGAACTATGAAAGAGGAAAAACAGCTATGCAGAGTTCACTAAATACCCCAAACTTATAATTGTTGCACTTGAAACTGCAAGCCCTGGAGGTTCAAAATCCCTCTGGCAGTTTCCAGAAAAAATTCCCATGGCTTAAACAAATCACTTCTTTGCCTCTAAGTCTGCATGGCGGACAAGTTTCCAAGCTTCTCCTCCAAACCATGAAGGCAGAGGCACATCCTGCTCTCCCCTTCACACCATCGGCCAAAGCAGACAACCCACGCCGGCAGCTGATGCCCAGAGCTGGGGCTTCAAGTAGAGAGTTAATGCTGCCGTCCCAAGTGCTGGGGCTGAATTATCTGCACCTACCCAATGTTCCTGGTAGGGTTTTCAGAGGGCCCTGGGGGTGGTGGGGCCATCATCTGCGCTTGAAGTCACCAGGATGAGACCAGCCGCTGGGTCAGTCCCAGGGGAGATGACTATCAGCTGCAGCATCTCGCCTTTCATGGAAACACACTGCCTGCACTTCTGACTAAAACCCAGCAGTCCTTTTCATAGAATCACAGAATGGTTTGGGTTGGAAGGGACCTTAAAGATCATCCGGTTCCAACCCCCCTGCCATGAGCTGGGACGTCTTCCACCAGACCAGGGTGCTCAGAGCTCCATCCAACCTGGCCTTGAACCCTGCCAGGGAGGGGGCAGGCACAGCTTCTCTGGGCAACCTGGCCAGGGCCTCACCGCCCTCAAAGTGAAGAATTTCTTCCTAATATCTAATCTAAATCTGCCCTTTTTCAGTTTAAAGCCTGCTCATCATTGCCAGTTCTGAACTGGAATGAGGACCTAAACCAAAACGTTGCCATGAAAAGGGCTGCGGAGAGCAGGAGCCCCAGTTTCTCCAGGTCTTCCCTCTGCCAGCCGCCTTGGCTTGAACCACGGGAAGTAAGGAAGTCCCCTGCGGAGATCAATACGGCCTTTATTAAGGGAATAGTGTTGATGGCTGGGAGGAATGACAAGAGGTCATAAAAAAAGCAGGCAGACACTGTTTGTCTTGGCCTCCTGGTTATGTATTATTTTCCTGGGATGCAAGCTTCATTCGGCCCCACGGCGAAGGCAAGAACGCACGAAACGGAGACAGGGCCGCCTTGCCAACGCAGGGTTTGTTTCGGAAGAAACTCCTCACCCGACGTTTCCGCGCGGCAAGGAGCTGGCGGGGCAGCAAAGCCGAAGCTTGGAAAGCAACAGCCGGATCCTTCAAGCTTGGGGTGCACACATGGGGTCCACACAGCGCCCCAAAAAATCCATATGGGGAGATGGACAAGTTCCTTATGGTTTTCCCATGCTCTCCATCCACCCATACCACTCTATCAGTGACAAGGTAGGTCACGTATAGACATAGGGACTGTGCAGAAAGATCCATCTCCATCCCCTGCCCCAGCCCTGCTACCCCCTCTGCCCCAGCCACTGCTCGATCCTGCCATTTTCAGAGACCCACAAAGCCTTGTTTGTGTTTAATTAAGCGACCAAACGCTGATTTACACGACAATAACCCTGTTTCCAAACAGGCGGGCTTCAAGCAGCTCACCCCAGTGACAGAACCACACTGCTCCTATGAAAGGGAGAACGCCATTACCAGTTACCTGATACAATTCAGAATTTAAAAAAATATATTTTTTTTTAAGGCACAGCTAATGTGACATAAAAAACCCACTCATTTTCGACCCAAGCCTAGGGAGTATTTTTTTTTCTTCTTGAAAGACAGACTGTTTCATGCTTTGAAGTTAATTATAACTATTTTGCTTTATACATCACTTGCTCAGGAAGTTACGAGCCTTCCACATCTCCGTGGTTTATTTGGTACCGAGACAGACCAAGGTTTGAAAGTCACAGCTGTCACAAGCCCGGCTTCCATTAAGAAGATTAATCTTCCCCAAGATGCATCTATGGGAAGGTCTGAATCACAGAGTTGGATCCTGCTAGTAGCTACATGGCATCAGCAGAACTGCACAAAGATGAGGAAAAGCAAAGCTGGGCTGGTGAGCATCAAACCTCCGGCTGTGGGACCAGACGGGAGCAAGGCAGTAAAATATTCTTCTGAAATGTCCCAAAGAGCCGATTTTCATGCCCCGTGCAGCAAAGCAGAGCCCTGCTCCAGTGCTGGGTCTGCCAGGCACCGGGGCAAGTCAATACCCAATTAACAGCAATAAAGACAACGTGACTGGAAAAGTCAACGGAGCATCTACCAGCAGCCATGCCTACGTGGTGGGATGGGAAAGCTTCAGCTGCTGATCCCTGGGGATGCTCATGGAGACCCACCACCGCTCCGGGGCATGCCACAGCACATATCACAGTCTCCATCCCTAAATTAAGGGAATCTTATGACTCTTCAGCACTAAACAAAATCAAATAATAATGCAGTGAGGGAACAGCCACATCACGGCAAACACCATGTGCTACCAGGACGAGCGGCTCGCCAACGAGCCTCCGCAAACAGCCTGCATCTCCCTTTCCCCCCCTACTCGCCCTCTGTCCACAGGAGCTAAGTAATTTAGCTTTAAGCTTTGAATTCAAAGAGCAGAGCATCTAACACGCTGAATCGGGGTCACGCCATCGTTCCTGAGTGCCGTGTTCAGAAAAAAGGCAGCACCTACATGGGAGAGAGACATTGAAGCTGACAGATCACAGGCCAATTCAAAGCAAACCCGAAGAGTCACCAGTGAGTTCTGAGATACTCCTGCACACACAGACACCAAAGGGACAGAAGAAACTGCTTGGCTGAGGAGCAACTGGAGCTGCTCTGAATGAAGGGCTGCGCTCACGGTGGAGTTGGAACTCAGAGGTATCAGCGTGCAAAGCTTCCCACCTTGCTCTGCTGCCTGCAACTTGCAGGTAACTATAACCAAGAGCGGGTTTTCTGATAGTGCAGGATCTGCTCGTGGGTTTTTGAGGTGCACCTCAAAGGCAGAGGACTTTCAGCAACGGCCAAGCTGAAAACTGGGGAGAGAATGGTGGGTGGTGAGGTTCTGCTCTAGGTCAGCGCAAGAAGAGCATCACCACCACAACACCTGGGCTTGAACCATGCCTGAAAGGAGCTGGTGGTTTTCAACCAGCTGCAATGAGGCTTTGGGGGACGCAGCACCCACTTTGGTTGGGGTTTTCTGCTTGGTGAGTTAGGTTGCTTTGTGAATCAGCCCATCTCCTCCAGGGACCCAGGGCAGGAGCTCCTGAATTACAACTCTGCTGCATCTGCAGCAAACGCTGCTGAATTCAGAAGGTGCAGGGAGATGCTGGCCTTTAATCTGCGGAACCCGCAATGGATTAACATTACCTTTCGCTCAGAAAAGCAGCAGAATCCAGCTTACAAATTAAAAGGCAGCAGCTGATAAGCGATTAGCATACCCTTTCCACTGCATGAGGCCGTCATCGACAAAATAACTATAAACCTTTTATTTTTTTTTTTCTTAAAAGCACAGTCTCCACAGAGTGATTCTGCCTCCGGGCTCCACTGAGTTTGCAGCGCCCGGTATTCGTTTCCCAGCTGAGACAACTGCAAGTTAAGCGTTCGCTGGTGTTGTTGCTGCTACAGGAATTGTGCAGCTAAATAATTCAGCAACCAATTACTGTTTAATGAAATCACTCCCCACCACTGGAGCAGCGATCCGGCATCCAGGCCAAGCGACCCCAGCAAAAAGGAACCTGCAAGAAGCCTTCGTTCAGTGTAAAGACATCGACTTGTGCCCTTCTCCTGTGTAATACACAACTTCTTGACCAAGAGACAAAGTATACGGTGGAATTTATCGCATGCTAAATGAGGGCTGTAATGAATCGCTGCCTGCCCCTAGGTCACCCGTTTGGTTGCCACCTCAGCAAACTGGTGAGGGAGAAAGGTCCTGCCCATGGGATGGTTCCTTGGCGAAATGAGCTCAAGAAAATGAGAAATAAGGACAGCCTAACGCTGATTTTGTGGCCAGATCAGGAAATCTGCATTTCTCCCTTGTCCCCAAAATATATGAGACACCTCCGCATTTGATGCTTTCACCATCAGGCCACCACACCGAGCCAGCTCTCCAGCAAGGGCAACCAGTGCTCTCCAGCTCAGATTCATCCTGCTCAGGATCCAGTCCTCCCACCCTGCCTCTGTGCCTGGATTTGAGACCCATAAATGCAGCCGCTCTCATTTTCATAGACTCATCGATACACAGCATACGTGACCAGCTGCCCTCTTGGCTATGAGACAGGCGCTTACTTAAGGGCTGAACTTGATCTTCTCCAGGCAGGGCATCACCAGAGCTCACCCAGTCCATCTCCATCACCAGGCCTGGTTTTTACAGAGATCCCTCCTGCCCACTCGGTTCCTCGGCCGTGCAGCTTTAAAGCTTTCTTCTGCACAGCTATAAAAGGGTGTGAGAAAACTTGGAAAGGAAACCCTGGGTGGTACAGCAAGTGGAACAAGGAGCAATCTGTGCCTGGGGCAGAGGAGGGGGTGGCAGAGCCCACACGGTGCCATGCTGAATGGCTGCCAGGGAGGAAATGACACACCACACCATCCCGCTTTTGTCCAGGGGTGAGACCAAAACGCTCCAGAAAACAAGAAAAAAAAACTCAAAAAGGGATTATTCTGGCTTGCGCCGCTCCCTCCCCTCCTCACAACCCCTGAGCAGCCTACGGGCGACCGCCCCTGCATCCTCACTCCTACAGACCACAGGGCATCGCTGCCTGAGCGGCATCTAGGTCGGTTTGGCACCAGGCTCGCACTTTTACGGTCCCCAGGTTTCTCCCTGCTTGTTGCTTTTTAACGAGGAATCACGGCAACAAAGCCACCCGGTGCTGGGTTTGGCTGGCCAGCAAAGCCAAAGAAAAGCTCAAAAACGTGCCACTGGCCATGAGGGCCACTATTCCCTCTGCTGTGCCCCATGCTCAGGGATGTCCTCTCCTGCTCCCTCATCTCAGGCACCCCTCCATCACACCAGCCTCAGGCTGTGAGGCTTCTCTGGAGACCATCACTGCAATAATCCCCTCCCCACGGGCTCCTCTCCTCCCCCCCCACAGTTGAGGCTCATCTTCTAACCACCTCCAGGCCAGATCCTTCACCTGCAGCTCATAAGCCATCTCCCAAATACCCCACCACCCTTTCGAGCCCTGCCTTGCAGTATCACACATTTTTGTAGGTATCTCTCTTTTTCCTATTGTTTCCATATCTCCCATCCTCCTCTGTAACAGGACCAGAGCTCGTGCTTTCTTCCTCAGCCAAAACTATCTCTACGTCTGGGCCACCTTTCACTCCTCTCTTCAGGCATAATGAAAATAAGCAAGTCACATACGCCATTTTCTTATAAATTAAGGTAAGAAGCCCACCCTGAAAAGAACCCAAAATCTCTGTTTCTGACAGATGGTATATCTTATTAAAAACAAAACCCCAGAGGAACCCCAACTAAACAACTGTTCATAGACACAAGTTCTCCTTCTACATCCCACGGGCACTTCAAAAAGGCTCAGGCAAGATTAAGGAAAATATGGATTGGGGACTACAGGAGTCCAAGCAGGGGGAATATCGTGGGAGAGATCTGCCCTGGTGGGACTTCAAAATGCCGATAACCTAAAGCCAACTCGCCAGCAGAAGCACCCATATCAGACAGGAAGGCAACCCCAACTGATGTTCTCTGTACCAATGGAGGAGTTGGAGGGACAGTGAGGACAATTAGGCTGAACAGGGGGAAATAGTGTCTGCCGAGCCCAGGACGACTCCCTGGCTCTCTACTCATCACACCACGCCTCAAAAATCTCCTGCTTAAATTTGGTTACCAGAACATCCATGGTTCAGCATCAGTCCAGTTACTCGAAGTTTACGGCGGAGAAAAGACAGGGTGAAGAAAAAGCCACCTGCAGACACCCAGGTTCACCTGGAGACACAGGACTCCCTCACCCAGGGCACCCTTCCCATGCACGGGACCTCCTGGGGCAGAGCAGAGCTACCCAGACCTAGAAGACAGCACCAATCACCGCTTCCCAGGCTTTGCCCGGGACCATGAGCACACCCTGCCAAGCGCTGGGCACAGAAGAGAAGCCACCGAGTCCATCTTCAGCTGGTGCCAAAGCTCACAGCATCCCTCCAGCCCAAAGCGGTGCTGAGCCCACCTCAGGGTCTGCTCTCCCCATACAGACATCGACGCTCCTCTGCCTGCTTGAGCCATAAAACCCTCTGCCCACCCCTGGCCTGGCTGGGGCCCTCAGTGCCAGGAGCTGCAAAGAAGAAAATCAAAATTATCCATTGCAGCAGACACCTCAAAGTCATATTTGTCTTCTTCAGCGTGTCAGAGCTTCCTCCCCTTGAAGGGATTTTTATCTCAGCTCCTCGATGCAGAATGGGGGCTCGCTCTCCATCTTGCAGAAAAGAGACACCTCAGCACCTCCTGCACCCCCCTGACCCACGTCCCACCCCCGCCTGCTCCCAGTCCCAGCCCTCAGAGCCACCCAGCAACCGGGAGAAGCTCACAGCTCCACATGGCTGCCTCGCATGGCAGCAGCTCCCCGTGAACAAGGCTCCGGCCAATTCGGCTACGTCCACGTGAGCCGTGATAACCACAGCAGCGCTACGCTCGAGCAGCCCGCCCCGGTCACGGAGCATGTCACCAGGAGGGCAAGACACCCTGCGTGGGCTTCTCCAGGCACTTGCTAAAACCCAGAACTTTCCCTTTTATTCCTCTTTCAAATAAGGATTTCTAAACTTTGATGTCAAAATAATAAAAAGCAAAGCCAGCTCTCCACCCCCAATCCTTAGTTTAATATAAACTGGAAGACCGTGGGCTTTGCAAAGCTGGGCACTGATTTTGGTGACAGAAAAGGTCTGGCTTTTTTCCATTGCATCCATTTTCACTGGGTTAATGTGCAATCCCACCACGGCTCCCATCTCCACCAGCAAAGTGGGCTGGGAGCAACCACGTGGCTCGGGGGTTGCTGTTGGTGCCTTTGTCAGGTCCAACAGCCTCAGAGAGCTACAGCTCTTTCACAAACCAAAAGCAGATGCAGAAGAGGGTCAGAAATGGTGCAGATGTCTCAGGTGAGGTCACACCAGCCTCCCAAGGTCACTTTTCTGAGTACGCCTCAGGGAGGTGAATCCCAAGTGAAGACTGAAGATCTGCCACTTCCACACAGATCTTGACCAAGAGGGGCTGCAAACCTCCCCCCATGGGGCTCTGCAGTGCTCAGCTGTGATTAAGGAGAATTCCCTTTTCCTTCTCCTCTCCCTGAAGACTCATCTTGAGCATCTCCAGCTCTGAAGAAGAGCAAAACTGACCACTATCCCTCCAGCAAACAGCAGCAAGCAGAGGCACCAGCACAACCCCCTTCCCAAACCCAACCACACAGCAAAGCCACCTACCACAACCCTCCCACCCACATCCATCCCCATCCACCCGAGAAAAGCTGCTCCGTGGAGATACACCGCTTCCCTTATGCTCCTAACAAATTATTATTGCTGACCCATAGGCACAGCTGGCCAGCCAACCTGCCACGCCTGCAGCAGAGCCTCCTCTTGCTCAGCTGTTGAAGGATCTGACCTGGAGGTGGCTAGATGATGAACTTCACTCTGAGGGTGGTGAGGCACTGAAAGAGGTTGCCCAGAGAAGCTGTGAATGCTCCATCCCTGGCAGTGTTCAAGGCCAGGTTGGACGGGACTTTGAGCAACCTGGTCTAGTGGAAGGTGTCCCTGCTGATGGCAGGGGCATTGGAACCAGATGATCTTTAAGGTCCCTTCTAACCCAAACCATCCTGTGATTCAGCTGTGGAGGGTGGAGGACAGCCGGTGGGCCCAGGGGCAGGGGATCATCCCAGTGTTGGACTCTGGGGAAGCCCCACAGCACGAGGCTGACGTGATGGAGAGGTGGCCGAGATGGGGGAGCAGGAGAAGACATCCCTGAGCATGCGGCGGAGCAAGGGGGGAAGATTTAGCCCTCTGGGTCGTCTCAGTCACCTGGGTGTCCCCCGGGACCTGAGTCACCAGACACCCATCAGCCACCTCATCACCTGAGGCACCACCGGCCCCGGGGCCAGGGCGACGTGGGGAGCCCTGGGGAAGCATCGGAAGGCTGCGTGGAGCCGCCCGCTTCAGACTGCACCGTCTGAACATCTGCATATTTGGAACCACATAAAATCATCCCCTAACACCAACAAAAAAACAGCTTAAGAGCAAAAAAGAAGTGAAACTGCAGATATTTTGGGGGTGCACATCCCACGCTGAACCCACCACGGTGGCTGCCAAAAACCACAGAGATGTCCCCATCCCCAGGATCTCATGGCGGAGCACAAGAGGAGGCAGAGCAGGCAATTAAAAAGGTGTCCAGCAGTGGTATCCAATGCAGCAGAAAAATGGTTTGTGGGTTTTGGGGTTTTTTTTTACATGCCACACCTGCACATCGTCCACCCATTCGTTCCCCTCCAGACTCATCCAAACATTCACTACTTGCACAACGCTTCCCAAGAAGGATCAGCTTTGCTAAGAAAAAGAACAGAGCCCTAGGCAAAATTAGCTCTTTGTCTCCCAAACAGGCAATTATCTCTTGCAAAACTATGTAAGTCTAAAATGCAGGAGAGGCAATATTAAGCTTTACTAAAATGGTGCCTTTAAAGTACAAACTGTTGAAACATGTGAAAATAACACAGGGGATCTGCAGCCGCGGAAAACTGGAGCTACATTTTATTTCATGGTTTCCAGGCATACCTGGCTCCAGCCGAGATGATCCTAAAAAATCACCACCATGGCTGTATTACATATAGCACCCCATTTTTCTTTTAGAGGTGATACAAATAAACGGAGTCCCCGCTCTTCCTGGAGCCCCCATAGACATGCTCTAAATACAACTGAGCAACCTGGATTCCCAAGGTGTACCTGTAATATATAGAAAACACAAACCAAACTGCATCATATACCTCATATATGGCGGTGTGACGTGCCTAAAAATGTTCTTGGTGTTTATTTAGGATTGTAGAAGAAAACCCTGATGTTCATAGAATCATAGAATCACAGGATCATTAAGGTTGGAGAAGACCTCGAAGATCATCAAGTCCAACCATCCACCCAACACCCCCATGCCTGCTAAACCATGTCCCACAGTGCCACATCTACATGTTTTTTGAACACCTCCAGGGATAGGGACTCCACCACCTCCCTGGTCAGCCTGTTCCCATGCCTGACCACTCTTTCAGTTAGGAAATTTCTTCTAATATCCAGCCTAAACCTTCCTTCATGCAGCTTGAGGCCATTGCGTCTCGTCCTATGGCTAGTTGGTTGGTAGAAGAGACCAACACCTGCCTCACTACACCCTCCTTTCAGGTAGCTGTAGAGAGTGATAAGGTACCCCCTCAGCCTCCTCTTCTCCAGACTAAACAGCCCCAGCTCCCTCAGTTGCTCCTCATCAGACTTGTTCTCTACACCCCTCACCAGCTTGGTTACCTGGGCATGCTAGATGAATATCAAAACAACTTCATTGCCCACCATCAACACACATAGGTATTATGTAGACAGATGCAGACAGAGATTAGGAAACAATTTTGGAGATCCTCAGGACAGCCCTTGTAAAGGCAAAAGCTTCAGGATGCAATGAACTGAAAGGCAAAACAGAGACTTGAGATTTACATCCCAGATCAGGCTCTGGAGCGTGAAGCAATAACGGTGGTTCTGGAGTGCAGCAAACCGCGTCTCATGCGACTTCTTCAGACAGGCAAAGCAGGCAGGAATGAAGCAGGCACAGGTCTATGCAGATTCCAGCCCATGACACACTCAGCAGAGATTAAAAAGTCTGAGTGCTTTCTAAAGAACAACAACAAATAAAAGCCCCTTTGGTCATTAATTCATTTATTTTTCTATGAAAAAAGAAAAGACGCGGCTTCTCCTGGAACACTTTCAGGGATGCCCCTCCTGCATGTGTGCTCTCCCCCACAACCATCAGCAGAACCAAGCTGAAGGTGAAACGGTTTCCAGGGGCAAGGAAGCACGCAGCTCTGGAAATGCCGTGGAAAAATTCCTTCTCATGCCTGAGCATGTCACACCCACGACCTCTCCTGTCACCACCATCGCCAGCACGTCCCCATCCAGGACCGCAGCTGGCACGAAACACTGACAGCATTTTGCAGGAAAGGCTGCGCATAAATGCCTAAATAAAACCAATGCAAAATTATGCAGCTAATTTGCATGGGTGATTACTATGAATTAGTATGCAATTGGCCAATTAGATTCCCTTCTTGCATGCATACAGTTTCTCAATTCTGGCCTCATGCTGGAGCGATCTCCCAGTTTGATAAGTGGTCCAGCCAATGGGCTGTCTCCAAGTTCTGTTCCCAACCTCAAGACCATCACAGAATGGTTTGGGTGGGAAGGGAACTTTGAAGGCCATCTAGTCCAACCCTCCTGCCGTGAGCAGGGACATCTGCAACTCAGTTAGGTTGCTGTAAGTCCCGTCCAACCTGACCATGAAAGTTTCCATTCATGGGGAATCTACCACCTCTTTGGGCAACATGTTCCAGTTTCTTTACAGGTTTCCATCAGACGTACAGGCTAAAAACATTCACTGATCCCAGAGACCTTTTAATAAATTCACAGGATTTGATCTACAAGGGACCTCCAAGATGACCTAACCTCACCCCAACCTGAAGAGTGGAGCCTCACGAAGCCCACATGCCATTTGAGCTAAAGCACGTTTTTCAGAAAGACACCCAACCCCAAACTGAACAAGATGGAGAACCCATCCCACCCCTACGCAAGCATGTCAGCAGCCTGCCTGGAAGTTTATATGACCTTTGGCACATCCAGTTAAAAGATGCAATGGAAAAGCTTTTACTACTCATCCACAGCGCACGTGCTCCAAGGACTGAGAGGGTATCGGGGTAGACCAGCCATCCCCACCAGCTTGGAGGCAGCACATTTCTTCAAACTCCTCTTTCAACCCTAGACACAACCCGGCAGAGTCCGGCCAGGGAAGAAATAATGAAGGAAAAGGCTCCCAACGAGTCTGGTTTGAAGCCATCCCTGTGGGACGAGCTGGGCTGCATGGATTTGGGGTACTGCAGAGCAGGAGGGGAGGTTTGACCTCGCTCCTCACTCTTCCCCAGGTCCTCTCCTGGGGCTGGGGACCCCAATGACAATCAGCCACTCTTCCAGGCAGAGCTTCTTCATCTCCGGTGACTGCAGAGGTCTGGAGCTCCTCACAGAGAGAGAAGCCCAGCGAGCTGTGAGCCCATTTTGGGGAGCCCAGGGACCTGCAGGGGAGCGTGGCCGTGCCAGACCCCCTTGGCAGTGCGGCATTTTCCTATTCCTGAGGAGAAGGAGGAGGAGGAGGAGGAGGAGAAGGTGAACAAGAGCACCAGGGAATGACCAAGTCCCATTAACAGCACCAAGGTTGCCAGGCAACTAGGAGACACCGGCAAGAGACAACAGCCACCAGGGCCAAAAATCGCAGCAGCACCAAGAGCATGGGGGCAAGGTGGGCGAGACGAGGCTCGGCACCGTACTGTGGTTAACACTCACGCACCCACCAGCTGCTCCTCCACCCAAAATGAGGCCCCTGAGGTCCATCTCATGAAGGATGCTCATGCAGCAGGACCACCTGTGAAGGCGAGGATGCCCTGACTCATCCTGTCAAGGAAGGCATCACCAGCCCATGTCGGGTGGGGTGAAGACAAGTGTCATCTCCCAGAAATCTTGCCATCAGCACCCTGATCCTGCACCCTCGCTCCCCACACCTCGGGCCCTTTTACCTGGCAACCCCATGCAGCGACAATGGAAACTTAGAGCAGATTTTCCCTCTAATGCTGCGTCAACTCTTGCCAAAACAGAGGAAATTCGCTCTAGACAGGAAGGTGACTTTAATTTCCTTCTCTGATTTATTTTTTTTGGGGGGGAGGAGGATTTACTTATTTCTTTTTAACGCTTTTACCTGTCTTTGAAAGCTACGCCTCCCCGCACAGGAGCATCCCAACAGCACGCTCATCCCCCGATGCCCAAAGCAGGGAAGCTCAGCGTTTGGCATAGCAGCATCTTCCCCAATTACTCATGTTTCAAAATCAAAAGTGCCTTTTCCTCTATTCTCCTCCTAAAACCAAGCAATCCTGCAGTTCAGCTTGGCCATGGGACAAACCGCTCCAATATTGGAGCTACAATATTAGGGCTACAAAGATGATGAGGGGACTGGAGCATCTCTCCTATAAGGAGAGGCTGAGGGAGCTGGGCTTGTTCAGCCTGGAGAAGAGAAGGCTGAGAGGGGACCTTAGAAATGCCTACAAATATCTGCAGGGTGGGTGTCAGGA
>Ga0065711_1005838_pt1 | contig 20232 bp, 12 predicted proteins | sample Hoacrofraction12_FD_59098 | JGI IMG/M metagenome (GOLD analysis project Ga0065711, IMG submission 59098) | Hoatzin crop microbial communities from Cojedes, Venezuela - Epithelial fraction 12 v2 (version 2) | ecosystem: Host-associated > Birds > Digestive system > Esophagus > Crop | place... | reverse complement strand
GACCCGCCTGGACAAGGTCCTGTGCAGCTTGCTGTAGGTGACCCTTCTTCGGCAGGAGGGTTGGACTAGATGACCCACAGAGGTCCCTTCCAACCCCTACTATTCTGTGATTCTGTGACCTCAGTCTGTATAGTGCAGGCTACACGGCTCAGCCATGTTCTCCCCACACAGACATACTGCATCGTCTCAGGTACTACAAAATACCCAAACTCAGCCGTTCCCCCAGAAGTGTGTGGGTCTCCTGTGAGGTTTGGGTCATGTCCTGCTAGTCTGGTCCCTGCCAGATGGATAGTCCTGTCCCTATCTAAGAGGCTCTATAATATCTCTAGAGGCAATAGAATCCCATGTTTACGTAATTGAATCCCCTCCACAGTATGCTCTATCAGGAAACTGTCCCTCTTCAATAGCCTCAGCTCTGGGAGTCTTTGCAGGCATGGAATAGGAGCAGATACACCAGCAGTGTTTGAAACACAGACCCAGGTGCAGCTTACAAATGACAGAGAATGGAGTATTTTGAAAGTTTCCATTATTTTGGCTTTTCAAGTAAGCGGCAAACCTTTTTATTCTAGACACAGAGAGTTTCTCTTTAGTTTCTGTGTCAATAGGAGATTTCTCCACAATAGTGTTTGAAATCCCAGATATAGCTGCAGTTTGTATTCATGTCTTGGAAGGGATTTAGGCTGAAAAGTGAAACTGTGCATAAGGGTGTCTTTCATCACCTGTCAGAAAAAGCCATGTTGCAGCAGGATGCTAAAAAATCGGATATACTGAATGAAAGGCTATGGGAAATCGAAATATCTCCACCATCCTTCTTAACACCCTGTCCCTCTCCTTGATCAGTGATAGGCAATCCTCAGACATTTCTGACACCTGCAAAAACATAAAAGAGGCAACAAGTAGTATCTTCTTCTGAAGGTGGTGGAAACTGGCCCTATTTTCCTCTTCCACATGTAAGAAAATAAATGGATGTTTTCTTTTTTCAGGTCATGCCTTTTGTAGCTTCTTTGCCCCAGGCCAAACTAGCCTAGGTTATTTCAAATAAGTTCACATTGAGTCACTAGGGGAACTGACAGAAGGATAAAAGGTAAATAAAAATTATTAGAAAGCTAAAAAGTGGAGAAAGGAGAAGCTTTGGAAGATCACTCTATGCTTGAAGGCACTCTGGTTGTATCAGGACACAGACACAGGCACAGACACACATTCCAGACCTGCAGAGATGAGATGGCAGCAATAGAAACAAACAAGAAACTTCAGAGAAATTTGCTATCAAAAACACCAGCATTGGAAAAAATGTCACTAGGATATTAATAACGGAAAAAAATCAAAACATAACCAGACCCACTGCTTAAAACATTTATAAGAAAGAGCAGGTCCAGGCAGGCTTGTCTTATAACGTTTTTCCAAAAATTGGAAAAGTTTTTGAAATGTGAATGACATACTAGGTGGAATCAACTGGTTCGTCATCTATGCCTGTAGGAGCTATGTGGCTTTTCCTGACCCATAGCTTCTGCAAAGGCTGCTTCCCCAGAGTGTCCACCTGCCTTCACCCTGCACAACCACCAGTGATGAGAGACACAGACAACATTGCAGGGGCATCTCGGATCCCTCCATCATTCGCAGTAACTAATGTCAGCAAGACCAGCGATTCCACAGTTCCCTGTGCAGAGCAAGCTGCAGTTCTCCTGCCCTGCGGCTGAGGAGATCTTCTCCAGGGGCAAGCAGAAAATTGCTGCAGTCCCTGGCACCGGTCACTTGGAAGCGCACACGAATACATGCAAAGTCTGTTGGGCTGCAAGTGGTTGTGGTGTCTGTTAGCTGGATACCTTGAGCATGGGAAAGAAGCTCAATTTTTCATTCCTGCAAGGAGCAAACTAACCAGCAGATCTTCTCATCCCAGAGCTGCTGACGATCTGGGGTCTAGACCCTGACTGGTGCTCAACAACTCGCCATTTTCTAACCACTAGCCAATTTCTGCTCTCTGTCTCTTTTCCATTTGTTTTCCTTTAACTGTGTGTCAAAGCGCTGAAGCAGCTCGTTGCTCTGCTACAATTTCCAGCTGCTTGGGTATACGTGGCACAAAAGCAGTTTTGGTGCTTGCATGGGGAAGTATTGTTGGCTGTATTGGATACTGGCAGATAGCAATTTCCCTCTTTCTGTCTTTGTATAACACATTTGCAGCGAGGTGTTTTAGCCAAAAAATGAAAACAGACCATGTGCTTTAAGCAACTTTATTTTGACCTGACTTGAGTCTCTTTCCCTGTCTTCCTCATCCATCATTATGTCATTTCAGTTCCCCAGGGACGGGACATGACCAGCCCCCAGCAACCACATGTTATCTGGGACAATATTGACAGCCACCTTGCAAGACCCTCGTCACGTGTGGGTACCCCATGAATTTGCACCATTTCTCTGCTTGTTTCCATTTCTCTTTCGCTTTGGTGAAAAACTTCTTCTTGAAGTGTTTTACTCCTTCAGTGAGCCATGTTGTTTGCATGTCCTGTGCTGAGTCAGAAAATGGCAATATATAAGGCAATTGTATGTGGCAGGCTGTGCTAGAGGGTCATGATACTCACCAAGTAAAGAACTACAGTGGTAGAACATGGGATTTGTCAGCCCCCTGTGCAGGCGATGACAACCTTTTGTTGTATGACCGCACAGTTCATTCCCACAAAGCTTTAGCTGGCACACAAAGTGGATGGTACCCAGTTTATGAGCAGGCACTCAATTTTTGTTGTTCTTTTATTGTTTAATGGGCTATGTACCAAATACTTTACAAGCTCATTTCTGAAAAATGAGTTGTTCTTTACTCTGTAGGCCTTTATGTGTCATTTATGACTGCAGTTCTAGGCAGTTGACAAACACCATTTTCACCGTGCTCCTTCAGGTCAGAGAGGGACCATCCTCACTCCTTTCAGCAGAAGCATGGCAGAGAGAGATGGAAGCTGAGAAGTGCCCGCATGGCGGTGTCCCACTGACTGACGGCACTGGCACGTCTCTGTGTGAGGGCCCGGCACAACAGGAGCAAGGCTGCCCACCAGCCTCCTCCTCCTCTGTGCCTGCACAAGCTGGGTGCCAGGGGCTTCGGCTCAGCGCCCTGGCAGCAGTGACTCCACAGTTTACGGCCATTGCAGAAGAGCTTGGCTTGTCTTCCTCTTCAGCAGAGGCAGGGAGAGAAATCAGCCCTTGAGGACTTCATTCATCAGCCTTGGCCATGAGGTGGACCAGGGTAGATGGGAATGTTTTCCGCCTGCATGGCTTGCTGTGCTGATTTCCCACAAGCTATTTTTTATCAGAGATGAAAAGTTGTATTTTAAAAGCAGCAGCTCCACAAACCAGTCCATTCTGGATGGGGAATAAGACCAGAGTTCTTTGAAAAACACAGGAGATGTGACAGAGACAATCAGCAAGCTGGTTCATCGCCATGAGGTAGGGAAGTGGAATAATTTTACATTTCCTTGGTGATTTCAGTGTTAGCACAGTCAAGGTTTGGTATTTTGCTTTGAAAGCTTATTTTTTTAAAGTACAAGATGCATTTTAGTGTAGAATACAGATTAGTTCTGCCCTTTATTTATCACCTAATTCTAGGTGATGTATTTTTATCATGTCTTAGGTTTTAGAAATATGAACAGGAAAATGCAAGGCCCTTTCTCTTCCCCTTCACTACTGCTCAGGGATAAAATAAGGTCCTACTCACATACATGACATTCAAATCCATGTGCTACAGTGTTCAGCCTTAAACACAGTGTCTTTGCTTTAATTGAGTACCTGAACTCAAGGAAATGCCTTTCCAGGAAGGTGTCAGGGTCGTTTCAGCTTCTCAGGTGAGTCATCTTGCACTAGGTCAGCAATAGGGTAGGACGCCCAGCAGTGGGGCAGCATCATGTAGCACCTGATCTGCAGCCAGGTACCTGTGCAACTTGTCACACAGGACCTGCCCATGTTGGTCACAGTGTAAAATCCCTGCAGACTAGGAGCTACAAGATCTGAATAGTGGCCCAGCTCATAAATGACTCAAAAATATCATTATGTGTTATTTTTGCCCTTTTTCGTCTTTCAAGACATTTCCTTTTCTCCCTCATTTAAAGCTGACTGGAATAAAGAAAACCATGTTGTAAACATTTTGTCGTGTCAGCTTTCAGCTTTGCCTTAATTTTTGTATTCTTTCATGGCCAGATAAAACTAAACACTTCTTTTTATTTCAAGTAGTTGTAGTAATTTTTAGCATTATTGGTATGACTAATAAACAATATTTTGTTTCTATAAAATTGATTTTTTTCCATTTAAAAAGTTTTATCAATTTTTTTGTTTTGTTTTATCCCACTCTATGCGCAGTTCTTTTCCAGTCACCCTGACAACGACAAGGCTAAATGCTGAGCATCAAAAGGCTGCTTCTTTCACATGGCGCTGTGAAAAGTCCCCTCAGCTAGCTGGAGTGATTGCTGTCAGGCTGATTATTGCCTGATGACCAGATTGTTCTGCATCTGAAATGAGGGTAAAAGTATTCTCCTATGGGCATTCTCCTTAATGAGTCTACTCAGGACGCAGCTGTCATTGATGATGTTGTGTTAGCATTGAAGGGATCTGACTTGTCAAGTTTTCTACCTTGAAATATTTGGATTTTTCTGAGGTTTTAGCTAAATTCACAATTTTTCACCTTCCAGTGTGCACTGTAACCATCCCTTGAAGTTTTCTTTATTCCATATGCTGTGGATACATATGGCAACTTAAGGCAAGAAAACTTTTGTTGGCAATCCATGTTATATTTCCTATATGTAATAAATGTTAGTCCAGACCTAGGAGAACTGGATCCAGGCCTAGAAGAAGTGGACCTTGATGCTTAAGGTACGGTCAGGTCATGTTTTTTAATCTGTGCCAGAACATCCACTCAAATAGGAGTAAAATAGAAATTAATCAGTTGGACTTCCGTGAATGAAACCAGCTACAGAAATGGTAAATATTCTTTATCACTATATTGCTATTTTATGTCTGTATATGCTTAAAACAATAAAGCATTAAGTATGGCTCTCAAAATTGTAAACAAAACAGAACACCAGGGACATACATAGGACTTTTGAAAGCCTTCTTGTTGCATGTGACAAGTAACAGGAGAAAAAGTGAGCTGTAGAGAAATAATTTCCAATTTTATTTTATTTATTTATTTAACCCAGTTGTTTATTGTAATGAACAATAGATGCTATCAATGTATAGGAATGCAGCCAAACATGCATTTAATTGCCCAAGCAGAAAAGCTTGCATGTTTCTAACTAGGGAACACTATAAATGTTTATATGAGATCAAATCACGGGTTTTCAGCATCTGTTTTGCATTATTAATGTATGTGTGCAAACACACACCCTGCTCTATTGCGTTTCATAGCCTTTCTAAAAGAGAGCTGTAATTTTGGCCAGAATAATAGGGGTACTCTGAGAGGTGTCATTTCTGCAGAAAGCTAAGGCCTGTCCAGTTTCCAGAGATTTGGGGTGCACCTCCCTAGCCGTGTCTGTGAAGCATCGCCAGCATCCTCTCGGTACCAGGGGTGCAAGGCTGGGAGTCGTTGGGGCAGCGGGCACGGATGCTCTGCCCTGCCGGGATAGAGGTGTGCCCCGGCATGCCAGCTGGCACAGCACAAAGCCACAAAGTTCCTGGGACCTCGGCCCGTCCCTGGACATGGGATGCCACTTTTGGATTGTGTCTGTGATGGCTGGTGCAAGGCCAGCTGCCGAGGCTGCCTGTGAGGCAGGCGGGAGAGAGGTGGCAGGAGGGTGGCAATTAGGAACAAGCAGGCAATGTGAAGCTGGCAGCAGGAGCGTGGTAGGCTATGTGAAGCTGTGGACCGTCATCTAAGTAGGTCACCCAGGGCTCCTAGAGCCTCCTGAGGGCCTGGCCACCCTTCTGCTGCAGAGCCAGTCTGCATTCAGGGCCACAGCCTATGCAATGACAAGATCTGGGGAGGGACAGCCTTCTCCTTTGGTCTCTCTCTGACTAAACCCGGGTGGCTGAGGTGGTTTTGGCAGTTGAGGAGCAGCGGCTGAGTCACTGTGACACCAGGGGCTGGGGGGGGAAACAGGCCAGGGACACCTCAGGGTGATGGATTTTTGTCCCAGCATCTTCTCCTCGTACTCCAACAGCGAACCTCAGCAGCATGTACCGGCCGGCCAGGGTGTTCTTATTACTGATACTTTTATTTTTAGAGTTTGATCTATGACAAAGCACCGAGTCCTAACCCCCACAAACAACACGTGATTAATGTCCCAAGCAGGGCAGACTGCTATAAAATTTCAGATTGCTTTTTCAGTTTGAAGATCCTAATTTAGCGAGTGAAGTACCTGCCACTGAGATCCCTGGTGCTCCCGCCTGGACTGAGGCAGGGTAGAGAGGAGAGAGCAGTAAACTCTTGAGAGAAAAAATAAAAGATGAGGGATTTTGAGAAGAATTAAGTGACTAAACAGAAAAAAAAGAAGGAAAGGAGGTTTTTATGGTGTAACACTGTTGCACGCTGACTTTTTCCACGACTGTCTTAAGGATCCCGATAGAGCTGCTGTCGCAGTGATGCACAAAATAGAGCCAGACCATGTTTTTGTACATACGCTAGAACAGAGGTCTGATCAAGGGTTAGGTTTCTTTTCTATTTCAAACACAAACCACTTCTTTAGCCCTTTCCTTAGCATTTCGTTCTCTTAAACAAAACAGTTCGCTGTTGCATTACGTGTAAAACCCAAGCAGGTTCCTCTCTGTTTCTCACTCACTGGGGTAGAAGTGTAGGTGTTACAGCACGACCTTAGTACAGCCCTCTCCTGCTGTCTTAGGGAGCGGGGTTTGGTGCATCTCATAGAGGACCAGTTCAGATTATCTCCTTCACGTTTTTTACAGCTGAGCAAGAAGTGTGACTTCTCACAGATCTACAACTCTTCATGGCCCCCCAAAAACTCAAACCCAAACCTCATTGGGGAAAATGTGAGTGAAGGTGAGCTGTGTAATCTGACTTTCTGATTCCACAAAGAAAATGCTACATGCATTATGCTTCCCCAAGCAGCAAAATATGAGGGTTTGACAACTTTCTATTGTGATTTTAGCTTAGGTCTTCTGCTTTGCCTCATAATGTTTGTTTAAATACCCGCTGAAACATGTACCGAGCAGACGAATAAATGTATTTACATTCATGTTCTGTGGTATCAATTCTCTTTTTTCTCTGTGAAAACTGTAAACAAAAGCTGACACAGCATTAATAAGCTACTGTAAGTGTAATTAATATGAAGAAGAGACACGTTTCCCAAGGGAACACCTAATCCTTTTCAATTCTGTTTATTGCAGCAGGTTGCTAGTAAACAAATCTGTACTTATTTTGCTCTGTGTAACTTGTGCACTGTAATTTCCAAAACAGAGCTCGCTCCTGCAAAGGCTTGCTACCATAGCTACCAGGCCACCTGTACTTACAGCAAGAACTGGGTCCTCTGCTTCTATACAGGGAAGGTAATCGGTGTGAGCATAAAGCAGCAAAGTCTCAATATCTTACAGGACTGAAAAAATCAATAATGCTTTAATGTGGTAGATCACTTTAGGAAATTAGAATAATATCAAGGTACTTTATAATATTATTGGGAGTAGCCTAAAGGTTTGATACACAGGAATGCCTGACCCCAGTATTCAGTCTGATTATACCTGCACCTTGCCGTCCTGATGTAGGCCATTGCTTTTTGTACAGTTAAATAACAACTGTGCAGCTGGGAAAGTGTTTTTTACAATGTTCTGGGGACTTCCACGCTGACGCAAGAATTCTGGAGTCAGTAACACATGTCAGTCAAACCCAGCTTTTGCCTCTGTGGAGATAAGCAAGCTTAAGCAGCAAGGCTGAGAGGAACCCTTCGGGCACCCCGTGGCTGCAAGGGTGGGTAATCAGTGCTCACACGACTTGGTCCTCTGCTGCAGTCTCTGCTAGCAGCCTCTGAAGCAGCTGTGCCTGCCGTTTCCCTCAATTCAAGGGTTTAAGTATGAGAAAGTTTAATGGAAAATGAATGGCGCTTATTTGGACATGGAATAACGGTGTTATTTATAAGCGCTGAAGCAGACACAGAAAGTTTAACAGCAATATATTACAAGAAAATTTAAATGCAGACTGCTTAGACAGATTTATATTAGTATTGAAAAGTCACTTTTATCAAAAAAATTGATCTGTCTGCCAGTTATTCTAGAGTTATTCAAAATGCCATTGTAAATATATTATATTGAAATAGTATTTGGTATTTCCAAAAAGCAATGCAGGGCACAGAGCCAGCATGTTGCAGGGTGTGGTGATGCAGCCTCCCCCGTCCTCCCCACCTGGCAATCCCAGAACCAGCCAGCGTTGTATTCTTGCTCACCATTCCTGAACACATCTTATACAGGATGGTTAGCATGGCTGCACGGACGAACCCTCACCTCTCCAAATCAACCAAGGAGACATGTGACTGGTGTCTTAGGAATTGGATTAGGAGTGCTAAACAGCATGGACACTGAAGTTTTAGCAAGCAAGATAAACTTAGTAACATGTAATTTATACAGGTTAAACCAACTATTACAATCTTCTCTCTATGCACTAGGAACTAATCAATGGCTCTTATCTGATATAATACCCCAATGGGAAAGAATCTGAAAAGGATCACCAACTAATTATGAACACACTAGGTGCAACCCATATTAATGTCTCTCTCACTCTTAGCTGAATTCAGGCTCAATTGTGGGTACAATGTACTTTGGCAACAATTATAAGAGAAGGAGAAGAAGCTACCTTACCTACTGATATTAGAAAGATAATTTGGGATAATGCAACCATATTTGAAAGGGAATTCCAATCCTGCTGGCAAATAGCTAATTTCACTTACAATCCCACTAACACTAAAGCCACTGCTTTTGTTTTGACAATAAGCAATGCTTCGGTGTACACTATATACCCAGTCATTGCGTCGGGATTAAATCACAGTGGAACTGTACTCTATCCAGTAGAACATAGAGTATGGGCCCAACAAAAAGAAAACAAATGGCAAGCTGTCGATGTTGCTGCATGTGTTCTGCAGAAACAGCAAGGATTTATCTGGGAAAGTAATACAGTTGAGGCCCAAGACATCTGCCTTGACACTGAACAAAATATTTGTCACTTTGAAATATGTCCTGGTGAAACACCTGAAACTATACTCATATATGTTGGAAATAGATGTTTTTGCATGAAAACCCTTTGTGATTCTATATCTATAGACAACACCACTGTAGATATATATAATCACTCAAACACCTGTATTTGTAATTTTACCGAAAATACAGGATGCAACTTCAACTATTCAGCTCCTATCACAACTCATCAATTACTATAATCCAACTATGCATCATATCAAGATCTATCACCTACCATTATTGGGATGAACCTCACATTGGTGAAAAAACTGTTGCAACATGATGACCTACATCAATTGTTGAAACAAATTCAGAACAATGGGCAAAGAACTTTGGTTACCATTCATCATGATATAGAGAAGATACACCGTGTCCTCAAAAGGGTGAAGAAAAATGGGGAAAATCACTGATGGGTTACCTTATTCGGATGGTCTCCAACAGCAACCAGAATACTGAACCAGATGTTACAGTTCTGTTGACTCTTGTTCGATTGTGCTTGCTGTGAAACATTTTCCTATATATTAGGGTGTGGAAGATAACTAGATAACTACCATTGCTACAAAATCCTTCTTGCATATGTAAGATTGCTTAATCACATTTAACAAATCTTAATAATAAAGGACTCCAATCAAAAATCTCCCTCAAACTATAATTGGAACATAGTATTACTCTGTTTATAGGCACAGAGGCAAGGGGCGGTCACACGGCCACTCTGCGGAGAGATGAATTGATTGACTTTGGTCATGGGGTGGAATGTGGTGATGGAGCCTCTCCCGTCCCCCCCACCTGGCAATCCCAGAACCAGTCAGCATTGTATTCTTGCTTGTAGTGCACGAGCAGCTAGCTGGTATGGCTGGCCATTTTTCTTGTCTTTGAACGAGAGCAGTGAGTCGGGACGATCAGGCACTCCCTGGCAGTACCTGACACCTCTGTTACCCACTTGGTAAAGGACAGAACTACGTGGTCTGAGGAACACCAAAATTACCCTACTGTCGGCAAGAATTTCTTCAGACAGCCAGGATGGAAACTTACTGACAACAGTCAATCATCTGGAGACCCTACAAGCCGCGGTACCAAGGAAGGCCCTTTGAGCTCTCCTGGACCGCAGCGGGCTGCGCCCAGCATCTCCTTCTGAGCGGGACGCCTCTCAGAGCACTTTGAGCTCTGGAGCTGGAGGTTACCTGGGCTGAACTACAGGGATCCCTCACTCCTTGTGGCTCGGCCTTTGCCCATTGAGAAAATCATTTGATTTGAAGTGAGTATTTCACTGAAGTCAAGGGGAGTTTTGACAGGTACCTTTACCTGTGCATGTCATCTGCGTGTGTGTGTGTGAATCGATTCAAAGCATAACATCCTCTTACTGTGGTTGTAGTAGTGAACTCTTTTTAGTAACTCTATAGATTCTAAGTTAGTAAAATCTTTTCTTGCAAATACCTTTGACAGTGATTCTGTAAGCGACCTAACCACTCCTTCACAATACAAGGTTTCTGTGAGGATGCAGTGCCTGTAACTAATGGATGATGATGGTCAAAGCTTTTGAAGTACTGTTCTACCCAGAAGAGAATCACTCTTGGCTTGACTGGGGAGGTAACTGTTTCATCCCAACTAATTTCATACCACAAAACCATCAAAGTGATCTGCTTGAAAAGGGTATAGTCTTCATCCTTGTCTTTCATTAAGGCTCTGCTATGCTGACATTACTGATATTAAAATTATACTCATTAATTACTAATACTACACTATGCCCCTTTTCAGAAGCCTGAAAGTGACTGTGATTTGATGGTTACTCATAGGCTTGATTCTGTATCTGCTAAAACCACCAGGAACCAGTAAGTAACTCCCCTGGCAGTACTGGTACTGTACAAGGAAAACCAGTGCCTGTGGCACGATGAGCAAGCACCGCGTATCTTCTGACTGCTGCACACTGAAGTCTCAGTTTACCGGATGGCCGTTGATCTACCAGGAAAACAGTCAAAATCTGCAAGACTACAAAACAACTTGTGTCAGGTGACTAAATTTTTATCTTACCAGCCTGTCACACACTGCCCAAGTATATTTCTAATACCTATTCCATACACTGTCCCAAACATTATTCATTAAGGTTAACGATCTTCTGTTTGCATGCATTAGTCATTCTGAACTGCATTAATTCAACTCCAGTGTATTCAAGGACTTGTCATAAATTAAATACAGTTTGTACCGAAATTTGTAAATGTAAAGTGCAATCTACAGTCTAACTATTAATAATTGCCACATCCTTGCAAAAATTGCAGAAGTGCATCCATATTTCCCCCCCACCTGCCATCCTTGGTGGGGAATGCAATTTCTCCCATCAAATTTGATCTGGAGAGAGATGGATGTGAGTCCTCCAGAGCAATTTCTTTCAGACACCTGCATTCGGTGCAAGCTGCGCCTTGCACCATAGGGGCCTGAGTGTCGCATAATCTCCTGCTCTGTCTGATGCCTCACTTCTGTGTGTATGCTCTGCAAAGCCGTGCATGATATTGGGAGCTGGGGTTTTCTCCTCAACTTTGTGGAAATATCAAGTACTCTACATCATGGGCTTTGTGATTTCTGTGCTGTTAGTGTGGCTTCAGATGTCATTTTGTCATCTCTTGTGCATGAAATGGAAGTGTGGCACAATTCTGCTGTTTCTCCTGCAGTCCATCTGCAAACAGTAGTCAGTCCAGGCATCCCATCTCGCTCACACTGGGCACTGCATCCACTTGCCAGCTAGAGAAACAAAACCAAAGGTAACCGTGAGACAGATAACTTCTTCCTCAGGGAACAAGTAGCGGTGGAGGGGAGACCAAACCGAGAGCTTGTCGTTAGACCACTTCCACACTTGCGCCCCAAAGTTTGCTGTTGAGGATTTGCTGAGATGAGGCGCACAGACCGTTCATTGGCTTTAATGATATTTGTGGAGGAACATAGCACTATATTCCAAAGCCATTATGTTTTCTGTAGAGATTTTATCTCGGGACTTTACTGCAAGGTTGAACAAGTCACCGTTTGGCAAGTCAGAGCTGCAGAGCTCCACAAGTGACTGACGTTGGTAGCAGGTAAGTAGATTTTGTATTTTCCTTTGAAACAAAGCAACACTTTTAGAAAAAATTTAGCTCTTGGATGTATATTAAGAAGAATACTTCATCTAGGGAACTCATATCTTGCTGTGAGCTGGCAGGACACTCCTTTTCCTGGCCACGTTTTCCACTGGAGTGGGGAACACTTCCGGAAGACTTAATCCAGGGAAGACTCTTCCACATAAAAGGACTTGATGGAAGATAAGTGTGCAAAGGAATAATTAGCAGCAAAACCTAGGAAAGTAAGATGTTCTCATGTTTGGTTTGTTCTTCTTCCTTTCTCATCATGTCCCATCACATGTAGATGATTTGTTCTGACAGTGGATGAGTGAATGAGAGTGTTAAAGTTACCTGTCCACTTGCAGAGAGTTTGCTGGAGCTTTGCTTCTACTTTCAGTATCAATATCTCTCCTGTACCACACTGCTGATCTCTATTGGTTATCAAAGGTTTACCCAAATACATACATACAGTAGACTGGTAGACATCATAATCCATTAATAAGTTAAAAAAAAACAAAACAGAATGGTATAGAAAAAAATAACAAATTATAATTAATGCCATTTACAGGACATATTAAAACCTTTTATTCGTAGGATCTTTAAATCTTAAGTTGTGGCATTTGCCACTGCTGCACATATTATGTGTATGTGTATATTCAAACCAGGAACTAGCAGATTCACTTTCTACTTAAGGAAAATTTTGCCTTCCTTTGCTCTGTATGCCATAAAGTGTAAAATCTTTTTGCTTACATTTCCTGTACTACTTCAACTTAAACAAGAACTTTTGATTTGTTGTTCAACTCAAGAATTGGTACCTTGTTTATTTACAGAAATATTACTCTTTAGTTCATTCAGTGAAAGAGAGAGTCTTGTAAATCTAAGCATCCTCACCCTATTAAAAAGAAGGCAAATAGTTATTTTGAGTAGCCCATTACAAATCCATTCTTAATGAGCAATATACTGTTAGTGGACCTTTTGCTGATTTTTGTATGTTTGAATATTATTCTCACACTGTGGAAATAGTACATCTATTCAGTAGAATAAATAAACCTTTAGTGAAAGTCTAAAGCTCCCATAAATCTTGTGACACAATGTTCAAGCACATTTTGCTTTATGTTGTCACAGGTAAAACCTATACCCGAACAGGAGCAGATGATGCGAGAACAGAAAAATACAATTGCTGCCACTGAGAAAGTGTTTAAGTTATAAAGACTGTGAGTGCAATAGATTTGACAGAAAGGAAAAATGAAATGCAGATCTAGTATCAGGAAAGAAGAAATACGCAGTAAACAACTTCCTGAGGATACTAAAATGTAATAAGCAATGTTTAATATGGTCTATTTGTACATTTTTCATCTTTTTTGTTACCTTTTGGTTATGATTTAGCTTCCAGGCCATTCCCCTCCAAAATCCAGACAAACTACTTCATAGTGTATTTTGTAATAAATATGACTGGGAAAAGTCTTCTGTGAACAAGTTGGTTTAAAAATACTCTTCAGTGGATGGTATTTGTTTTGATGGTTGTTACTCATTTCTTCTCAAAGCCCTGAGAAATTCATTAACACTTTTTCAGCTAGCACTTTTTATCTTTCAGCAGTTCATTTCTTTGTGCCGTAAGTAAGTGTGTTTGTGGGAGTGTGCAGAGAATAAATACTATGCACCAAAAGACTTAAAAAAAAGAGAGAAAAAAAGAAATTAATTAGTCCAAGTGATCAACAGAAATGGCAAATTAATCCCACCATTTCTAAATATGCGCTGTGATGCCTAAATAAATTTGCACTTAGAGATATTATTTATCTCCTTTTTGCTTCCTCACCAAGACCACCTTATAACACACCTTTTTGTGGGACCTATCTACAGAAATCTTATCAGGTCTTGCTATTTGCTTTTGGTTCTTGTGTTTGCTTGGTGAATCCCATCCAATATGATCTCCATACTCTGCCCCGCTCTTGCCTGCCACCCAGGGCGATCTGTCTTTAGCTCCTGTCTACCTCCTAGTGCTACTGTCCAGCAGTAATGTCTCTCTCATCTCCATGTCATTGTTTCTGTCCTGGGCTTTCATCCCTCCAGATCATTTCTCCCTGCATCCCTCTTTCTTGTCAAAATCTTTCCTTTCCCCTCCATCCAGTGGCTCCTGATCTTCCTGCCCCACTAGTAACAGCTTCTTCTCCCACCCTTGTGGCTTAGGCAGGCCAGGCAGCCCTGCAGTTGCTGTGTCTTGCTTGACTTCTTCTGCAAGTCCAGCCCTTATCCCATCTTCACTTGAATCAGAAATTTCTTTGGCCAAGGGTGCCTAGGACGCATGGAGCTTGCCTGGAACAGGCACGTGGGAAATGATGGAAAGTAAGGTTTTATAACGGGACTTATGGAATAGCCTTTGCAACAGGAAATGGACCAGTATTTGTATGTTCATCAATTTCTTTCTATAAATATTTTACTGTGGTGTTTTGATTATCTGCATTTTTTTGCTGCTTGGAATAGCATCATGCAACTGTATATGTGCCCACTGGTTTAAACAGAAGTGGATGTTTTTGAAGGGATTAGAAATATAGGTTGAGAGCCTAGGTACATACATACAAATATGTGCTTAAGTTAATCCTGGTTTCTTGTTTTAAAGCAGAATTATGTCATTCAGATGTAAGTTTTTACATTTCATTCACTGACTTTTTTATTTATTCATGTAGTTTCACACTACACTCTTAAGCTATCACAGATATTTTATTTGATGATAATTAATTGTGTTCATCCACCAGAAATACTGATTGAAAATTAAAATGTTCCGGTTCATTTCTTTCTGGAGATAAGCACATTGAAGATTAATAGAATAATTTTTATAACGTACATGAAGAAAATGGACCTCAGTAGAGTGGAGAAACGCTTAAATTATTAGTTCTGTAACTAGAAATACTACCTGAAGTGGTTAGTTCAGATTTTAATGGGCATTCCACAGTCCTAGTACTTGAGCTTTATCTTCATTATTAGTTTAATGAAACAAAGATGAATGGTCAAGCTAAACCCATGTAAACCTTCTGTGAAGACGCGCTGAAACTCATTAAAGATGAGGTAAATCCATTATGCAAGGGGTAAACTGCCTCACAAGGCCTTTGTGTTGGTGAAACCCATTCGTGCATTTTCCTGGGAAGGGAAGAGCAGAGGTGGAATGAGGGATCCCACAACATACCGCATTAGAAGAGCAGATGAAGGGTGTTTTCATTATAATACATTCCACTGCAATATGTTGGTGCCTGTTGAGTGAGTTGAACAGACGGCAAGGCTGGTTAGGCTGTCCTGAGTCCTCTCTCCTGCCCTCCAGGCTGGACTCAAGGAGAGGTGGGAGCAGTCTCTTATCGCCTCTCCCCAGTGCTTTCTCTCTGGAGAAGTGAAGCTTGCACCCTCTTCCCTTACAGAAGTGGACCAAGGGGTTTGAGGGGCAGAGTGAGTGCTAAAGCCTCCTGAGAGGAAAAGGCGCCACAAGGTGTGAGCACCCTACAGTTGCCCTGGGCTACTTGTCCGTGAGTATTTCCCAGTTGACCGTCATCCTCCCACATATAAAGCAGGGAAGAGAAAAAATGAGGCTGAGGTTCACAGACCTCCCTGCTCTTTTGTGGCTGGGGCAAGTTGCATCCCAATTTCACAGTCTCGAAGGGTAGGGTTCGTTTGCTTTTCCTTCTCTGCTCAGAGCCAAGGGGAGAAGCTGTGATTGGGAGGGAGTACTACAGAGGCACTGCCTATAAGGCAAGTATATCAAAGAAATATGACCTAAGTTCATGATGCACTGAAAATCTGGGGACTTCCTGAGCACCTTGATGTGTCATTGCCACTTCTGATCTTTAACCCACCCTGCTCTCCATAGTCTTACCATGTTGGGTTGGGAGAAAGGAAAGGAGTATTTGGTATAGCCACATATTTCACCCTAGGGACAGCATGCCTTTGACCTTGAATGGAATTCAACAGCAGATGTTTTGGTTTTGAGTATAATGAGCCTGTCCTTGTTGGGAACGGAACGTTAAGTGTCTTCAGCTACCATTCATTTATGCTTGAAATAAAATGAAAAGGAGTTAACATGGCAGGTTCTCCCAGGCAGATACCAGTCTAAAGGCTGGGTTCGGTATGTTGAGTATGCAACAATTAAGTGCAACACCCGTAACCTGGAAGAAAATTTAATCCCAGATATTGTGTGTTTCCAAGTATTCCACTGTTTGAACACGTCACATCCTTTGACACAGTCATGTACTGTCTTCTTGTGTCAAATAAGGAATATTTGTGGATAAATTGAAATAAATTTGATGTTTTTTGGATTTCTCTAGCTCAGTTGCGTAATATTAGTCATTACAGTATTATAGTTTTTACCAGAAATACAATTCAGGTGCTTGAAATTAGGTTATTACGTGTAAGAAGTCTTCTTTTACTTGAATAGTTTCGCCTGCTGGCCACAAGCAACGAAAATCGGAAAGTGGAAATCCCCTTCTGAGTTCAGAATCAAAGCAGAGAACAATGGGAAAAACTGAATATGTTTTGAGATTTTTATGATTTGCCTTCAGGTCTAGCACTGGGACTGGCAGTCATTCACCTTGTAGAAGCAAAGGCCGGTAAAATATCCTGAGTACCACACAGAAGTGGATTTGGTAATTTCTTTTACAATTACACCAAGCCACACAGAGGGAGCATGACACATATTTGCAAATGTTAAATATTTTAGAATTCAGTCCATCCGTCTTCTCTATCCACACCATGCATCACAGCTGTGAAAAAGTGATGCTAGTCGTAAGTTCAAGCCTCATCCCAACATTCCCCAACTGGCAAGTTTTTAATTACATTAACATTCACATTTGCTTGCTTCCATGTTCCTAAAATGAAGATTAATTTTCATGATGCCAAAGTTCTGAATGTCTCAGGATTTCTGTAGTCATTATTCACAATACTTGCCAGGAGGTAATAATGAAAGCAATTCCAGCTGTTGATATGGCAGTCTGGAGGTTGATGAGGAAAAATTGCACGATCTTTTGAGAAGAAATATGTAGTACTAACCCACTGGTTTGATACTTATAATTTTGTAAACCCTTTGCTTAAATTATGAAGTAGCAACGTGATTTCCAAAACACGTAATGCATGTTTTGTTCCTAATTAGTGTCTTCAGTCAGTAGAAGAGCTGGGGGTATGTTAGAAGGTAGAGAAGGTAAGTTGCTATAAATTTTTTAAAAATAATTGAAAGTTCTGAGTTGTGAGTAAGGATTGTGCTCTGTAGTATAATTTGGGTGGAGAGGGATTAATGATTTACACTAACAATAAAGAAAAGAATTTACAATACTGTAGCTACTTTATTAACGTAGTTGTTAATTTATTTTTTATTATGCGTATGAAGAAAGATGGATTATCTCATAAACATACTTTCCTAAAGACTGTGCAGTAAATGAATGATGAACAAGGCAGTGGTTGCAGCAGCAGGTCGGAATAGGAAAAATGTAGTCCAGAACTAGATAATGGACTCCTTGGATCGAGAAACAACATCAGAGACTCTGCCTTGCTGTTGTGACTTTCAACCTTTCTATGCAACTGCAGCTGCTTTCCTGTTTCCCCTTGTTTCTTGCTGAAGATGTATTAAAGGCAAGCTTAGCAAGCTCTTGAAGTCCAAGTAACAGCAAAGCAAGCCAGGTAACAGAAAGCTTAACGATTACTACAACAGCTCCATGTGTTGACGTAGGATGAGCATCTGAGCTGCTATTTCAGCCCCTGTGAAATCTTTCCAGAATATGGGTACTTGCTGTCAATTTTTTCGTCAAAGTCTAAATGCTAGTGATGGTGTCTTAAACACCCAGTATTCTCATGAGGAGAGGCTAAAGAGGCTGTGTTCTGCTAAGGTTTGAGTGTGCTGCCAGTGAAAAGTTCAAACTTAGTGCCAATGGCGCTGAGGCCTTTAAGCTGTTGCTATGGGACTTACTTCTCCCAAAGCCAGTCTTCAGCAGACACGGGCTGTTCCTGTGGTTTTATGAAACCTCATGTAGCCCAGGCAGCCTTCATCCTGCCGAGTTACATCATCCCATGAAACTGCCCTGCACCAGCTTTTGTTCTGAGATGACAGAAAAGTAGTTCAGCTCCAAAATTACCTTGCCTAGATATAGAATCATAGAATCATAGAATGCTTTGGGTTGGAAGGGACATTTAAAGCCCAACATCCACGCAGTGAGCAGGGATATCTTCAACTAGACCAAGGTGCTCAGAGCGCTGTCCAACCTGTCCTTGAATGTTTCCAGGGATGGGGCCTCCTCTGGGCAACCTGTTCCAGTGTTTCACCACCCTTATCATAAAAAATTTCTTCCTTATATCTGGCTTAAATTTCCCTCTCTTAGTTTAAAGCCATTGCTCCTCGTCCTGCTGCAACAAGCCCTGCTGAAAATATTTTCCCCATCTTTCCTATAGGCCCCCTTCAGGTACTGAAAGGCTGCAATAAGGTCTCCCTGCAGCCTTCTCTTCTCCAGGCTGAACAGCCCCAACTCTCTCAGCCTTTCCTCATAGCAGAGGTGCTCCAGCCCTCGGGTCATTTTTGTGGCCCTCCTCTGGACCTGCTCCAACAGCTTCATGTCTTTCCTGTGCTAGAGGGCTCCAGAGCTGGACACAGGACTCCAGGTGGGATCTCACCAGAGCAGAGTAGAGCAGCAGAGTCACCCCCCTTGACCTGCTGGCCACACTTCTCTTGATGCAGCCGAGGATACAGTTGGCCTTCTGGGCTGCGAGCACACATTGGTGGCTCACGTCCAGCTTTTCATCCACCAGTACCCCCAAGTCCTTCTCATCAGGGCTGCTCTCAATCCCTTGATCCCCCAGCCTGTATTGATACTGGGGGTTGCCCCGACCCAGACGCAGGGCCTTGCACTCGGCCTTGTTGAACCTCATGAGGTTCACAGAGGCCCACTCCTCGAGCTTGTCCAGGTCCCTCTGGATGGCATCCTGTCCTTCAGGTGTGTCAGCTGCACCACTCAGCTCGGTGCTGTCTGCAAACTTGCTGAGGGTGTATGTGATCTCACTGTCTAGGTCATTGATGAAAATGTTAAACAGCAATATGCTCCAGGTGAAAAGAAAGGTGCTGCAGGCAGTTGTCCTGGGGCTGCCTGCACGTGTTAATTCGGTCCCTTGCGAGGCAATAGCTCATGGCTCCCATGCTTGCTCTGCGTGACCCTTTGCCAGGACTAAACTCCCACAAGTGCTTCAGCCTGGGACTGTGAATGCTAGGCAAAGACACAGCTCAAAGGAGCCAGAAAGCAGAAAATCGACAAAGTGGAAAGACATGGCTCTGGTCTGAAGTTGTGCAGTAGAAGGAGGGCAGAAATCGGATATGTTCCTGGATCCGTGCTTGGGAAGAAGACAGCTTAATTTCCTTTTTATAGAATAATTTAACATAACACTTCCAAAGTTCAGCTCAGATTTTAATTGTTGTTCTTTCCCATGGTGAAACTTTCACAGGCAAAACCACAAGATGCTTGAGTTTCAGACATCAAGCTCAGCTGGCTCTCATTTATTGTCAGCAGTCTAGTTCCATGCCTACCTGTTGCTGTTGCATCTCTGCTACTTTGCCAAGATGAATTCTGCCTCTCCAGCATCCTCTAGACAACGCAGGAGTGCTCACTGCTCAGAGGAGATTTGTGCAGCTCCTGCAGTGCGACCCTGCTTTGTGCTGTTACGAATTTGAAAGCTTTTAGTAAGATTCTTCTCTGTGTATTTGATCTTCTTTAGCCCACAGACAACAGAGGACTTCTGTCCTTCCAGGCTGCCCCTTGAGCAGTCAGTCTGGCAACTGCACTGCACCAAGCAGCCCCCTGGGCTGGATGAGTTGTCGGTGAAGTGGATTGAGAACTGGCTGAATGGCAGAACTCAGAGGGTTGTCATCAGCGGCGCTGAGTCTAGTTCGAGGCTGGTAACTAGTGGTGTCCCTCAGGGGTCAGTACTGGGCCCAGTCTTGTTTAACTTCTTCATCAACGACCTGGATGAAGAGTTAGAATGTACCCTCGGC
>Ga0065711_1005715_pt1 | contig 20232 bp, 12 predicted proteins | sample Hoacrofraction12_FD_59098 | JGI IMG/M metagenome (GOLD analysis project Ga0065711, IMG submission 59098) | Hoatzin crop microbial communities from Cojedes, Venezuela - Epithelial fraction 12 v2 (version 2) | ecosystem: Host-associated > Birds > Digestive system > Esophagus > Crop | place... | reverse complement strand
GGGGGGGGGGGAGGGTATTCTTTGACCTTGCTTTTCTGGCTGACATATGTGTAGAAGCCCTTGTTATTATGCTTAGCATCCGCAGCCAAGTTCAGCTCCAGCTGCACCTTGGCCTTCCTGATGCCATCTCTACACAACTGGGCAGTGTCCCTAGTCTTCCTAGGATACCTGTCCCTGCTTCCCCTGCCTGTGCATTTCTTTCTTGCCCTTCAGTCTGACCAGCAGGTCTTGACTCAGCCATGCTGGTCTCTTGCTTTTCTTTCCCAATTTCTTAGACCTGGGGATCAAGAGCTCTTGAGCTCTATGGAAAGCCTCCTAAAGATCTGCCAGTTCTGTTCTGCTCCCTGGTCCCTGAGGGCAGTTTCCCAGGGAGTCTCACTGAAGAGCAGGAAAACTGCTTTCCTAAAATTCAGGGTCCCAACTTTACTCTTTTCCTGTCCTGTATCCCTCAGGGCGGCAAACTCCATGAGTGCATGATCACTGTAGACCTGGCTGGCTACGATCTTGATGTCTCTGTCTCACTCGCATTGGTGACCAACAGATCCAGTAACACATCCCCTCTGGCAGGGTTGTCTATTACCTGGCTTAAGAAGTTATCCGTCAGGCACTTGAGGAATCTCCTGGATCACCTACAGATCACTGCTACTTTTCCAGCGGATGCTGGAGTGGTTGAAGTCCCCCAGGAGGACAAGAGCCTGCAAGCGTGAAGCCGCCTGTAGCTGGAGGAAGAAGGCTTATTCAGTAATGTACCCTTGATTGGGCAGCCTGTAATAATCACCAGCCACAAGGTTCCCTTTGCTGCCTCAGTCTCCAATTCTTACCCATAAGCTTTCAAGCTGCTCAAGGCTAATGTTTAGGGACTGTTCTTCACACTCTATCTATTTCTTGATGTAGAGGACAACACCTCCACCCCTCCTTCCCTCTCTGTTCCTTCTGAACAGCTTGTAGTCATCAATCACCACTCTCCAGTCATGAGATTTGTCCCACCAAGTTTCAGTAAGGGCAATTCAGCTGTAACGTTCTAGCAGCAAAGTGGCTTCCAACATTTTGTTTGCTGTCCATGCTGCACGCATTGGTGTAGGGGCACTTAAGCTGGGCTGTTGGCTGTATCACCTTTTTAGAGGAACACCTCTTAATTCCTTTGAGGTATTTCACTGGTGTTCCCTTGTGGCTCCTCTTACTTCTGGAGCCCTGGCTCCTCTCTGTAAGACTTCAGTTGTGCTCCAGAGTACCCAGCAAGTCTCACAGCATTGAGCTGAGGGCCCTCACTAGCAGCCTGTCGCTTTAACCTTGGCATGTCATCCTGTGGTTTGTCATGGGCGAGCCTGATGTTATCCCCTTCCCCCTTGAAGTTTAGTTTAATGCTCTGCCAATGAGCTCTGCTAGCTTGTGAGCAAAGACCCTTTTCGCCTTTGAGAAAGATGAATCCTATCTGAGCCAACAGGACTGGTGCTGTGTAGATCATCCTATTATCAAAAACCCCAAAGTTCTGGTAGTGACAGTAGCCATGGAGCCATGTATTAACAGAATGGGTCCATCTGTTTTTCCCATATAGGTGCCTGCAGCTGGAAAGATAGAGGAAAAAATTACCTGTGCACTAGGTACCCTTACCAACTGTCCTAAGGCCCTGAAGTGTCTTTTGATTTCCCTTGGACTATGTGTTGTAGCTTCATCACCACCCACATGGAAGAGCAGTAATGGGTAACAGTCCAAGGGCAGCACCAGGCAAGGAAGTTTCCTAGCGATGTCCTTAACCTGGGCCCCAGGGAGGCAGCAGGCTTCTCTAAGAGCAGGGTCTGTCCAGCAAATTTGACCTTCTGTTCACCTCCAAAAGGTGTCATCTACAGTGATAACCCATCTTTTTAACTCATGGGGTGGTTGTGATTCAGGGGGATAGGCCTTTCTGACCTTGGCAATACCTCTGGTGCGGATGGACCATCATCCACATCACCCATTGACTGGCCTTCCACATCCAGGGCCTTGTACCAGTTGTACAGAGTCACCTGGGACGGTGAGGTGTGCAGGGAGGGGGTTTGTAGACTTTCTTCCTTTTGCTTCTTTCCTTGAAGTTACTGCCTTCTGCCTGGTGGGGAGGATATAGGATCTCCTTATCTTATGTTTTTTCTGGTGGATGTTCCTGTTTGTCTCAGGGAGGATAGAGCTTGGTTGCACCAGTCTATCTCTTTCTCAGCCTCCCTGATGCTTCTTAACCTGCTTCCTCTCAAAGCTCTGCCACCAGGCTGAGCAGATCATCTACTTGGTCACACCTCACAGCTGTTCTTGTTGCAGCCAGCAGGCACAAGCAAGGCTCCACTGATCAGAATGACTGAGCTGGTGGGGTTGCTACGCTCTTCTGGCCCTGTTCACCCACCCTGCCTGCTCACACTCCTCACGCTGCTTTCTGTAGGTGCTAGGTGGCCGCTGTTTTTCTGCTAAGGTCTCTCCTGCAAGAGCTGCTGGCTGCTGGCAGGCCTTGCTCTGCCTGAGGCCTGCTCTCACCCCAGTGAGCTGAGAGCCACCCAGCCTTCCCCTGCAGGCCGGGCTGGCTGCGGGGCTGCTTGCCTCAGGGAGCCGGTGTGTTCTGTACCTTCTTCAGAAGTAAACTTCCAGGTGTGGTATCAGTAATTGCTTTGATGGTTCCTCCTGATAGAAGAACATGATGATAACTTTTTTTCAGGGAGCATTTTTGTTTAAAGTTTACTGGAGAGAAAAAAATAACTTTTATTTCCTTGATTTTTCCTTCTTAGTATAAGTTCTTCTCACTACAATTTTCTTTTCTACAAAATATCAATCTGAAGAGACTTGAAAAATAGTTATAGAAGTAGGTATATTAAATCACAATAACTGTCAGATAGGATGCACTGTGGTTACAAGCTACAGCATACCTGTGTGTGAATGGTAGCACAGCAAAGGTAGAATTGAACAGTAGACCAGGTTAACTGCTGTACTGATCTGTGAATTAGCTGGATAATACTGAATTAGAGATCTAGGACCTACTCTGTTCCCCTTGAAAGGTAATGATGACATTTTCCTGATAGTCCAAGTGGATTTCCTGATTGCTACACTTTACTGCAGAAATGAAGGGATGACTGAACTATCTACAGGTTAATTAAGACAGAAGCATATCAGACAAAGGCCAGGTCTTCCCTCCTAGTTCATGTAGAAGCCCACTGAAGGTCATTTGAATTTTAAGTCTATGGGACTGAGCTGTGAAGGTGGTGTTAAAATGAAGCTTTGAACTCATGTCGGTTGTGGACCTAAATTTTTTAGTTTTGTTTAGTGATTGTTTGTATCTGATTGTTAGCAAAGTTCCAACAGCTGGGTATAATCTAAGACCAAAAAGACTCCAAATTATTGAATCCTTACTCTTAGAGGTAGTGCTTCCGTAAAAATATGGGCACTGGCCAAGAATACGGGTGATATGAGTCACTGGATTCATGTGATAAGTTTGACAGGGTTTGTGGCAGGCACATCTCTTCTGTTGGCTGTGTTTCACTTTAGTTTTCTGACCAGAACCACTTTCTTGATTAAGCAAGCATATTATAGATTGGTAAGACTTTCTGGTATCAGCTACTGTGGGTTTCTGGTCTCTGACTCTGTGTTACAGATACAGCTTTACAATAGGACTGTGTGATGCTTTTGTCTCCTGGATCCAGTGATGGGAAAGGATCTGTGGTGAACTGACATCTTGCCTCCTCTGGATCATCTTGGTCATAGCTCTGGGGTGCAACCAAAGCTACACTTTCCCCATGGTCTAGGTGCATGGTCATGACTTATGAGACTTTACGCAGCCCATGGGTGTGTAGAGATGTTCTCAGGATTCTTCAATGCACAAGTACAGAGATGTGGGTTTCCAACAATTTCTTTATAATAAAGTTACTACAAAACTGCTATTAGTAAAAACATTTTATATACTTATCTATATAAATATTTATATACACACTCAAACATTTCAAGTCACTACAAAATTACCAGTAGGAAAGCAAGCATACATCTAACAAGAGTAAAGCAGATATATTAAGTTATTACAAAATTCCAACTTCTGAAGCAAGTATTTATTTGTGCACATCTATAAATATATTTTTGAGGTGTTACTTGTAAAACACCAAACTCCTCCCAGGAGTGGGGCTTATCAATGATGGAAAAGTCTCACTTAAAGACAATCTATGTCACGGAGGCTGGAGTCAGCCAGATGTCCCTGTCCAGGGTCCCGTCTGCCCAGCAGATCTCATGGGGAAAGCCTCTTTTTTGGGTAGGTAGTGATTTACTTGTTATACCTTCTCAGTGTAGATATAGAAGTGCATGTAGGACATCAGTTCCCAGAATGGTTGTTGCCAACTCCGGTTTTCCAGGGAGGCAAGTTTGTTTTCACAGTTTTTTGTACTGCGTGCATCAAAGTTTCTTTATCCTGCCAACTGCTCCCCAACAAGGAGGCTTAGGGTAAGCTTATCAGGGATGTCCATCTCTGCCAGTATATTTACTGGGTTGCCTTTGTGGCAGCTCTCTCGCTAGGCATAGCTCATGACAATATTAATAACGAGAGATATTTGCAGAACTTCTGGAAACACCAAGATCCAAAAAGATGACATAAAATGCTTAAAAAAAGGTAGTACTTCCCAAACTTCTTTGCAATTTCTTTTTTTTCTTTTTGGAACTCTTCATGAAGTAAACTATCGCTTGTGCTATTTTCTGTCTCAGCCTTGGCTTCCACCTCTTCTGTCGTAGGAGATTAAAAACAAGCCAAGTAGTTTGACTGCAATGTTACAAAATGGTACACTGTGCTCCTTTTCATAGGTATGGTATTTACAATTCACTGGTTTAAAAGTTTATGGCTTAGGTCACAAACCTTGAGAACATAAAATTGTTGTTCATTAATGTACTAAGGAGTTTATAATTTGGGATGTCTGGGATTAGTATCTGATATCTAAAAGTTTATATATTTAGTACTTTAGAGTTAATGCATTTCAACTAATCACAATGATACTTTTCACAGAGGCAGCAATATGTCTTATTTGCTTAGCATAAAATTCCTGTTGAAACTGGAGAGCTACAAAGCGGTATTAGAGCTTGTTACCCTTTCATAGTAAATCTGCCAACCTGGAGATATAACCTAACCATCGACTCTTTGTGCCTGTGTGCAAACGTTGGGAAGACTTGTTTGCCAATAGCTACATAAAGAAAGCAACAAGTGACCAACAAGTCAAGATCAGAAATGAGCTACACTGTTATTTAACTAGTCTTTCCATGTTCAGTGGTAGGTGAATTTTGCATGTGATAGTAAGAGGCAAAATTAGATCATCCTGCAGAATCCTTGGCCTAGAATTCATAGACCAGTCCTCTTACCTCTGTAGTCTGAGTTTAGAAGAAGAGACAATTGACCAAATATGTCTTGTAATTTTGTGGTAGTTATAAATTTTTCAAAACACCAAAATGATTTAGGTGGCTGTATAAGCATAAATAAGGTATCCTCCCCTGAAACTTAAGCTGTGAAATTGCTTTGGTTAAGGGTTTAAGAAGCTTCTGAAAATAGTTCTTGTTAAAATGGAGAAGCTGTAGCATTGAGCTCTGAGTGAGACACTTTGACATACTAGGTATATAGGAAACTCAGTGGAAGGGAAAATAATGAATACCATACTGTTACACTAGAATGGAAAACACATAGAAAGGTTAAAATAGGCCACACCAGTAGTAAAGTAACATTTTATTTTGAAGCATACTTTAGTAAATGTTGCAGCTCTTCTGGGTAACTTATTTTTGGTAGTAAGTTATTTTCCTAAATAATTTAGATGTTTAGCAGAAATAAGTGAAAAAATGGGGCCTCTTAGTTTAGATTACAATGGAAAAAATCTATGTTTGTCTTCAAGTGCAGCCACCGTTAGTTGTTACAAGGTCTTTGATGTTTGATACATTCAAGAACTTCAGATCTCATGGCAGTATTGCCCTTTTTTTTAATCATGATTTAGAATGTGTCTCTGGTCAAAGTCTAGGAACAGCAGTGAGGAGCAGCAGGTGTGAAAATGCAGGTTGAGAACCAGAATATGCCTTGTGTTCTCTGCTTGTTTCCGATGTTTGTAACTTGCTGATACTTCAAATTACTAAGAAATAACCGCATTCATTTGCTGCCACTGTCTCCTGTACCAGAATTGTTCTTCTCCTTTTCCTTGTTTTTGTGTCTTTGTTTTGTGGGCTTTTTGATGAAGAGCTTTTTCTGCTCAGTTTTTTAGTGGATATATGTTTTAAGAAATCCACAGATCTGTCTTTTCAGTTATAACCAGCTTTAATCAGTATCGTAGCCTACTGATTTGCAATATGGCTCAGCTGTAGAAGTTTAAATTTTAAACTTTTCCAAGATGGTCATCCTTGTACAGAGAGCCAGCCAAGCCCAGAATGTGTGTTGCTGTAAGCAGATTGTTAAGCAAGAGACGACCTACAGAGATTTCAATTGGCTGCTGTGATTGATGGAAGGGGTAGACCAGGCTGTCACATTAAGTAAGGACCAGAAACTTCATGGAGAGAGAATTCAATTATCTGTCTATAGTCATTTGACCACTGCAGCTAATCAGCTGGGCGAAGGTCAGCAGGAGTTTCAGAGATTCCTAGAGGAAGTCAGAGGTGGCTTGAATGGCATTTTTTTTGGCACTGGTAGTTTTCCAAATTACTTGTAACACCTGTAGAAAGCCTTTGTTTTATACTTGTAAAGTGCATGTCTGATTTAGAGTTTGAAAAGCCTTTATTTTCTCTATAACCTAACCCTGAGTAGGATGGCAATTTTCTCTTAAAGAGCTTCGTTTCCAAATAAGCCAGAATAAATGGTCAGAAGATTTCAGTCAAATTTCCAATTAAAAGTTTAGGGACACAAGATGTGATACTGGGTGTTTTGTGGTTTGACGGTGCTTTTTGGAGTATTATTAGGAACACCTCCATTGAACTGTGAAGTGGTTAGATGATATTTGAACTCTGTGAAAGGTGTGGGTTTTTCTGCTAGTGATAAAATCTGTAAAGCTGGGAGCAAAGGTAATTTGGTAATAGCCTCTCAGCTCTGTGAGGATGGTGGGAGGAGGTTCTGCATCACAGGAGCACTCTTGGAAACTCAGAGCTAAGGCAATGATTTGAAACTGAAAAATACATTAATTAAAACAGTGTGTGGGGCCAAAGAGCAGTCCAGGTGCCCAGCAGGGCACATCTAGGATGAGCATTCAGGGCAAACATGTTTGATGCTGGAAGTTCTGATTGATCGATACTCTTTGTTACTTTCATCATTAAGCAAATGTTAATGTGTGTACTGTGTTATTTTTTTTCCTGAAACAAGCAAAAGATTCCTCTACTTTTCCTAGGAAATGTTATTGGTAACAAAGTCATTAGGGCTTCTACGTCAGTTCTGAGCCAAGTTCTGAATATCCCCATATGTTAGGGGATAAATTTCTAAAATGCATCATTACAGAAGAACTGTATGGAGAATATAACTTTTTTTTTTAATGAGAAGTGCTTAGGGAGTTTACCCCTGAGTATTCAAATTAGTCATTAATCAAAAAAGCAATTTGTTGAGCATTTGAAAATCATTACCAGTTTAAAGAACTTAGAATCTATTTCAAGGATTTCAGCAGGGAAAAGAAACTTCAGCTATCACTAGAGAATATCCAATCTACATAGCACTTTAAACGCTGCATCTCCAACTACCGTATGTGGCTTATTTTTCACAGCTCTTTGTAACCTATCTTATTATATAATATTTATTCATAGAAGGGAAAAATAACCTTCAGTAAAAACAAGTGTGTTTAATATCTTGGACCTGGCATGGTTACAGCCAGTCTGCAGAGCTCCTCATAGTGCAGGTTCATGTGAAGCATCTTGCTATGCAGAAGTCCAAAGGCAGCTTCAAACTGAGTTCACGTACATTTGTTTAGAGGCTCTAGATGGGGAAATAAGTGGCACTAGTGGTAGGACAAAGGATATAGTAATTTTCAGAATGTTATTACTTGCTCTCTTATGTGACAATAACAGCGCAAGCTCAGTCCAGTATAACTTTACAAGAGATTTTCAATTTGGTATTAAATAATCCTACACTCAGAAAACCAGCAATTAATGAGCAGTTGTGAAATTTGCCGTTCTTTGGTACAGATGGTCAAGTTCTGGAGCACCTTGCCTTTGGGAAAATCCTTTACTGAGGTGCTTAAGGAAAAGGGTTAGAATTAGCATTGCTATAGAGTCGTGTAGCTGCAGAGACTCAGATAGTGAGGAGGTGGTGGCAGTTAGTGACTTAGGATTCAGAATTTCTGTACCTTTCAGTCTTTAAAAAATGCCTGTATATAGACGTATTGTTTTACTAACCCATATGGGTTTTGTTATTTGGGTACACTTTCTTGGAAAGGATTACTTGCACTTGCTGTATAAAAATATGAGTGTTTCAAAATGAAATGGAAGCCATTAGTCATATAAAAAAGCCTTCCTGTTTTCTCTTGTCTGTAGCAAATAAACCCCTTCTTCCTAAGAGGGCTTTTCTTTTCCTTGATGTAAAGCAATAAAAGGCTTTTCATGTTTAAAAAATATATACAGATACACATATTCTGTACTCATTTCCTCATGGAATTTTTGAAGGTAATTTACTACTTTATACGTGGTATTTCTACGTATTCTACAAAGAATGCTTTAGCCTTATCAATAAATGTATTGGTTCACTCTTAATTAAAGTCCATTAAGTTAGAGTTTGGGCCAGTCAGTAAAAAGAATTTATGGATGCATCTGCATTTCTGACAAACGTTGCACAGGTCTGATGCAAATTAGGAAATTTGATAGGTAAAAGATCAGGCAGGTGGAACACGTGATCTACTTGTAAAAGCATAACAAATGTGCTTCAGATACTCTATATCTGAGTTCTGCTAGACTTCGACAAAGTACTTTCAGGTGGATGGGAAATTTAGTAGGCAAATATATGGCATAAAGCTAGTTACTGTGAAGGAGCAGCAAATGGCTAATATAAGGCCATACTCATACTGTTGTTGATTATTCACGGATTTAACATTTCTTCCATTTTATAGTAATTGTCACCTGAGAAGAACTTGTGTATTGATTCAGGGAGGAAACTGCAACCTATCTTTATCTGCTGTATGAAAAGTGCTGGAGTTTCTCCATGTGAATATCCAGTTAAGTCCCAATTAACCCATCAGAGCTGGGGTGGAAGGAAAAGGCTTCAGGGCATGATGCAGGAGTTGGCTATTATCTGTTTGACCCTTAATCATAAGTACTGTTGTAGAGGAGTAGATGCACCGCTATCTCTGCGCTAATACTGTGTCTCCCTGACTGAGCTTGCCTATCCTAGTAGAGGGCTGATCAAAACTGTTACCCTTTTAACTGTGCAACTCCTACATAGTGTGTTGCCTTCTGACCTATAGAACAGCTTGGGCCCTCCATTGTCTGAAAATGTCAGGAAAAAAAAAAAGGAAACTGACGTGTCCCTGGAGTAAAGTCTCAAATTTAGTTAGGGGAAAGAAAAACCAAAAAAAGAAACCAAAAAACTCCAGCCTCTTCCTTCTCTTACCCACCTGCACAAAACTAGCAGGAGGAAGTAGTTTTCATTAAGGTATTTGGAGATGTTCATTTCTACATTGTCTGTCTTCAATATAGGTGGAAAAATCTCAAAACTGTTTCATTTGGTGTCTATAGGACTTGCAGATCAGAAGCTTTTAGAGAAATAATGGAAGTATTACACAATATTATGGACAAAAATATAGACAATCCTGAAAAGTTTGTATCGCCAGACTCTTCTTAAAGGAATCGTACTTTTCCTTCTAGTTTCTCAGTGAAAACTCTACAGCAGAAGATTATTGTCTGCTGGGAAACACTGATTAAAAATATAGGAGATGCTCAAACATATCCTTTTGAATACAAACCTGACTGAAGTAAATATGAAAATGCCTATTTTTTCCGGTGTGCATAAGGTCATGCCCTATGTAGGAAAGCTTGTGATTGCACAACATATGCCTGAATTTCAGTATGTCTTTCAAGATATGCATTTAAAACATACAGTGTTATATAATGAAAGCAAAGGGCAGAGTTGAACCATGCATCCATAGCAAGTACAACAGGAGGCTCCAGAGGCATGTAAGATGTGGTACCACCCAGCTCCTTATCAGATAAATTACTGTCAGGTCCACAGTGGCTTACTTCACCCTCTTTGCAAGGAGAAAAAATACTCAGCCAAGAAACACTGATAAATGCTACTGTGCCACAAGGCAAAAAGTAGCATCCAGGACCAAAAGAATGTCAAGCACTAGAAATATGAGTGATCACAGGAGACACAGGAATGTCTCAGACTCTTCAGTATTTATAGTTTTCCAGAGCCTGCTGATTTACAAAGCTTAACCCAAATTATCAGTATGAAGGAAAACAAATATAGTGAAGGAAAAGCCAATAGATCTTCACAGGTAAAAAGTGTGGTTAGTGAAAGAGTTAAAAGCATTATTCAGGAGGATAATGCTTTTGCTGTGTAATAAAATAATTTTAAAATGTTTGTTTCAGGCAATTGAAGTTTTGTGTTGGGGTTGGGCGGAACTTGAGGAAGTCTTTGGTTTTGTGCCTATTATGTTTAAAGAAAATAGCAAACAAAGTCAGTAGACAGCTAGCTAAGGGGATCAGCACAAGCCAAGTTATGAAATTGGGATTAACCAGAGTAAGAAGGAATCAGCAAGGTTCCTGTAAGTGCTCAAACATCAAAGGGCAATTTAACTGTGGCATATAATTTTGACAGTTATACTGTGGTTGTGCCCAGAACTTGTAATATTCCAATACGTATGCCTCTGTACTGATGTGTTATACCTATTAACATCTCATTGCAGTTAACAAATGCTGTATCAGTGATTTCTTCTCTGTAAAATACTTCTGTAAAAATTGTAAAGTGCTGTGCTTTATTCTTGCTATTTCTTAGTGCAGAAGTGATGTGTGTATACATTTGTATCAAATGTGTGACAGATTTGTCTCACTGTCTTTTCTTGGTCATCTAGCTATTATGCTGGAGTGACCAGCAGCTTTTTATTCAGCCTGCATAGCCAGATTTCTTTCCACAAAAGCTAGAATGTGAGCAAAAAGGTATGTATGCCTAGGTCTTGAGTTAACCTTGTCTTGTGTTGGTGACTTGAGAAGGAGCGATGCTACTGCATCACTCTAGCAATAAATAAATTAGACACAGTTGAAAGAAAAATAAATTGAGGGCGGTTGTTTTAACAGGAGTGAATTGCATGTGATGTAAAAGGAGAGATAACAGAATATTACAGGGAAGAAATAAGTAATAGTTTTACCCAGGAACATTTTGCATTCTCTATCATTTAGATATTCAGTTCTATAAATGCTTATTTCAATTAGTATGGTAATGTCTTGCTCATCGTCCAGCAACTGATCGATGTATTTTTAGTTGGATCTAATGGCACCAGTTTTACCTTTTGGCTCCATGGCCAGCTCTGACTTTGAGGTGCATGGTCTCCCTGATCCAAATAAATGTCTGCTGTTCAAATAAAGGCAACTTTGTGTGACTCTATGTAGAAATATTAAAATACTGCAGGACATACTTTAATAGATGATCAGTAGGACTGATGTGCAATGACTTCAGAAGAAATCAACTCTCTTCATAGAAAGAGGCAAAACAGTCATATCAAATATATTTTTTGTCTTTTTTATGGAATTTAAAAATAAGCTTTCTGACCATCATGCATGAATGCTTGATCTCCTTGTAGTGGTTCTGACATTTGGAGGAAAGCTGTGCTGCTGCTCTTACCTATTGTTTTTGACATGGTATATGTTTAGAATACAGAGTTAGTTAAAGATTCTTTAGAGAAAAAGTTTTAAAAGTTATATATACACATAAATATGTGAATAAGAGCAGATTCTATGACTCTATAGGCAGTAGAAGAGGTCTCGCAGCAAATTCCTTACTGAGCATTTAGTATCAACTAAGTACAAATAGGAAATATTTTTTTGAATGGTAGTAAAGATGAAACGGAGATGCACAAGATGTGTAATATTTGATTTTCAATGACTGAAATAATATATTGAAGAAATTTGAATTTGAAGAAAGGAAATTCCAGTATCTGAAAATCTGAATTCTAGAGCTTTTGGAAGAGAAAGAATGCTATCTAAGTGTATGATAGTTAACTAAGTTACCAAAGAAAGCCTGAGGAGTTTAATAAAATTCCTGTGTCAAATCTTCTGAATGATTAGATTACTTTAGGCTTAGTCCAACAATGTGAAACCAGTTCTTTTGATGTAAGGTTGAAATCTTTTAAAAGCTTCCTAAAGTGTGGTTGAACTTGCCTCACTTTTCCAGATGAGACTTAGAGAAAAGTAAAAAGCTCTTAATCAGCTAAATCGGGAAAAAAAAATATCATGTGTGTATTTAAATAAAGCCAGGGGAGGAGGGGGCAGTGGGATCATTCTACCTTTACAGAAAAATGTGAAGACTAAAATTTTCCTGTTCCAACTGATTTCCAAGAACAGTATCTTGGAACAATGTTGGGCTCTGGAAATGGAGAATTCTCCAGTAATTTAACATGTTTTGAGGGAATGCTCAAATTCCACTGTGAAGCTGATGTGAATTTCATTTGGATTGGTTACTGGCTTTCGTAGAATTCATTCAGGTACGAGAGGTCCTAAATAGGATGTAACTTTGCTGAAATTACAAGTAAATGAAGGTATAGTGGGGAATGAGTTGGTACAAGATTTATTCTTATGACCTACTAAATTAGCATACTACTTCTTAGTACTCTCTGACTGGAAGAGCAAATGTATGAAATCAGAATGCTCTGTGTTCCTTGTGGGTTCGCTCACCCTGTCCTGCTTTGGAGAGTGTGGGAAACTTTGTGCAGCCATACAGATGAACAAGGCAGACTGAGAGCTGAGTCCCAAGCCATCAGTAGATAGTAGAAAACAATGATACTCTAATTCTATTCCATCTGTCTCTGGATTTACAGCCAAAACTTTCTCCATATGCCTCTCTATTGACTCAGATATAGTTAGTATGTGGATCCAGTTGTGGAATCTAGGAGGGATATTGAGTTTATAAATGAAACTGAGTGCAGAGCTGGTGGATCTTGTGCTTTTTGAACTACATGGCTGCAGCAGGAAACTGGACTTCATTGTTTGGAAAGTCTTGTTAAAACACATGCACTGATGTGTGGTGAGATATTCAGAAGCCAGAGCTTTACAACCACGTAAGGAAACAAACTCGAGTATGTACAACTGTGACATTTGAAATCCTATCCTGTCTCTTACGAAAGAAGAACAATTTTTAAGATGGAATTGAAATCCATTGTACACAGAGAAAGTAGATAATATGATTTGTTTGTAAAATAAAAAGAAAATTAAGTCTCTGCTGTACTTGTACTGAAAAATTAAATGTATTCATAGCATAACTCCAAAAAAGTGTCATGGTACGAGGGATGAACTGACTTGTATAGCCTAAATTCACAGTCAAAATGTACTACTTCATTTCTGGTGGCTCTTTCTGTGCCTAGTGGAACCATCTTTCTAGTTTCTGTTTGTTTCACAAGATAACAGAGACCACAGAGGAGTGCTCTATTAAATGCTACCTTCAGGAAACCCTGAGTAGCTTTAGCCTCAAAATGTAACTGTAACTCTGCCAAAACCCTAACATTTTCAGGGCTAAAAGCAGGTTGAAAGAGTAGTTTTTTTCTTACCTTTGTGTTCCTGCCAGTGAAATTGGATTTTACCCTTAGTGAAAATGTTCATGAAAGTTATGTATAACTAACACATTGAAATTCTGGCTTCAGAATCTTTCTGAAGTGTTGGACACAGCAATAGCTTTCAGAAACTGCCTAACTGGCTTTTCTCAAGCTTTGTGCGCACATCAGATAAGTCATCAAACTTTCTAGAAACATTATTTCCTTCTCTTATAGCAAAAATGATCTGATTATTTTGAAAGTCTGATAGCGTTCACTCCAAGTCTAGTGGATATTAGACTGGCTTTCAAACATTCAAGCGCTAATATTTCAATTTCAGATATATAAATTTTTAAGGTTTTCAGAAATGACTCCTCAATCTAGAGGTAAGAAGAAAGATAAATTTTTAATTATTAATAAATATTGCTTTTCTAAATTGAGTAAACAGAAGAAATAGGGGAGACTTAATTGAAGTGTCAAAAGAAAAATATCTTTACTTACTCTGTGGTTCCTGTACATTTCACTATTTGATCTTGCACAGTTGTGAAAGCGGGGCATGGGGAATGTCTGTCAAATCCATGTATGGTTTGAGCTTCAGGATGATGTTATACGCATGGCAGAAAATAACTGTGTTTGGAAAGTGCAGAAAAATAGTTTATTATGTCTATCATGTTTAATTTTATAACATTGATACTAAAAGTTGCTTGGTGTGGTTGCTGTGGGAGGGGCTCAGCAGACCTTTTAGGTAAAGCTGCAATCAGAACCCATCATTCTCCCAACAGGTTCCAGTTACAGCTCAATTAAACTTTCAGGAGGAGAGGTTACTTAGTTCAAAGATTGAATTTGGGGTCAAAACACATGCAAAGAGGAAGAATTGAGAGAATGCATAGGCATTCAGAACAGACAGAATTCTCATCTTTGACTCAAAACTGGGATGCTGGCTGTGTAGATTTCAGTATCCTGTGTTCAGAGGTGATTTAGAGGCATATGCATTTCTGTGCTGGATCTTTATCAATGGAAGAAAGGAAAATTTTAAAGGTCATCACTTCTTTTTGTGGATAAAATAGAACAGCTGAAATACTACAGTATTTTGCAAGAAAAAAAACCCAAAACTCCTATTCAGCAGTATACAGTGTTTTGAACCCATATACATTGGGCACAGAATAAAATTCTCAAAACCTGAAACTTATAAGTATAAATGTGTTTCACCTACAAAAAAGTATTGTAATACAGTTTTTCTAAAGCTTACCTGAGTTGCCTCACTATTTGACTCACTTAAGCAGGAGAAGTTTGGACCAAAGTCTTCCACTGTTCTCAAACTTACCGCTTAGCATAGCTAGGTGTCCTAAACAGATATCCTCAGTGTTTATGTTCCCATTACATGTGCAGTAAAGGAGGAGTGAGGTGGCCAGGGATGACTTCAGAACCTAGTCTGGTGCATAACTTCCTAATGGGGGAAAAGAAATTGCAAAAAATACTGGAGCAGTGTCATGATACATGGACATGTGCAGCCTGACTCTTGCTCTGTTGGAAATTTCCTTTGGCTAACTGACTACAGTTTATTCGTACAATGGAAGGGTCCCCCTGACTGTGCGCTGTTCTGTCCTGCTCAATGTGGTTCCAGTGCTATATACAGCAGTTTCATTGCAAACAGCAGTTTCATTGCAAACTACACAGTATCCTTTTTTACAACGAGAGAGAGATCTCACCTCAGATCCTGTTTCTTGCCGTGATGGACTGGGAAACAGGTGTGTGGAGCTGCAGTGCTGAGAGCTGTCACAGACAGTCAGTGGAGAGCTGAAATTCTTGCCACTAAAAGACAGGGTGTAAAGCTACCAAGATGGCTGACAAAATTAGTTTTTTGATGGCTTCCAATGGCACATTTAAATTAGGATGTTGCAGTTCCTTGAGAGTCAAAGCAAATCCCGTATGTGTTTTTGCAGAAAAAGGGAATGAGAAAGACATGTTTGTCTTGCTTCTCCACATTTTAAAATGAAAGCTGCAGTGTAAAATGACGCACGGGGTTTATGTCTATTTGCACAAATACATGCATATTTATGTCTCTAATTTCCCTGAAGTCTACCTCGGGCAAAGTGAAAACTGAAATCTAACTCTTCCTTTTAAAGAATTGTCTAAATTCTGTTGTCTTCTTCCTGAATTTCTCTTTTTCTGCATCTGAAATGAATAAAGGATCCAAAGAAAGCATCATGTTTTTACTGTAATAGCAGCTTTAATCATGAATATTGCACTTGTATCTGTGCAGCTGTATTATGTGAACATTGTTCATTGGATTTTGAAGCACTTACTGCTTTTTAATGTAGTTCTTTAGGTTAAACTTCCTTTCTATTACACACTACTATTTACATGTCTAACTATATGAGAGAGAATAAATAGTTCATGATCTGACCTATAAATAAATATTTATTCTTTTTAAAATACTAAGCCTTTGTGCAACTTGGGAAAAATAACTCTGCCTCCCTGTATTTCCTGACAGCCGTGAAACAATTCTACTTCAAAAATCACAAGATTTGAATTTCAAAATAAGTTACAAGCTGGAAGCAGAGCTTTAATGTTTTTAAAACTCTCGCAGGGAACTAAATGAGAAAGAGGGTGGAAGTGGTTCTAGGAACTGTCAGGAGAATAGTAATTTTAATTCATATAGGACTTTAAAATTTTGATGATAATCTTTTAGAAAAGTTGGAATGAATACCTTAGTTCACTTGGAACAAAATGGAAATAAAAAAACAACCCCAACACTCCTCAGAGACCCCACTTCAAGCCTGGCACTGGTTTTGGCAGCAGATCCAAAGTGTGCAAGTCAGGAGCGTGAAAGGATCTTTTCAGAGATTACAGGGAAGAGTTTTCCGTACTTGAGCTGTTACTGCAGCCCAGATGACAAGTCATGAGGACAAATCAGTGCATTACTGTGATACTAGTTCTTGGGTAGAAGAATCAGCTCTACCCAGTTGATATGAATTGGCTTTAGAAGTTATAGAAAATGACTGCTTTTGTTTAGTCCTATGGGCAACTTCCCCTTCCCCATTAAACATGACTTTTTACATAGCTATGATCATGTCGCATAAGACCCAGGAGAAGGACAGCATGCTTGGCAAAGCATGTTATGAACATTAGGAATATATCATGTGGGATGGTAATGAATTAAGGAACCCAGTCTTGCCCTGGTATTTGTGCTTCTTGGAAAGCTGATGTAAGATGTAATGGCCAGGCAAGTTTTACTGGTTAAAAAGAATGAGTCAGTGGAACTGTACACCATTAGCCATATGCGAACCCAAGGTACAATAATGAAATGGCTGCTCTGTGACTCTAAGTAAGAATTAGAAACTAAAAATATAATTGGGCTTGTCTGTATGGAACCTTTTCTCAGACAATTCTGCTTTTGTTTTGTTTTCAGTACAGTTAGAGGTCTGGCTGATAGACAGCTGTGTCAATATTAGACACTTTGATTTCTCTGAGGCATTTAATTTAGTACCACATAACATTTCAATTTAAAAACACTGCATTATGTAGCGTTAACAGGCTAAACAGCAGATGGATTTGAAACTGGCTTGCTGACAGGTATCAAAATGAAGTTGTTAATGGGGAGAGATCAATGAGAAATGCCATTTTTGCTGTGGTCTCCTAGGGGCCAGGGCTACTTATATTTTTATCAATGATCCAAACATTGATGTAGAATTCTTACTGGTGAAATTTTCAGGTGACTTAAAGGTCTGTGACGCAGCAAAAAATGAAGACAAGTAACTAGAGAAATCTCAGTCACAGAATCACAGAATGGTAGGGGTTGGAAGGGACCTCTGTGGGTCATCTAGTCCAACCCTCCTGCCGAAGCAGGGTCACCCACAGCAGGCCGCAGAGGACCTCGTCCAGGTGGGCCCCGAACACCTCCAGAGAAGGAGACCCCACAACGTCCCCGGGCAGCCCGCTCCAGGGCTCCTCCACCCCCAGAGTGAAGAAGCCCCTCCCCACACCCAGATGGAACCCCCTGTGCCCCAGTCTGTGCCTACTGCCCCATGTCCCCAGTCACGCCATGCAATGTTCAGAGGTTGTGATGGTTTAATGCTGCCAAAGTATCGGGGTGCCACATTACTGCTGTGATCGCAAATGCATGTGACAACCAAACACTTTGTCAGTAGCCTCATACCCAACCTACTGTGGAGTTGTCTAACTCTGCTACTTGTCCCTCTCTTTTCCAGTAATTCTCCCTTCCCTCCCTATCAAAATGTAGTCTGAAGCTGCTCCGTGTTAGGAATATGTGGGCCATGGGAAGGAAAAAAGTAAAAGATATTCTGCTGCAGCAGTTCCTACAAATGAAGTCAAGCAAAAGATGGGCACTTCATACCAGACAGTGAAGTTCTCTGGGGCAAATTAAGTCAGATCAGCTGGAGAAAGTTGTTGGTTTTGTTTTTTTTTTTTTGTTTTTTTTTTCTTTTTTTGTTTTTTCCCTCCTCTTACCTCTGAAAATTTAGTGCTCCCTTTTCTCAGAGCTGTTTAGTAACAACCTGCCAGAATGTGCTGTATGTGCCTATTTGAATTTTTTGCATGAATACCAAACTTACATTAGAATTGGTTAAAGTTGATGGAAGGAACTTCATAGTCGAACCTGAGAGTCAGGACAGGCAACTTTGAAATTAGGTCAGGTTGTTCAGAGTTTTGCCCAGTTGAGCTTTAAAAGTTTCAAATGTCAGGATCTTCTCATCTTCTCTAGACAACCTGTTCTAGTCTTTGGATCACTACACTAAAGAGTTGGTTTTTTTCCTTGTGCCCAAAGGGAATTTTCCATTTTGTGGCTTGCAGCTCTTGCCTCTTGTCCTTTCACTGCAAGTATATGAGAAAAGTGTGAATTGTTTGAACTATATATCAGCTACAGTTAATAGAAATACCTCAGGTTAGTTGCTTGTTAAGATTTCGGACACTTGTAGAAACGTACATTTAAGTCCCTAGCTGTTTAGTGCTAAGTGCATTAAGAATTTAGAAAGGGAAACCTATTCCTGGAAACCTATTTATCCACTAAAAGTTACACTTCAGTGCACTTGTAGTTCTTCTAAATGGACTCAAAATGCCGAAAACATTTCTAAGTTTTCCTCTTACTGTTACTATTTTTATCTATGCGACCATAAACGGCATAGTCATCGGGTGTGCTGATGTTTTCAATAGTGTGTGTGGCTTATTTTGTAGGTATTTACTCAAGGTACAGTTCTGCATGATTGATTAGGTGTCTTGTGTAATTTTTTGCTTGTCCTCTTGTCAGCAACAGGATACTTGCCCTGGCTGGATAGGTGCTCTGGGTGTTATAGCCATTGATTTGAAAGGAACTCTGGTGTGGGTTTTTTTTTTTAATACTTGAATAATACTAGCATACTTCAACATCTAGATTTCTAGTTGTGATGGCTTCTGATAGTACTATTGGTACTTCTCACTGATTTGATTTATATCTACAATAAATAGTAACTCCTAGACTACTCTTATTTCAGCAGTGGAACTGCCTTTACTGACATTCATGTTCTCTACAGTCTTCATAATGTGCATAGAGACAATTCCTTTCACCTCTTGTCCTCAACAAGCAGTAATCTCTTCAGTTCATCTAGCTGTTTTTTCCCTCCAAACCCTAATTAAAGATCTTCCTATGCCTGAGTACTTCTGAACCTGTTACAAAACGCGTTGGGCAGGAAGCAAACATCTACCAATAATTGGAAATTTCAAAATCTGTGGAAGTGGATAATTTGATCCTGAAAACAAGTGTCACAATTGCTGTCCTAGTGTTTAATTTTGGAATTGCCATGGCTATTATGAGAATGTCATTTTTCAGAACGGAGAAACTGGAAAAGTGTAGTGTGAAATGTTGACCTGAGTCAGTCTGAGTCTGTGCATAACATGAAATTCCATTTCAAGTGAACTATAGTATTAGACTTAGTTTTTCCCACTTCAAAGTTGTGCCTAAAGTTGTTCCCATTCTTTAGGTTAAACCATGTTTTTCTACAGTTCAATGTAGCTTGATCATAATTTTGAACAATGCAGTTAGAAATTAAATTGCCTGGTATGAGAGGAAGCTACTGAATAGTCATATTCTATTTTTAACTATGTAAATACATGCATATGTATATAACTGTATATAGTTAAACCCCAGAGAAAGCAATATAAATCTCTAGAAACCTCTAGATTTTGAATTTAGAGTTCGTAAATACAAAAAGCTGAAAAGCATTTGAGTGCGTTCGAGTGAAACAGTATTTTGTCTGGTTGTGTATGCAAGTTGTATCTTAGCCTTGGAAGGGTCTAGGGAAAGGTGCGCTGCTGGACCTCGTGTGTATGCAAGTTGTATCTTAGCCTTGGAAGCAAGTTGTATCTTAGCCTTGGAAGGCTCTAGGGAAAGGTGCGCTGCTGGACCTCGTGTTAACAAACAAGGAGGGACTGGTGGAGGATGTGAAGGTTGCAGGTGGACTCGGCTGCAGTGACCATGAAATGGTCGAGTTCAGGATCCTGCGTGGAGGAAGCAGGGCGATAAGCAGGATCAAAACCCTGGACCTCAGGAGGGCTGACTTTGGCCTCTTCAAGG
>Ga0065711_1037065_pt1 | contig 20233 bp, 18 predicted proteins | sample Hoacrofraction12_FD_59098 | JGI IMG/M metagenome (GOLD analysis project Ga0065711, IMG submission 59098) | Hoatzin crop microbial communities from Cojedes, Venezuela - Epithelial fraction 12 v2 (version 2) | ecosystem: Host-associated > Birds > Digestive system > Esophagus > Crop | place... | reverse complement strand
GGGGCGGGGGGCGGCGGCGGGGTCGGGCCGCGGGTGACGCCGTTGCCCTGGTGCCCCCGCAGGACGGCGTCGGCGAGGAGGTGCTGAAGATGTCCACGGAGGAGATCGTGCAGCGCACGCGCCTCCTCGACAGCGAGATCAAGGTGGGGAGCGGCGCGGGGCCGGGAGCTGGGCGTGGAGGAGCGGCGAGCCGCGGAGCCTGGGAGGAGACACCAGGAAGGCCCGGGAGCCGAGGGGACGGTTGTTCTGTGGAGCCTTGGGCGGTCCAGCTCGTAGGCGCAGGGGAGGGGGAAGCCTGTTCCGTGGCCTGGAGTCGGGTGGGATGGTTGGGTGGTTGGAAGGGACTGGAGAAGATCTCCCATCTGCCCTCCCGCTCCAGGCAGTGTCAGCCGACATCCAGGTTGCTCAGGGCCTTGTCTGCCTGGATCTTGAAAGCCTCTGAAGACAGATTGCACCACTTCTCCAGGTGGTCGGTGCCACTGCTTGGGCGTCCGCTCTTATTTCAGCCTGTGTCTGCTGTCCCATCGGCCCGCAGAGCGCTGCTGTGCAGTGCCTGGTTCTGTCGTCTCCCGTTCTGTGCCTTCCCCGGCAGTTTCCTGCGCCAGCTGAACAAGCGCCCGACAGGGCCTGTGCCCCAGCCCCTGGGCGTCTGGACAGCCCTGTGCTGGACTCGGTCCGGTTTGTCAGCCTCTTGGCTGTGTGGAGGGGCCCAAAGCTGGACAGAGTGCTCCAGGTGGGATCTAACAAGTATGGAGTAAGGGGGGCTGATCGCTTTTCTCCGCCTACCGGCCACGCTTCTGTTGGTACAGCCCGGGGTGCTGTTTGCCACCCTCGCTGTCCAGTCGTGTTGCGAGGTCCTGTTCCGTTTGTTGTCCGCAGAGACACCCAGGCCCCTTTCCGGAGTAAAAGCAGCCTTCTCTGTTTTACAGTAAGAGCATCAGAACTGAGAAACGTTTATTGGCACCCTCCCTTCATGTGGTTTTCCTTGACTGTTTCCCAGAATGGGTTTATTAAATCAAATTTCTAAATTTTTTCTGGTTTTATGTAAGATTCTGTGTTGGCTCCTGTAATAGTTCTGTCCTGTGAATAAGTATGCATTACAGCACAGTATTGTGCTTAGGCATCGAGAGTTTTAAAATGATAGTTTTTTAGAGAAGAGTGGATTTCCCCATTAAATGGAATCACGTAAGCCAAATCAGGTGTAACCCGTTCTCCTGAGATCATTTGGTGCTACAGCTGCTTCAGTGGGGGTCTCAAACTGTGTTTTCATGCTGTGACTAACCAGGAGAGAGGGGACAACTGTGTGTGGGCATCAGCCAGGCAGCACTGAGAAACACCTGTGCCGGGTTAGTCAGTCTTGGGTATAAAGGTACTTACTGTTGGATGGTGAGTACAGAACTTCTTTTCTTACAGGCATTTTCCCTTACTGTTAGTAGAATCATAGGACAGTTTGTGTTTGAAGGGACCTTTAAAGGTCATCTAGACAAAGCCCCCCACAGTGAGCAGGGCCATCTCCAGCTAGATCAGGTTGCTCAGAGCCCCATCCAGCCTGACCTTGAATGTTTCCAGGGATGGGGCATCTACCACCTCTGGGCAATGTGTTTCAGTGTTTGACCACCCTCACTGTAAAAAATTTCTTCCTTACATCTACCCTCTTTTAGTGTAAAACCCTCACCCCTTGTCCTGTCGCAACAGGCCCTACTAAAAAGCCTGTCCCCGTCTTTCTTATAAGCCCCCTTTAACTACTGAAAGGCTGGAATCAGGTCTCCCCGGAGCCTTTTCTTCTCCAGGCTGAACAACCCCAGCTTTCTCAGCCTCTCCTCATGGGAGAGGTGCTCCAGCCCTCTGATCATTTTTGTGGCCCTCCTCTGGACCCGCACAGGTCCATGTCTTTCCTGTGCTGAGGGCTCCACAGCTGGATGCAGGACCTCAGGTGGGATCTCACCAGAGAGGGGCAGAATCCCCTCCCTCGACCTGCTGGCCACGCTGCTTTTGATGCAGCTCAGGACATGGTTGGCCTTCTGGGCTTGCGAGCGCACACTGCTGGGTCGTGTCCAGCTTTTCACCCACCAGTACCCCCATGTCCTTCTCAGCAGTGCTGCTCTCAATCCCTTCATCCTCCAGCCCATATTCATGCCAGGGGTTGCCCTGACCCTGGTGCAGGACCTTGCACTTCGCCTTGTTGAACTTCATGAGGTTCACACGGGCCCATTTCTTGATCTTGTCCAGGTCCCTCTGGATGGCATCGTGTCCCTCAGGCGTGTTGACCACACCACTGAGCTTGATGTCACCTGCAGGCTTGCTGAGGGTGCACTCAATCCTGCTGTCTGTGTCTTTGATGAAGATATTAAACAGTACTGGTCCCAGTACAGACCTGTAGGGACACCGCTTGTCACTGATCTCCATCCGGACATTGAGCCGTTGACCACAGTAGTAGTAAAAGGGACCTAATAAATGTTTATAAATATCTCAAGGGTGGATGTCAAGAGGATGGGGCCAGACTCTTTTCAGTGGTGCCCAGCGACAGGACAAGGGGCAATGGCCACAAACTGAAGCATAGGAAGTTCCGTCTGAACATGAGGAAGAACTTCTTCCCTCCGAGGGTGACGGAGCACTGGAACAGGCTGCCCAGGGAGGTGGTGGAGTCTCCTTCTCTGGAGAAATTCAAGACCCGCCTGGACAAGGTCCTCTGCAGCCTGCTGTAGGTGACCCTGCTTCGGCAGGAGGCTTGGACTAGATGACCCACAGAGGTCCCTTCCAACCCCAAACATTCTGTGATTCTGTGAAAAGCCTCAGAAAAGTTAAAATCACATAAAGATGTACGAATTTGAGCTGTCATGCTAGTAAGATACATTTGATTTGTTTCTTTTTTTTCCGGTAGAAAGGTTTTGTATCTTATCAAAGCCTAGACCAAGGTTAATTCAAACCATAAATTACTGGTCATAAATTGAAAAAATTGAGACATTCCACAGGGGTTTGAAGATGACCTTGTCGCTGTGAGGGCAGTCAGACAGTGGAACAAGTCGTTCCAGAGAAATTATTGTATAGTCTCTGGCCTTGGAAGTTTTCAGGATTCAGTTGGGCAAAGCCCTGAGCAACCTCGTGAGAGCCCATGGCTGACCCTGCTTTGAGCAAGAGGTTGAACTGGAGACCCCCTGAGGTCCCTCTCCACCTGACTTGTCCTCTGAGTTCCACTATTTTCCAGAAGGCCTGGCTGTATCTGTGGGGAACAGGTACTGGGTATTACTCCAGTGTGGAATGTTTCACTTTTAAGGAGAACGAAAAAGTATTTTTCCCCTACAGAGGCAGCTGATAGGCTTGTTTCTCTTATGTAGGTCATGATAGGTGTGGTCTTGTAGAACAGAACAGCTTTGTGAAAATGGCACCTCTCTTTTTCTTTGTTCCCCTGGAAGCAGTGGTGGTACCTCTCTTTGCAGAGGTGCTGCTCGTCCCGCTGCTCTCAGTAGACAGCAGGCCTCAGTTCTGCCGTTCCCTGTTCCTGCTTGGTTTACTTTGATGCTGTACTGGGATACTTCCAGTTTAGGGTTCTTGCAGCTGTTTGTTCCTGTGCTATTGCATGTCTTCACTTCAGTGCTCCAGCACACAAGTCTTCTTTAAACCCAGCGAAACATAACTTTAAAATAGGTGTGTGTATATGGATGCACATAGATATGCACGTCTGTGTGTGTATCTAGTTACCTGCTTATCTGTATATATTAAAAAAAAAACCCCACCTAAACACAGTTGCCTTATCTAGGTCTTGTCCTTGTCTAGGTCATATTGCAACCCTGTAAGCTGATGCATTGATTAGCCTTAAGGTTATCAAGTGACCCTGGGAAGGAATTACTGGGGAGTACTGATTAGTTTGAGACCAGAATGGACTGCATAGCCTTGATTCCTAACCAGTTTTGGCTAATTTGCTGGCTTTACCTCAGACTTATGTTTTTGTAACTGTTTTACTTTTGGAATAATGCATGAGTTTCATCTTGCCTTAGTCTTCTGATACTATTCCTGTCCCTTTCATCTGTGTACCGATTCCAGATCATGAAGAGTGAAGTACTGAGAGTGACCCATGAGCTTCAGGCCATGAAAGACAAGATCAAAGAGAACAGTGAGAAGATCAAAGTGAACAAAACCCTGCCGTACCTTGTCTCTAACGTTATTGAGGTGAGAGCAGTGTGCTCTTCTGCAGCAGCGTGAGAAGTGTGTCCATATTGCCACAACATGGTGAGGGAGAAGGGCAGGGGAACTCATCAGTAACTTGAGACATGGCGTATTCTCAAACTACTGATGCCGCTGGAGCCAGGACTTTCAGATTTTTCTGTTCTTTTGGTTTTGTTTGCGACGTGGACATGCACATCACTTGCCCACTTCTCGTCTGGGTCGTTCCTTAGGTGTTGTACGTAACACAGCCATCAGAGGGTGATGCAGCCTGGCTTAGTGTAGACTTGGGCATGTGAAATTTGGTACGTGCTTTCTGAAACTTGTGACACAGCAAGTGAAAAGCGGTGGCTCTGTCACGCCATCGCATTCTTTTTGTAATTCAGTAGTTTTGCTGATAGGAAGAAAAAATGGTGATAGTTTTTTTTTTAAAAGGGTATTGATTTCTACTAGTGTTTTAAAACTTAATGAACTTAAGGCTTAATGGGAGCATCTGTCATGGGAGGAGAAATTGGTGCCATTAGCTACTACTTTGTTCTGAACTTTGTAGTGTCTTTCTATGAGCTGTTGTGTGCTGCTTCATGAGGAAAGGAAGAAATTAATTTTTATGGGAGGGCTTCAGTGCTTTCAGGATTCCACTGCTGATGGACGATGGGAAGCTTTGTTTCTCTTACTGCATGTAATGTAGAAGCATTAATCCTGGCATTATCCTGCTCGCCGGGTTATGTTGTCATGAAATTTCTCACTCTGGTTTTCAGCTGCTGGATGTTGACCCCAATGACCAGGAGGAGGATGGAGCAAACATTGACCTGGATTCTCAGAGAAAGGGCAAGTGTGCTGTGATCAAGACCTCTACACGCCAGGTACGACCCACGTGCCCAGATAGCTGTGAGGACCGCTGAAAAGGACCTTCTCCTCCTACGGCTGGTTTTGCTTACTTTGATTTCTTTCCTACAGACATACTTCCTGCCTGTTATTGGATTGGTTGACGCTGAGAAGTTGAAGCCTGGAGACCTAGTGGTGAGTGATGCCATTGTGACTGCTAGATATGATGTTGTCCAGAAAATTGCCCGTGAGAAAGGAGACAAATCTGTTCAGATTTCTCCAAGAGCATTTCTGTACTAAAATGTAAATAAAAAGAGATCATGGGTTCAGTCATATTTGTAGTATACAAAAGTAGTTTGGGGGGGTGTTCTTTATACATACAATTAAGTGCTGAAAATGTAGATATCGCCTGGTAAGCTTTCTAAACCCAAGCTTTGGTATCGTAGGTAAATTGGACCCCTCTTTTGTAAAATGTGCTGGGCTAGCTGTGGCGTTGTCCACTGTGCTGAGCTGTGGTGATCTGATGAGTGGCAATGTCAAAGCTGCACCTTGAGATCTAGTGAATCATCTTTGATTACGTGTTTATTAATTGCCATCTGAAGGGCCTGTTAAAAGCAAAGGACTTGTGTTTACAGGGGGTGAACAAAGACTCTTACTTGATCCTGGAGACTCTGCCTACTGAGTATGATTCACGGGTGAAAGCCATGGAGGTGGATGAGAGACCCACAGAGCAGTACAGTGACATCGGCGGGCTGGATAAACAAATCCAGGAGGTGATCCTTTGTGTTTAGTTTCTGGTGTGACTGAGGACAACAGTCTTTGAACTTCAGCTCCAAGCAGGCAGCCTGGATCTGTGGAGGAGAATGGGTTTATTTATATTTTTCTTTTGCTGTAGCTCGTGGAGGCCATTGTCCTGCCAATGAATCATAAGGAGAAGTTTGAAAACTTGGGTATACAGCCGCCCAAAGGAGTCCTTATGTACGGGCCTCCAGGAACAGGGAAGACACTTTTAGCTCGAGCATGTGCTGCCCAGACGAAGGTAAAAGGAACCTTTGAAAGCGTGTGCTGCTGTAGAATAGTACCTGAAAAAGAGTAAGAACACCTCCAAGGGGAGAGGGGTCATACATACAAACTGCTGTTACAGAGGCTGGGATTTTCTCATCTGCTTGCTTGCTTGGTTGTTTTAATTAAGGGCTTCTTGTAGTACTCTGAACTGACTCTGTCGAGCATCGAGGTATAGGATTCTCTTTCACTTCCCAGGCTACGTTCCTGAAGCTTGCGGGTCCACAGCTTGTGCAGATGTTCATTGGCGATGGAGCTAAGCTGGTACGCGATGCTTTCGCTCTAGCCAAGGAGAAGGCTCCTTCCATCATCTTTATTGACGAACTGGATGCCATTGGCACTAAAAGGTGAGGTGTAGGCCACGTTGTAAAGCTCTTAGCAGCTGCCTAGCAGCCCCCTTTGCCTGTGTATGTGAGGGAAGCCTAGCATGAAGCACGGCCTATTCAGAAACAGAGTGTAAAGCCAGTCACAGGTAGATAGCAGTTGCCACAATCCTTGGGCTCATGAGCAAAGTTCATGAAACTTGGAATCTATCTCACGGTCTCCTGCTGTATGAAACTGTTTTCTGATAATCACATCGGGCACATGGAGATGTTCACCCTCATTTACTGCTTGGGCCTGGACAACATTAGCCCCATTCAGCTTAAGGACATCATAAGACTTGGCTGCTGCTGACAGCTACTCTAGTCGCAGTCCTCAGGGTAGGATTTCTTGCAGTTTCAGGGAGGAATTTGGAAGACCTTGGCCAAGGAGTGTGAACTGCAGTCATTCTGCCTTTTTATGTGATCAAAAATATAGGGCCAGGGTGGTCAGGTTCATGCTTGATGGTTTTACTGTTGTTTCCTCCTTAGGTTTGACAGTGAGAAGGCTGGTGATCGGGAGGTGCAGAGGACCATGCTGGAGCTGCTTAATCAACTTGATGGTTTTCAGCCCAACACACAAGTCAAGGTTGGGATATAGCAGAGAGTGCTGCTGAGGTCCAGGGCACTCTAGCAGGGGATGGTGAACAATGTCCGGGGAAGACGCTTGGTGGATCCTTGGGGAGGAGACGCCTGTGCTCCAGGTGCCCCAGACTGATGACCCTACTTCTGCTTAGGTGATTGCTGCAACCAACCGGGTTGATATCTTGGACCCAGCTTTGCTCCGCTCTGGACGATTAGATCGCAAGATTGAATTCCCGATGCCTAATGAGGAGGCCAGAGCCAGAATTATGCAGATCCATTCACGCAAAATGAATGTCAGGTAGGGAAGAGGCATGGCCTTCTGGGGCTATGTCTGTCACTCGTGGTGGTACCTCAGGGCTGTGGAGTGGCAGGCGTGCTCTTTTGTTGAAAGCTCACTGCTGGGTTTTAAGTGTTTTGTACATGTTCTTGGACTCTTGTTTTCCCCCCTTTCCCACTCATATCAGCCCTGATGTGAACTATGAGGAACTGGCTCGCTGCACAGATGATTTCAATGGAGCCCAGTGCAAGGCTGTGTGCGTTGAAGCGGTAAGTGTTCCTCTCCAGCCGCCAGCACTGACAAGGGGAAATGGGACAGCTAGCATGGAGTGATTACTTTGAAGTGATGCGGTGCTCACATGCCCTCTCTAAATACTGTCTCGTTGGGCAGGGGATGATTGCCCTCCGCCGTGGAGCTACAGAGCTCACCCATGAGGACTACATGGAAGGAATCCTGGAGGTTCAAGCAAAGAAAAAAGCCAATCTGCAGTACTATGCCTGATCTCTGCCCAGTCATGGTTGTGGCCTTGGCAGAGGACAGGACTAGACTGGACTGTACCAATTACAATAAAGCAGTTTTTTCCCTCTAAAAACAAATCCGTGATTTGTTGGGGCTGCTGCCCTTGGTGTTTGTACATCTGCAAAAGGGAAGGTGAGAACCTCCTGTCCACAGTGCCCATCACGCTGCCTTTGGAGCCTCCTCCTGCTGGAACTGGATTAAATCCTGCTCTGCTACTTCTGGATGAGGACCAGGAGGTTACCTGCAGTAAGTGTACTTTGAAATGGATGACCTGCAGCTCAGACAGCATCCCCTGTTTTTACTGTGCAGCCAGTGAACGGACTGTATAGCTTTGTTAGAGTCTTTGAAACTTTTGAACTAACACTCATTTTGCAAGGGAGAAGTGAACACAATTCACACATGAATGATGTTTTAACTTTGTCATTTAAACTTCGCTCTAGAAGCTTGAGCACCATTGCCGATATGTACATGAGCTCGCTGGTGAGTCAGTCTGGTAACCAGTCAGAAAGAATTCAAGGCTTCATCCACTGAGCAAGTCTTTCAGTACTTTTAATGCCAGTTGAGAATTACAACTTCCATTTAAAAATTACACTTTTCATAAATACACTGACTTTAGCATTAATTATCTTACATGCCACTGTATTGTATTTTAAATACAATGTAAACATCTCCAAATGCTGGCCATCTCATCTTTACCTGTGCAGTTTTTGGACGCTTGGGAGAGGGGCAGGGATGTGAGGGAGGAAAGAATAGATGGATGAAAGGAAAATGCACCCCAGAGTACTTGGCTGATGTTCCTGAGTTAGCCCTAGTACTTGCACTGGTTCCGAGGTCCTCACTGCTCGTTGTAGCGAAGGAGCTTGTTCCAGTGGAGCACGCGTGTCCCTGGTGCTGTGCTCAGAGGCGTTTCACATTAGAAAGGGGTGAGTGGTGAAGTGAGCAGAAGCCACGTGTTCCTGAGGAGAATACATTGCGGTTCCTTTGGACGTTAATATTAGAGGGGGCTGTACATCTTCTGCTATTTTAGCAGTACTGCTATTTGAGCTCAGGGAGAATTACTCATCTCCTTTCACAGAACAGGAGTTGCACCCACAAGTTAGTTGGGGGGTGAAAGTTGATCCCGGCAGCTCAAACTATGCCATACTTTTAGAAATATACCCTAGCCTCTAGTGAAATAGTTGTAAGCTGCATGTTGCATACATCTCCCCATTAAAACAAGGGTATGTTAGTTAGCCAACTGAGTAACCTTACCTGTGTAAGAAGCTGAGGAAAATTTTCCCCTACTTTCCTAAAGCCAGTAAGAGTTTTTTTGAGAGTCTCGCTGCTTAGTTACAGCTGGCTTCTTTTGGAAACAGCGTTAGTAGTGAGTAAATAGCTGATACCACAGCATGGAATAGCACAGATTTCTGATTTAAATTAATTAATACTAAGAATGGGCTAATTCTTTGGCCTAAACCTCAGCTTAGATCAAGGTTCTTTTGGGAAATGATGGCCTGAGCCAACATCAGACATGTCTGTTGCAAAAGTGTTCAAGCCAACGTCACATAGCTCCTTGCCCTAATTTGGGTCTGAATTACACAGACCTGCAGCAATAGAGTTGGTGCGTAAACATCCCTTACAACTGGACAATAACAGGACCATGGAGGTACAGTTCAAAAAACAGCACAAAAAAAGACACAGCCTTGGACTTAATCCCTTGTAAACAGAAGAAAAACAAACCAAAAGAACTGTCCCCCTCAAACCATCAATGAGCGAATCGGCAATAATTCAAACCTGGAGTTACTTGCAATGTCTGCGTCTGCGCCGGGAGGCTGTAGCAGCATCCCACAGGCTGGTATTTCCACAGCTGTGGTACTGCTCTCCACACACTGGCGTGTCACCTCTTCCTGGTGTTAACCCACAGCTCTGCCCAGGCTGCGCTTTCCAGCGTCTCTCCTCACTCCCTCCAAGGTCACACGGCCCCGTTTTCTTGTCTGGGTTTTTGTACGGACGCCCGAGAAGTGTTGAGTGATGGGGCCAATGTGCAGAGGAACCCAGCCAGCAGGGTGAGACCCAGGCCTCCCCAGGCACAGAACATGGACCAGCCATAGCCATGACTGATGTCCTCTGGCAGCCCATAGACGTAGCGGGGATAGCGCGATAGCTCAAAATTGATCCCAGCTACACATGTGCAGAGTGAGATGATACAGCACGTACCTGCAGGAGACAAGCGAAAGGGTTCTACACTACCCTCAGACACATCAATTAAGTGCTGTTGTTTTCCCCTAGGTATTTTCAAAAAGCCATGCATTTTCAAGATAAAGAATTACCTTTTTTTTTTAATCCTACCAGTCACTCTTCTTACAAGGCAGGGGATAAAAAAGGTCGGCCTACAGAATACTTCACGTAACAAATAGCCAATATTGCCCTAGCTCCCTCTTGCTATTTGAACTCTGTCATGTGTAGTTCATCATGCTTCGACTCTCCTGAGACTTACTTTATTTCCAATGACTGTCATCAGGTTCCAGACAGTGCTTGGGCAGTCTCTCCATGGACGGTAAATAGCTGAAGCCCAGGGCTGCACAGTGCAGCACAGCTTGGTTTCTACCAGTTTCTACCAGGAACATCCTGACTCCCACCAGCTATAGCCTAGGCCCACAGCAAGTGCCCAGGTTTCTGTTACCTGCTATGCATTCCTTAAGCACCTGTCTAGAGGAGCAAAAAAGCCAGAGAACCTTAGAACGCCAGGCACTCTAGTATGTCTAATATACACTAGTACACTAGACTTCAGGTCCAGGTGATCATTTTATTCTCTCCAGCTCTGGATCTGTGTCTAAGTACTAATGCCAACTCCTACTGCTGACAGCATGCCCATCACAGTAAGTGCAGCAGCACTCAGAGGGGCCCCAGTCTACCTGTTCTGCTTCTAGCATGTTACTCTCTCACTGCTGTGTGATAAAGAAATGAAAAACTGTTCCCAAAGGAACCTGCAGTTAAGCAGCACATAAGGTGATTAAGGACAACACCAGCCCAACTTCCATCCTTTCTAGCATTGCGCCATGTCTGCAGGGTGGTTTGCGGTGCAGCTCTCCAAAAACACACCTGGAGAAGGCTCGTTTATGGCAAGGGAAGGTTCCCCCCAGCAGCACCAAAACAGTGTCACAGATACTTGTTTACTTGCTATAGATGCTGTTATAGCACCAAGTTGCTTGCAGCCATTATATAGATGCTGACACTGGGCCTCTAGGGTAGCAGCTCTGGCTTTTACGTAGAGCCTCTTTTTTTTCATAGTTGAAAGCTACCGATTTACTGCTTGCAGTTAAGGATTCCCCATTCTTGGAGCTTCTCAAGTAGCTCACCCTTTTGGTGCATTTGTTGCTACTATGCCCCTTTCAAATAAAGACGAAACACCGCCTGTTTTTGAGCTGAACAAAGTTCAGAAAAAACTTTGGCCATGCAGAAAGCCTGCTCCCAGCCAGGAGGAACAGATGTAACACCCTCAGCCAGCACTGAGCTCGTATCCTTACCCCTGGGCCAATGTTCTCCAGGCTTGTCTGGGTTTGGACTTCATGGTTACCCAAAGCTGTGAGCATCTCTGAGCAGCAGAAAGGTGCTCTACATTGATTTGTTTGTTAAGCTTCCCTAGGGAAAGCTGTGCTAAGCTGACAGGAGCCACAGGCTCCACGCTCTTGGAGCAGGCAAGAGCCCGATGCTCATTGACCACATGGTTGCCGTAGCAACATACCAGCTCTCCAGAGCAGAAGGCTCATGTACATACAGCAGGGTCTACTCAGGAACATGCAAACACCCATGCAAACCCAGGTCCTGCCCAGTGCAGGAAGTGGTACCGCTGCACTGTGCTGATGGTTTGCTGCGCAAAGAACTGCTTCATGTGTTTGCTGTGGGCTGACTTTACTTCTAAGAGCACCTCCCCATCCAGCAACACTGACTGTGGTGACATCAGGAGTAGAAGCGAAAGGCTCTCACCTCCCATTAGGAAGAGCAGCCCAGCCACGTACTGCATGAGCTCCTGCTGCTTGCAGCAGCCCAGCACACCAATGATCCACCCAAACAGGATGATGGAGACTGCCATGCCAATGAAGCCAGCTGTCATCCTCCGCAGATCTGAGGAAACAGAAAGGAGAAAAGCAAGAAAGAAGGAATGAAGATGGCAGCACCCAGACAGGACAGCCAGGGGAGAGTTCAGACAGATTTAGATTAGCTGGTTCTAAAGTTTCTACATCACCCATGGACTCCTCCTCCTGTAGCTTCTTGGAGGTAGATACTTTGCCCATTACACTGAAATTAAGGGAATCCAGCTAACTTAACTCCCTTCTGTTGGGCACTGTACAACTGGAAAGCATTTCTGTCCTCATCAAGAGGAATACTGGCCAAATACTCCCCAACATGGGACAGAAGGGGTGTATTACGAATTTGACAACAATTTGCAAATGTTATGGCTTTTTTTTTCTTTCTTTCTTTTGGTGGCATGTTTCTTTGGGATGGAGTTTGTTGGGTGAGTGTCTGCTGAAAACAGAAATAAAGGAAGTGAGAGGAGATGCTGAAGAGAAGTAAAGGACCAGTGCATGGAAGGCAGATAGTGTGAACTGAAAAGAGGAATAGTGGGAGGACAGAAGCAGACAGCAGATCAATACAGTATGATGGGAACAACTCCAGTAACAAGCTCTAAAAAAAAGCTTGGGCACCAGCAATATGAACAGCACTTTGTCATCCATAATACAAGGGCTGTTCTTGGCTCCTCCTAGTTCACTCTCTAGTTGGATCTCCTCAGCACTGAGGCTCACATGAGCAGGGCTAGGCAGAATTATGTGAGGCAACAGAACCAGAAAAAAAAAACAGAGAGAGAAGCAGGAGCAGAAAAAAATTATTAAATCATTCTCAGTGTCAGGCTACAGGTCAGTCATCTGTGTGGGAAGGACTCGGGCATGAGGCAGCTTGTGAGCCAGGAGCTGGTAACAGCAGGTTGCAAAGACAAACTGAGATGTTCCCAAAAAGCTGGTTGCCAGGGACTATACAGCGATGCAGCACCTTTGCTGTAAGCCAGCTAGGAATTGTCTGTCCCCAGAGCCAGAATATGATTACACCTGGCAACACACTACACGTGTGCCTTTATTCCCAAATTCACCGCTTAAGCCCCTCCAAATCTCATGTCCCCTTCCAGTTACACTGTCAGCTGCTTGCCCTTCCTCACGAACAAGTACGTATTTATGCTTGAAGCCCAGTGATGGCTAGCTGATTCAGAGCCCTCGCTTGGCATTGCCCGAAGGCATCAAGTAATCCAAACAGTCTTGTATGCTGCTTTGGGTTACTTACGGAGCGCATGCCACTCGTCCTGCCGGATGGTGTTTGTGATGTTGATGGGTAAGTTGCGAGGCAGAGAGCTGGAGGTGTAGTGGTACTTCACAGCAGTGCAGCGCTGAATAACTCCTGTAAGAGAGACATCAGTGTGAAACACCATGAAACCCCGGTGCCTTGCACGTGCTACCGAGTTGGCTGGCCCAGCGGAGCTCACACAGGCGAAGCCTTGCTTCAGTAACCGAGCAAATGTCACCCAAAAAAGAGCTGTTTACTTCACAGGCTTTGGGGTTAGTATGGGAGGCAGCCTTGCTACACAGAAACACTGGCAAAGACTGAGCAAGGTGCTGACCCAGGCAGGCTCCAGGAAGGAACAGCTGAAGGTAAACAGTAACGACAGTCACCAAAAACAGCTCCAGAAGCTTCCTAGAGGAACTGGTATGATCTCTCTCAGATGGCTGAAGAGACAAGAACATGGCCGAGCACCAACAGCACTACTTTGTCTCTAAAAAGAATCACTTTGAAAATTTTGAGTGAATGCTGGGAAGTGAGCTGCATGAGAGAAAAGTTTTAATTCACTCCAGTAGTCCTGGCTCTTTGCTTTACTTTCCACAAACAATAGTACCCAAGTAGGCTTGTTTCCATTATAGCTTGAAGAAAAGTGTGCTCCAGATGCAAATGTGAACCTGCATGCGTGCTCCTCGTGGAAGGGGGTTTTAGTTCAGAAAACAACTGACAACAGAGAAGGTGCTAGGGGGTGAGGGAAAGGAAGGTGCCTTGCCCTCACTGTTATAAATAAAGTTGGGGCTGAGGGGGAGAATAAACGTAGATGGTGGGTGGAAGAGAACAGCCAGAAAGGTAACAGCTAGTACAAGAAGCTCCCCTTAAACAAAGGCTAGAGGGTCATTACCACTACTTGAATGCTGGGGCAGAAGAAAGTTCAGAAACAATCAGCTGGCCAGTGAGCTAATTAAGGTGCTGAACAATCACTAGCAGGGAGCTGCAGACTCAGTGATCAGCTTTGCAAAAGATGCTAGAAAACCCAGGAGAAGAAATGGGCTTTGTGCTGCTCCCACAGCAATGGGAAGCATGGTTTTGGTCTCTAACAACATTCACTGGGACTGTACTGACCCGGTTCCTGTAAGGCCCTGCAACGAGGGAGCCCCTGCTTCGCAAGATGAGGAGTTGCACGCAGGAGGCCCAGCCAATCCCAGCCATCAGGTCAGGGAGGGAAAGGCGATCTGAACTTCCCCACGTTAACAAAACAGTGACATTTATTATCGAGTGGAACAGCAGACATGCAGAGAACGTGGCCCAAAAGGGGAAAACTCAAAGCTAGAGTTCCAAAAGCCTCTGAGCATTTCAAGTGGGCCCCGCTCCTGGGCTGTGCTTCCCACCGCCCCTGCTGCGGTTCCCTCCTCGACAGCGCGAGCCCTGGCTGTGACACACCGATGCCCAGAGACACTGCCCACCGCCTCCAGCCAGCCGCCCTCGCCCTGCGGAGCATGGCACCCTCGCTCTTTGCTGTAATTTCACACAAGTCTGTAGCGATTAGATCAGCAAGACAACCCAGTAACAGAGGATGCCAGTTCAGCTGCAAAAGCTCTGCAAACATCTGAATTAACAACTTAGGCCGTATACAGCACATCACAGTATCTCATTAGATTTCACCTACAACTGTTGCCTGAATTTAATTTCAATGTTGACATGATTTACATGTGTCATTGAGAAATCTGTCTATGGTACAAACTAATGACACCAGATTTTAGATTACAATGCACTGGATTCATTAAAAGTAAGATCTATGCGCTTACATACTCTGATTATAAAAGTACTATATATGAAGAGGTATTTTATATAAGAGCAAGGATTACTACTTTTATAGCTCATTAAAGAAAAATCCAAGACTCGAGATGTACATCCCTTAAGATCAAAGCTATGGACTCCTCAGCTAAAATGTCACAGCGGAAATCTTTGCTCTGTATTATTACAAGAGTTTACATGTAGACAAAAAGTAAAACCTCTCCACCTTCTTATACAAATCTGGTTATTTAGAAGTTTTGATATATCAGTTCATTCTGCCTCTGGTTAAGAAAATTCACACCTAATCCCTTCCTCCTCAGAATTCAAAGGGCTAATTTTATGTAGGTAGTACATAAAATCAAATTAAAACAAGAAGTTTGCAAAATGGAACACTCAGCGAATTTGGGGGTTCATGCTCAGCGCTGACCTCTAATCCATGGGCTTGGTGACAGCCACTGATTACACCATCACAAGCCTTTTTCCAGTAAGACTCCCATTCCTCTGAGAGCACAGGCTGGACCTGCCCTGGTGTGAGCCACCCCAGGCAAAACAAGGGAGACCTCTCTCTGTAGGTCTGCTAGAAAAGCTGAAATAGGTAGGCAGGAGAGTCCGGGGATCAGGGAAGCAGCGAGGCTGATCTCTCAGCTGAATACCTACCCACTTTCTCCCAGAAAACTGTAACATGCACCCAGGCAACGCTCAGTAGCCAGATTTTGCATCTGCAGTCACTAATTCATGCTTCCCATTTTCTGAGTGAATCTCTAAGTCTAATTTGCAGAGATGCTATGCACTCAAATATAGATAGGCACTCTGTGGGGCTGCACTTGGAGTGATAAAACACCTTGTTCTCTCAGTACTCGAGAAAATAGAAAAAAAAATCAAAATAAGGTTTGCAGTCTAAAAGTTATCCCGAAGTCAAAGGTATTTCAAAGGTATTCCAATAGGTCCTTGATCTTAAGCCCTTACATACGTTAAATCACAGTCTATAAAATAGGGACAGCATCCTGCCCTCCATTTCAGAAACGTGTTAGCAAAGGGATTTCACTTTCGTGTATAACACACTCAGACGAGCACAGTAAGCAAGCCTGCAAAAATTAAAAACTTTGCCTTCAGGCAAGGGCTTGAACAGAATGGAGTCACTTGTTCACCACCTAAGTGAGCGCTGTCTTTTTTGGCACACGAGTAAGCTGAGAATACAGGACAGAAGGGGACAGGTGCCGATGTCTTTAGCTTACCATAAAGCACATGTGCAAGAAAAAGGTTACACAGACAGCCTGATCCTAGCATTTCTTAGGGGCATTAAAAGAACACTATGAAAGTTGCCCTGCATGTGCAATTTTCTTGATTAAAAAATAAACATAAGAAGCAATGAACTGCATCCGACAGTGTCACATTGACAGTTTCACGGCTGAGCTACATGCCTGTGCCCTCCCACGGCCAAAGCTGTGTCTCACACCTTGTCCTCAAAGTGGTTATTTTTCCCCTCAGGATTGCAACTGCAGACAGGTTCCCTTCCAATACCCTCTCACAACACTTGGGACACTACATGCGAGTGTCCCTGGACAAGTTCTTTCTCCTGACTGAACACGAAGGCTGGGAAAAATCAGAGGACACCGGCTAGAAAGACTTTCTGGACCTCCAGATACCCAGGCAGAGCATAAGTCCCTTGTCCCTGGGCTGCCAGACTTCTGGAAACCCAGACCGAGGCCTGCTGTGACACATTCAGTTTGTAATCCTGGGCTCAACACACCCCAGCTTTCTCTCAGTTTAGTTTTCGTCCCTCTCTGACTTCGAAGCCTGTGTTTTTTCCTCTCTACACTGCGTGTGTGCCAGCGTTACGAGGAGGAAATGGAAGGGTTCTCACGTTCAGTTCTGCTGCCTGGCCCAGTCCTATCTGAGAGCAGTTTAGCTCTCACACAGCTGGGAGAGACCCTCTCCTTCTCACCATGAGCAAGGCCGGGCAGCAGCCATGGGCAGTTAACACTGAGCTACCATGTGAGGTCTGGTCCGGCCCTCCCCTCCCTCATGCCCCAGGACCAAGTGGCCACTGAAGCTGCCTGGCTTATTCCTACCATTTCTGCCCAGGACTGTGGAGAGCATCACAGCTATGTGATCACTCTGTCCACATCATCACCCAAAGGCCGCTAGCTCTGGTAAGTCAACCTTCCTGTAAAACCCCATGGTAACTCCTACAGATCACATTTACTGACAGATCATACTTACCAATGGCCATGACAAAACAGATTGAGTTTATTAAATATGTCCCTATCATAGATGCTCTACAGACCTCACAGTCATTCCTGTAACTCTTCCAATTTATCATCATTTTGAAAGGATGGGAAGTACAGGCACCAGGACAGAGCAGTTTTCTCTCAAGGGCCCCATAGCTGCCACAAACTGTTGTGTTCCTCTGCTTAAGCATCCAGTGGTTCTTTTGTTTCTCAGCTATATCGTGGTACTAAGCAGTCATTTCTGCCCGGTATATGTGAGACCATCCCACGCCAGGGTCTTTTTAGTGCAAGCAACAAAAAACCCTGTTTATGAGCAGTGATGAACCTTTTCTTTGTTAATTCCTTCAGTTTACTGGTGTTAAAATCCATGTTGTTCAAACGAACCCACCAGGTTATTCAAAGCAGCCTCTTAGAATGGATCTTTCCTAATTAATCATTTTCTACTGTCACTGCTTTGTAAGCAACACTTTTTTCATATTAACCGAATATGAACATATTAACACTAAACACCATATAATAAATCCCTGCAGGACCTCACTACTTAAGACTTCTCCATGCAAAAGGTTTTTGTTGCAGCATCAGTTACCCAGTGTGCAATCCACACAGCACAGGCTCTACAAGATGACGTACAGTGCTCATGTTCTTACACTCACACAGTCCCTCCCTACACACACACAGATCCTCTTAGTTTCCCCACCAAGTGTTTCATTTCTTTGGCTGCTGTCTTCTACTGATTGCTAATCTCCATTTTCCCCATTTGGTTTGTACTTCATTTCTTCTTTTGCCTTCTTAATTGTATTTTTAAAACAAAACTATCTATTTTTTTCACAGTTCCAAAATAGTGATTTTGATTTTTAAGAAAAATTCCACACATCATTCCTATCTTACATTTACACATTTCCCACCTCTCAGTTTTGTGCTATATTTTTTGACTCCTTTTTTTTCCTTCTAAAAATATGAAATGAATATATTTCACATTTTTAAAAAAATATATATTTTAGATATATAAATGTATACATGTATATGTATCATCAGCTAAAATGCTCATGTATGAAAGTTTCCACAGAACTGCTTTGTATTAAAAGCAGTAGATATATACAGGACTAGAAATCCATGGAATTATCTAAATGGATAAGGGTACTTGCGGACTTAGGCATTTATTCAGAATTTAAGAGACACCCAGAAAGGAAAGAAACCTTATTGCAGAGGTACTAGAAAAATGGAGAGTATAAACCCAAACCAAGATTACCACAGGACCATCACAGAAAAAAAAAACAACAAAACACACTGACACCAAAAGCCTATAAAAATCTCTAGTTTAAGGAATATTAGGAATAGCAGAAGGCATCACACATCAGCAGAGAGCTAGCTGAAAATTTATTGCAAATTGAGGCAAAAGTAGGACTTGCAGAGGTGCACAGCAGTGATCTTCAGCTCACACTAGGAAAAACACGCCCATTTTTTCTTTTTGGAAGCCCCAGATCTAACACCGTGCTTGAGAGAACAGCTCAGCCACAGCCACACCTGACCATCGGCCAGAAAAGGCTGCTTAAGCACAGTTGTTAGAGAAAAGACAGACACAGCGGGAACAAGGAAAGGCTGCTAGTAAAGCAGGTCAGGGGAAGGGATAAGAGAGTCATATCTATGTAAAGATCTGACAAGAACTATTATTAATAATTTCCCTCTATAAGATAACACATAAATCTCTACAGTAGCAACTGCAGACCTAATAAATAGTAAAGAATATGAGGGAAGGAAGGCTTGTAGAGAAAGACAACATCTTTTATTAGAACAGCTGAAGAAAGAAGGAAAGTAGAAGGAAAACCTTTTGGATTTAGAATCCCTCCAGTTTTACACATCAGACCCTGAAGAAGATCATTCACCACCCTGTAACACCCTCCTGCACGCAGAATGCAGACTCTGGCCTCTCTGTCTGACCATTGTAGGGTTGTGAAAATACCTCAGAAACAGAAGTTTTGAGGACCAAACTAGTATTCTTCCCACCCCTTCCCCCAATGTTTGCTAATCTCAATGGGAGCTGAAAGCATTTGGCTCGATGTGAAGCAAAAAAATAGATAAATATTTTAGATGACAGACACAATTAATAGAAAGAAATTAATGAGCTGCCTTTTAGTGAAATGAGATCAACGTGGAAATAAAAATGAAAACACATGAAATGGATCCTTGGAGGTTAACTAGAGAAAGAAGCTAATCACACAGCACTAGAGTTTCTAAAAGTAAGAGTCACTGCTGTGCATTGGAAAGAACAAAGACGAGCTGAGCTTCGCAGTGCCAGTCTATCCATCCTCTGCTGTGCAGGACTGGCGTCACAGTTGGAAGCCACGCTGAGGAACTGCTCCCACTTTCTTAAGATAGCATTTCCATTTTGTGCCTCAGTAGAAGCACTTCTCCCCACTCCTACTCTCCCTGTGCTAACACGTACCTGCTGGAACAACAAGTCCTGTTATTTATCATTGACCATACATGGCATTTTTTATCCTAAGCTTGTTTTATATGTCATTTATTTTGACTTGATAGGTCAGCCCACTACATCATTTGTATCATCCAGTCCAGGAATTTTATTCATACTTTGTGCACCGCTTGGCTTTGTACCGTGCACCACAACCGCAAAAGATCCACAGCTTTCTCTCCTGCCCACCCCTGGAGCCCTGAGTGACATCTGCCACCAAGAAGGCCTGGCAATCCACTGCAACGACGAGAACTCCCCCATGCTAGAGCAGGAACAACAGGTCCCTTCCCCCTTGCTGTCAACATCACAGAGCTATAAACAACACTGTACATTGCTCGGTAACAGGAAGGTGTCAGGGCGAGGAGGATGCCCACCGAGACCCTGCTGAGTGCCAGGCCCTGCACTGGGCCACGGCAGAGGCTCTCCGAGGACGCGGTCCCAGCCGGCACTGCAGCATTTTCACCAGAAGGAGAAGTGTACAAGACCCCAGGAGCGGGTCAGGGCCCCGCTCGCCGCTTCCCACACGCCAGGGTCCCCTGGAGCCACGGGGGCCGTGCGAGGCTGCACCCGCGCCCTCCCGCGGGCCTGTCCACGCCACAGCGGCGGTAGCCGCGGCCCCGCCCGCTGACCCGCGGCCCCGGCCGGA
>Ga0065711_1037063_pt1 | contig 20234 bp, 4 predicted proteins | sample Hoacrofraction12_FD_59098 | JGI IMG/M metagenome (GOLD analysis project Ga0065711, IMG submission 59098) | Hoatzin crop microbial communities from Cojedes, Venezuela - Epithelial fraction 12 v2 (version 2) | ecosystem: Host-associated > Birds > Digestive system > Esophagus > Crop | place... | reverse complement strand
GGGGGGGGGGCAGCGCGGCGGGAACTCACTCGCGGCTCGGGAGGGGAGAGCAGCGGTGCGGTCCGAGAGAGCGGTTCTGTTCTGCGGGTTTGTTCTGTGTAATCCCATTTTCTGTATCGTTGTTGTTGCTACTCCCTTTGTTTGCTGTTCTGTTAAACTGGCCTTATCCCGACCCACCGGTTTCTGCCTGTTTATTTCCCTTCTCCTCCGCACCCCGGCGGGGGGTGCAAGGGGTGTGTGTGTGTCAGGAATTGCTTTTGAGCAGCCTGACAGCCAGACTGATCACTTTGCTTTTCTACTATGTGGCACAACCAGTACCTATAGCTCAGCCTTTTCCTTTATAACAGGGAGATTGCCTTATCTGTCTTTCAATTCACTTTGTCACTATAAATCATCTGAAAGTCGTCAAGTCTGCCTCTGTCAAATGTCAACCAGTAAATAAATTGAGCAATTTCAATTTCTTCAATAGTTTGTCCCCTCTCCACAGGTACATCTGTTATTTATTGCCATACCCTTGCACCAATAGAACAAGCACAGTATTCCACCTCCCCCACCCCATCTCAGAAATTTAAGTTCCAAAGCTTGCCCCAGCCCTGTCATGCTCTGACTCCTCCAGTATGAAACCTTGCCACATCAGCAATGAGACCTCAAACTCCACCACTATTGAGCTAGCTCTTCAGAACTCAGATCAGTGGCTTTTTCTGCTTGTGCTGCCTATCTTTATACACCTATCCTCCAGGGCAATCCTCTTCCAGGCCAATGCCTTATCTAACAAGGCTGGGACTCCTGAGTCCACAACAGCCCTGCAGATGGTCCTAGTACAGCATCCTTCCAGTTCAGCCCAGCTTACCCACTGTACAGGTGACAGGGAGCACAAACACAGCATACCCAACACCTTCAGACCTGCTTCCTTTTCATCTCTTTAGAGAATCGGGCTCAGAAAAATTCTTACTCCCTCCATGACTCCCAAACAGAGAAAACTAAAATAAAAGGTGGATGATGTTCTCCTAACGTTTGTTACCAGTACAAGCTGAGAACTGCTGAGTCAAACTACCCTAGTCTCCATTTTCACCATTCACTGTACTTTTTCAGTATCTTTCTTTTAAAAGGACTAAAGTATATCCTACCCTGATCATGTATACTGCAGACAGCTAAGAAAGGTACAGTCTTAACAGAAAACACTCCAGGCTCTCATCATCAACTGACCTGTACTAACAGAACATGTGTACGTGCTTGGCTTAATCCAGTTACGATACTAGATGTTCAGTTAATTAGCCTGAAGGCTTGCCGAAGCCAATGCACTTTGCAACTGTTGCACACTGGGAATGCACTGGCTGCTGTTTCAGGTCAGCTGCCAGGGCAATACCTCGATAATGGAACTACCTCTCAAGAAGCAAACGAGTAACCAGAAAAGGCTTAATACTGCATCACTGAACAAGGTTAGGAAATATTAGCAGCTTACCTTCTTGACAGTCATTGTGGCAAAATACAACTGGTGATGAAGTAGCTTCAAGCATAGCTCTAAAAAACAGCAACGTAGCATCTTGTAAGTAACAAATCACTAAGTTCAGTTCCACTTTCAAGCAAAGAATAGATTTTGCTGTAAAAATTTGAAGCACTATTAATTTCTAGGAAGACCCTATTTTCTCAGTTAGGAGCCCAAGATCAGGACAACGAAGCTGGACTTCACTGATCAGCAAGTCAGATCACCAACTGATTGTATTAGTTTGCAGTCAAATGAGACTCAGGTTGGTTACAGAACCAAAAACAATCCCCAACTTGTAAAGTAAAATGAATATAGGGTATTATACAGTACAATGTGTTTGAACAAGTATACAAATTCATACTGAAACTGTGCAAATTGGAAGACAGTGGTAGACAAAATAAGCCTACCTTAGATTTTTCATTTCCTGGGGGAGATTGTAACTGAGGAGTTTGCTCAGTTTTCTAGTTCTGGATTCTCTGGTAAATTGAATCCTCAGCACTTGATTTAGGTATCTGTTAAAAACAGAAACAATAGTACAGCATTTGTGACAATAAGTGTATTAGTCTTCCCCATACCAAGATACCATTTAAACTAAAATCAAGAAAGTTTAAAAAAAGTGTTAATGTTACTATTCAAGGTAATTTAAGTTCCCCATGTAACTATGAACCAGTGTGTGGGTACAGGGAGAGCTTGTGCTCTCAGGCATTCAGGAAGAATGATCTGCTTATGAAAATTACAACAGGTCACCTTTTTTCCATACTTTAAAGTATTTCGTAACTTACTTTTCCATTGTTCCAAAAAGCCACTTAGGTTCTTTATTAAATGGCATTTTCATGCCATGAAATCTAGCCATCTTCTCAGCTATTTCAGCAGATATGTCAGGTAAGCTTAGTTCTTCAGTACTTAGTTTCCTGCTCTGTAATAAAATACAGTATTTTTAAATACAGTTCATTGATTAATTACAGAAGTGTGATTAATTACAAACACTAGCATTAGTTTTTATATAGCATAAAATACTAGCATAGTAACTCAAGCAATACCCTTTTTTCATCCCAAATTAACTTACAAAATTGCTGTCTTTGGAAAAGCCGAGTTAGCTGGCCTAGCTAACTTAAAATTTAGTCAAATCTCTTCTAGATCAAGACCTGGGGAATATCACATCTCACACTAAAAATATCTTCAAAGCAGATTGAGTAGAAATATTTAAGAACATCAAAAGCATCTGCTTTTTTTGCTGTTAAAGGAAAGTGTTACTCCATAGCTTCCAATGCTGTTTGGTATCTAACAGGCTTTTTATCTTCACTTATTGGTCTCTGCTACAGCTGAAGGGTTTTTAGATACCTCATCCTGGCAACAGCTATAACTGGACTCTCCAACACTCACTGTAACTGTATCAAATTACAGCTAGCAATTACTACAGGTTGCGATGTATTCCATTCCCACATTTCTGGCTTTTCTGGGCAGTCCAGAGACCTTCTTGTCATGATCAATGAAAACAGCTACCAGCCCACTAACTAATAATGAACAGGACTTACAGGAATGAATTCCTCCAGTCGCCCTTGTGGAAAGATTCCATACAGCTTTGGGCCAAGTGCTCTCTCCGCAAGAATGGCAAACATAACACTTTCCAGAACCATAGTTTCTGCCCCCTACAAAAAAAATCAATCCACTAGTTGGTGCTTGCACAGAAATGAACTTAGGTGTGCACAATAGCTAAACTTCTACAAAGTGAGAAATTTTAGGGTTAGCTTTAAAAAAATGACTCAACATTTTACTAACCAACGTTTCTTGACTAGTAACAACTCACAGTTAGCATTGGAGCAATACAAATATTTTGCTTTCCAGTTTAAAGCTAGGGAGGAAATATTACTTAACAGGTACTGTTGGTGGGCCAGGTCAAAGGAAAACTGCAAAAACCAAAACACCTTCTCCTCCCTAACCTGTGGGACCTCTGCAGATTCATTTCCTGAAAGAGTTTATCCTACTGAAGCACAGCACAGGAACCATAAATATTATCCTTGGCTATTTTAACACACGTGGAACACTGCCTCACAAAAGGACATTTTAACTATGCAAGTGAATGAAGTGAACAACTGAACTAACCAATTTTTCATTTAGAAGAATGACTTTGGATTTGTTTCCCTTAAGCACATTTTAGGTCTTCCTTTTTTTTGTTTTCTTAGAGAGAGAATAATTTAAACTCTTGCTGAGGAGCATGTCCAAACATGCCTGAAGTTTCATGAACTTTTCTTCATGGTTTTCCCTACATCAGTAATCTCAGTCCGTAACAATCACAAGCAGACAGTTTTTTAATATGAATGTTTACAAACCAGAAATACTAAATGTCTCAAAAATACAGTTAAAATTACTGAAGTACACCTTTCTTGATGCATAAGATCAGCTGTAATACAGAAGTCACAGTATAAATTGCTACTTCTAGCAATTATTTCAGAATCCAGTTGTACTCAAATCCTAGAGGTATGCTAAGCCTCTGCCTGCTTTTCAGCAACTCATCTCAAAGTCTGACCCATGACACTTAAAACCATAAGAATTAAGAGGACAAAATTAAGAAAGCTCTCAGATATGTTGGACTACAGAGCCTTTTGCGTTACTGCAGTCACTGTAGTCTCAGACAGTAAATAACTTTCTACACAAATTCCACTCCTGAGTACACTCCAGGGAGTTCCGTTGATAAATTATTTTTATTACTGGCCCACATTTTATTATTCTAGCATCTTCTCAAGAAATTCTAGCATTTCATATTGAAGTGTAGGAAAGACTCATAACTATGTTCTAAAGCATTAACCTCAATAAAAAGTAAAAGAGTCAACAAGAATATAAATTGAGAATTTAAGACGATTTGCATATGGATGTATTGCATCCACATCCTCCATCATTTTTCCATCTCAACTCCTCAAAGCAGAACTAATGCACCAAAATTATGTACTTTTAATCATTTCATGTGCCCTCACCACCACAGATCTGAACTTTTCAGTTCAGTTCCTAAGTCTAACGTCAAGCACCAGAAAGCAACTTAGATACAGGTTACTGAATGTCTGCTCCAGTATTAGTTAATATTAAATTTGTCTGTGCCCGGTACAACACCAGGGTGTTTTACCTGTTGGCTGTTCCCATTAAGATGTCAGTTCCTTCTTTTCACATCTAACTAAAAACCAACTCATGATACCTGGATAACAGCAAATGCCAAAGAAAAGAAACAATATCCTACACATAACCAAAATTACTCATTTGTCCTTAATCTCTAAAAATATCCTACCAATGTGATCCATTTTCCACCGACCATGAGGAAAAACCTGGGGTTTTTTTTTCCTGATTTCACCCTTTTAAGATTCCTCAAGCTCACCTACTTGATAGTTTTATCCCAAGAAATTTCAAAGAAAATTTAGGATCCATTAACAAAAGTAAGCTCCAGAATGGTTTACAATCATAGTTCTTTCTATAGTCCACTTACAGATAAAAACTTGAAGTTGTGTTTTCTTAACAGAGCTTAAAGGGAGCATAGTTTTCCGCATACCACATGCCTGTTCTTCATTAAGATGTCTCTTAATGCATCAGAAGTGACAACCAGAAATACTGAAATTTCCAATTACCCAACAGTGCACTTCTGGGTTACTTCTGCCACATGTCTGCCTAGCCATAGTCCTTTAAGACATGCTTGAAAATTCAGAACCTTCAGATAATCCACAACTACACAGTTGTAAATTTGTAAACTTCTGTGCCAGCAGTGTTAACAAGGATGGCTGCATCTTTCCATGAAAGATCTGCTTGAAGATTAAAAGTACAGACAAATATTACCTCAAAGCAGCAGTATAAGAATATTCAAGTTTGAAAGTTCTGGGGGAGCACCAAAAGAAGTTTCTCTACTGTAAGAGTCTCCACTCCATACGTTACTGTCGAGTATAGGTGCAAAAATAAACTACTAAAAGGACATTAGAAAATTCTATAGCATACTTCATACAGACACTGAACAAATCTAGGTACCCAACTCTTCAGTTAAATGGTCACCTGATGACTTTTTTAAAGGACCAAGCACTGTAGCTAAGTAAGTTATGTATCTCAATGCCTTCAAATACTTTGCGATGTACTTCGACTGCCAAGACAACCACCTGTTGGTTTAAGCTCTGAAGCTCTCAATTTTCATAGAATCATAGAATTATTTGGGTTGGAAGGGATCTTAAAGATCAACTAGTTCCAACCTCCCCTACCATGGGCAGCGACACCCTCCACCAGACTAGGTTGCTCAAAGCCCATCCAACCTGGCCTTGAACATGTCCAGGGATGGGGCATCCACAACACCTCTGGGCAACTTATTCCTCTCCAGCCTTCTTGTAGGCACCTGTCAGGAACTGAAAGGCCGCCATAAGGTCTCCCTGGAGCCTTCTCTTCCTTCTGCAGGCTGAACAGTCCCACCTCTCTCAGCCTGTCCGCAGAGGAGAGGTGTTCCAGCCATCATTTTCATGAACCTCCTCTGGACCTGATCCAATTAGGTCCATGTCTTTCCTGTGCTGAGGGCTCCAGAGCTGGACGCAGGACTCCAGGTGGGCTCTCACCAGAGCGAAGCTGAGGGGCAGAATCGCCTCCCTGAGCCTGCTGGCCACACTGCTTTTGATGCAGCCCAGTACACATTGCAAAGTCATGTTGAGCTTCTCATCAACCAGCACACCCAAGTCCTCCTCCTCAAACCTGCTCTCAATTAATTCTTTGCCCAACCTGTAACTGTGCTTGGGATTGCACTGACCCATGTGCAGAACCTTGCACTTGGCCTTGCTGAACCTCATGAGGTTCGCATAGGCCCACCTCTCAAGCCTGTCAAGGTCCCTCTGGATGGCATCCCTTCCCTCCAGCACATCAACCACATCACTCAGCTTGGTGTTGTCAGCAAACTTGCTGAGGGTGCACTCAATCCCACTGTCCATGTCACCAAAGACGTTAAAACAGCACCAGTCCCAGTACTGACCCCTGAGGAATGACACTGGTCTCCACTTGGACATCAAGCCATTGACTGCAACTCTTTGAGTGCGACCACCCAGCCAATTCCTTATCCACAGAGTGCTCCAGCCATTGAATCCATGTTTCTCCAATTTAGAGACGAGGACGCCATGCAGGACAGTGTCAAACGCTTTGCTCAAGTACAGATAGATGACATCAGTTGCTCTTCCCTTACCCACCAATGCAGTAACCCCGTCATAAAAGGCCACCAAATTTCTCAGGCACGATTCACCCTTAGTGAAGCCATGTTGGCTGTCATCAGTCACCTCCTTATTTTCCATGTGCCTTAGCATAGTTTTCAGGAGGATCTCCTCCATGGTCTTGCTGGGCACAGAGGTGAGACTCACTGGTCTGTAGTTTCCCAAGTCTTTCTTTTTGCTGTTTTTAAAAATGGGGGCTATGTTTCCCTTTTTCCAGTCAGTGGGAACTTCACTGGACTGCCACAACTGCTCAAATATGATTTATAGTGGCTTAGCAATTTCATCCACCAGCTGCCTAAGGACCCGCAGATGCTCTTCTCCTACAGTGGGCAGTTCTTCATGCTCCCAGTCCCTGCCTTTGCCTTCTGTGACTTAGACAGTGTGGCTGAAGCACCGGCCAGTGAAGACTGAGGCGAAGAAGTCATTGAGTACCTCAGCCTTCTCCATATCCCAGGAAACCAGGTCTCCTGTTTCCTTTCAGAGAGGGCCCACATTTTCCCTAGCCTTCCTTTTATCACCAATGTACCTATAGAAGCTTTTCTTGTTGCCCTTGACATCCATGGCCAGACTGATGTTAATTAGTTTCAAACAGGTGTAAACATTTAAAACAAGCTTCTGGAGATTTGACCACTCACACTTTTAAACGAATACTTCATTTCAAACCTAAGAATTATGAACACTCTTTACAAGTTTTCCAGTAGGCAACTACCATTCAGCCAAGGACAGATCAAAAGCCTTTCCATACTTCAGTTGGAACTGAAGCTTCCTTTATTCTTGCTTCAACAAAAAGCTCACTACAGAATACATGAAAAAGTAATATTTTGAGGAAAATTACCCCCAAGTATAGCAAAACCAAGGTAAAACATAGGCAATCCCTGTTAAAAGGCCTTATGAACTGACATAAGACTATTCCATGTCTAGTCACAGTTGTCAAACACCAGGCAGCTCTGAACAGCTACAATGCTTTTGCTAGTGATCCAGAACATTTTGGGATAACCCAGAGGTTTTTCAAAGGACAACATTAACTCGTCTGATCAAACCTACCTACAATTTTTACCTAGACTCAAGAAAAATAAGAAATCCATCCTGACAGGAATTCTTCTACACTGATCCAACAGTGAAGTTCCAGCGCTATGAGTTTAATATTGGAAAACAATAACCTACCAGTATAAAATGACTATTTTCAGGCAACAAACACAGACAGTTCTGAAGTTCAAAGCCTTGCTTCCTGTACTGCAAAACTTCTGTGAGCTGCTGGCACCAGGGTGCGGCATGTTTGGATTTTTGTTTTCTTCTGTAGTTTTAGGAACTTTTTTTACTGAATTGGGGCAGGGGAGAAATCAAGCCACCTCCATTTTTTATCTCAAACTAGTACATTTTTCAGTTCAATCTTGGTGCAACTGACTGGAGTTGTTCCAGTAAACTTCACAGAAAGTTCAACAAAACTTCAAAAGTCATTCAACAACAAAAATTTTAAAACCAGTTTCAATCACTAGAAAAAAAACAAATGTTCAAGCTGCTTCAGATGGCATTCCCAGAAGGCAGGAAATACATGGGGAGAAAAGCAGCACTTATCAAACCAGTAAAATGTACTTCTCCCTAATCACTGCCAAAACCATTACAGGGCTGCAAAATGATAGGCCATAACACACAAAGCATCTGTCTAACATGCTGCAAATATTATCCCTTACTGATAAAAATACTGCCAGGGTAGAAATCTAAATTACCAAATGCTGTTCAGATGACTTTATGAAAAATTACACTCAGCTAAACATTATGCTGCATGAGCAGAAATGGTTGCGAATGCAAGAACTTTCAAGTTTGCAGAACACAGATGATCCAAGCACAATGCTAATCAGAAAAACTTAATGTTCAAACTTCATGTTCAACAGGAAGTTCTCTCCATCTCCACATATTTTCCTCAGAAGAGTTCATCAATGTACTGCAAAATAGGGATTACGTAAAGCAGACTACTGATCTTCCTCTACTAAACAAAGAAGAGCCTAGTATTAGAAATAACAGTACTGATATCAATGTTAGAAATGGTAAGAAACCATTTAGATAGAACTGGGGAGATGTTTCTTGTTCATGTGGAATGCTTAAATCTTTCCAAACTATGTACAGACACTCACATCTATGTTACTTCTATGAGCAAATACATTTTATTTCTTCATGACTATACGGTTTCCAGCCCAGACACCACGTGGAGTAACTACTGGTGTAGAACAAGCAGGACCATCTGTGAAAGTTCTGAGAAATGAGCAAATTTAATTACTCACCTGCAGGTCATTTTCCTTCTGAGACTGTACAGACTCTCCTTTATTACAGGACCTCTATGAATGAGAAAAAGCAAACACAATAAGAAGGTGAAATTCAACATGATTAACATGCAACCACCAGAACAAAGGGAGTAGAAGTGCCAGCTACAATTAACTAGATGTCTCAACACTGTCTTGATCTGTGACAGCTACAGCACTAGTACCCATCTGACCTCTGACCACCACACTATTTCAACAATTTCAAAATCTTTCAAAAGGATGTGCCACTGAGACCAGACTACTGTAAAAAGCCCAAGAGCTGATTTTCAGGTATGTTTTTACTGTTTCACAGTATTTCAAAACAAGATTTCAATGTATCACAAGCTTAGAGGAATATTTTTAATTAAGAGAAAATTAAGTCCCTCTGCATGACATCTGGGATGATAGTCGTCTTGCAGCTAAAGCACTTGAGATGCATTACAGAGATTATATAAAAGCCTTATAAGGACTATTAGAAGAGGCATGTTATGAAGCTTGTAAAGCACTTGCTTTTTTATTTTCCAAATTTCTTGTGACTAGAACCTCCTTATTTACAGTATGCTATCTAGGCTATATGTACAATGTACCACTGGCTGTGCAAATCCAAGATTTTTCTTCACATGAACTGCCTATGTAAGCTAAAGATGTCTCAGTAAGAACTGCAATATACTAGCAAATCTTTAACGAATTCCATGCATAATATATTGTGCTAGGATTGTTAACAGTCATTATAAAGCAGTTTCAGAGTATCAGACTATACCCTCAGAAACTGAACCCTCAATGGCACATGCTTTTAATAGAGCTGCACATTTAAAATTCAAGATGGAATAAAAACCTTGTCCTTTAATGGGCTTGAAGGTAAGGAGAAGAGAAAGCAAATATTTACTTAGAATTAATGACAGTTTGTGGTTGCTATTTATGTTGCAACTCCACCATTGCCTGTTTAAACCAGATTAGCTTTAGAGGCCCATAAAGGTAGCCTGCATCTCCACCTTCTGAACAAAAACATTTGATTCATAGAACCGTGTGCATACCTTCCTGTTCCAAAGCTCTAACATGTCCAAAACAAGGGTGGAAATATGAACTTAATGGTATACAGTTAAGCAACACCAGCTGCCTTAAGTACAATACAAGAGGCTAATTATTTACACAAGCTATGCAGTTACAGTATTTCAGAAGCTATAGAAAAAGTATAGTTAATATGAATCAATGGTCTTTCAGCAAGTAATTCCCATTCCACTAACATAATAAGTTTAAAACAAGACAATATGGAAATTGCTATTAGTTTATATTCCTTTCAAGGAAAATAATACAGTCAAAACATATTCAATAAAGCTACATGCATAACTACTCAGTAGTATTAAAGTCATTTACAGAGGGCATCTCTGAACAAGCATGTCCTACATCAATACCACTCTTGCATCTTACAGATTTTTCTTGAAGAGTCAGAAAGTTACTCACCATCCAGGAGTCTTTCCTGATTAATGGTGCTCTCAGAATGGTTCAGTTCATCAGAAGGTAAGCAGATTAGGCTTTTCCCTAGAACCTGAACTGGCATCTACTTTCCAGAAGTCATACTGTATAAAGAACTAGCCAGTTCTAAGAGTCCACCTCAAATTAGTGTTGGAGATACCCTAATCGCATCTGCTGTGCCATTAGAAAGAGACAATTAGGGATACGTACTGCAGAGTCATCAGAAAAGGAGACTTCTGCATCATCCCTTCCTCTTTTCTGTTCCCTCAGCATGGAGCATTAGTGTCCAGAGGAGAATGAATACAAAGTAATGAATGGGAGCTTGGAGAGGATCAGTCTTCATAAGTGGCCATGTACTCAGCCTAGAATTAGGAAACTCTCCAGTACATGAGGTCAAGGAGAATAAAGTAAGCAGGATGCAATTTTATGTAACAAAAGTTTAAGAATTTCACTCTAATACAGATGTTAAAGTGGTAGGATTTGATTGTTTTCTGACTGCACAATGAGAACTGTGGTTCAAAGTGAAACATCTCATACCACGAGGTATTTGAACTACATGTTTAACTCATGTGGTTTTGGCTAAAGCAATCAAAACTTCAGTTTTTCCACAAACTCTAATAGCTCACTTCAATTTATGTCCAATTCTGGGAGCTATTTACTTCAACAGCAATAAGGAGATTTTAATTATCCAAATATGACTGAATAACTCCTGGAGGTTTTTAATTACTCTGTCTAAATGGAAATATTAACTAGAAATGAACATGTGTTCTACATCTTTAAGATTTCTTTAAATATTTGTTCAGTTCTTGCTTTATTGTGGGAAGGTTTATTCTCAAAGCAGATTAAGAAAACTCCCTACAATTTTAGTAAGGGAGGACAGCTATATGCAAAGAGACAACAGAAGTTGTTATAGATTATACTTTGTGACCATGTAAATTGATTTTAAGGCAGGAAGTTTCAGGTATAAGATGAAAGTCCTAGAATGGGAGACATTCAACACTATCTGATCTGCGATCAGAAGATGACCAGTGTTTACGCATCTGGCAGTTTGACACAGAAAATTGAGTTCTTCATTATTTTCTTCTTAATGCCCCAAATTTATTTCTCTTGTAGCTGGCAGATGAGCTCTGTATCAAAAATCTCAGGTGATGCTTGGCAGGAGAATTCTGTACAGAGAAGGAACTTAGAATTTTTTTTTTCCCCCAAGTAACTCTTAGCTCTGCCCACAAATTTAAATATTACATTACAACTCCATTTTTCTGAGTTTACTCATCTTCAGTAGTTTAAGATTTCAAAATACTGCAATACTTTGATTTAGACAAATCCATAGGAATTCAAATCCCAAGGAATTACAACATTAGAAGGAACTGACTGAGAGGTTAGAGGCAACCTATGCAGGGGAAACTTTTCTTAATTCTAGAAGCTGTTGGAAGCCATTGATTCGAACTTCAGGGTATGGGAACACAAACAGTTTTAGATTCAACAATAACAATATCTTCCTCTCAGAATCTGCTGTTGATCACTGATCCCTCCCAGACCTGAAGGAACTGATACTGATTTGCTGAAGTCCTAGAATCTAGCACATGAAGAATGCCCAGTTCAAGCCCTACAAAAGCCACAAAAAACAACTCTAATCCTCTTCACTTCAAGTTACCATTCTCTCATGAGGGAGCAGAGGAAAGGAAGGGGCAGTACTTTGATACTTTGTTATGGCTGTAAACATTCAGATGCACAAGACAGTAGCTGGTGCTACTTAAGCCTTATTTTTAAACAATGAAATCCAGTACTAAAGAAAATGAAAGCTGTAGAGAATGCTCCAACTTCAGAGATCTCATACTATACCGTGAATCGTGTCTGTCACCTGGAAACCAGAGTGCTCTAGGCACGATCGCATGGGCAAGCCTGCAGCAGAGAACACATGCATATACAACTAAAGTGGTACATTACCCCCAGAATACCCTTAACTCCACCCAACACAAATATATCCCCGTAAGAGGTGCTTGGTTTCTTTCAAGCCGTCTGCCAGTGCCAGGGATTTGTAGTTACTCCATGCTACAAACAGACATGGACACCAACAACCACAGAAGACGTTGATAATTACAGTTACACAGCAGTCTGCATTTTATTTAGTTACAAAAAATAAAAGGCAGCAAGGCAGGTATGGAAAAAGATTTACCACAGAACTGTGGCAACCATTTATACTTAGTTTGCATCTGCTCACACAGAAATTGAGATACCAGAGATGAACATTAGGTACACTGATTTGGTTTTCCTCATTGATATACAAGATTTTGTTTTGGCTGTTGCAAAGTAACAGAGCCCCAATGAATCCGAGTTCAAGGTTCTTTTGACATGTGTAAAAGAATGGGAATCAATCCCCAAGTTACCTTTTGATAGGCAAACTTCAAAGAAATTCACCTTAATTTAAGCTTCTTTTTTTGTTGATGCTAGCTTATGTTGAAATCCTAACAGTATTTCTAAGATGTGGGAAATTTTGGTCGTTCTGAATTTAAGTAGAAACACTACAGTGATCTGCATATGAAATCCAGTCTTAAAGTCTGGACATTAAATTGCATATTGTTGGAGAACCTTTTGTTTCAGTTGTTTTATCAATGATATAGCCAATAATTAAGGACATTTTGTCATGAGGAAGTTTTACTTTCAATGCTCCCCTTCAAATTTAGCAACTAAGCTGGAGCAAGAGTAAGTGAAGCAGAGTAAGACACTTCCCTTCTTTCAACGTAGAACATATCTGCATTGTGCCTCAAACATTTGGGTTTTAATGTGGTTAGTACTTTAACCTGTCACAAGCACAAATACTTGTCTTAAAAAAAAGTTCTGCTCAAGGATATACTCAAGAGACGTCCTTGATTTTTAAACATCCATGCCAGTGCGACCATTCATAATAATGGCCGAACCAGCTCTGTTCGTTTCCCCCCCAACTCCCCCCAAAATAGTCATGCACACAAAAAATTGGCTTAAACATATCAGCTATGACAGAAGAAGGCACAGAACCTTCCCTGTGTGGCAGCTTTAGCCAACTGGCATGGTTTGTATTGGATGAGTTTCATGTACTGACATTTGTGTCTTCCAAGATTCATAATAAGCAAACTGGGGTTATTTTCAAACTGCAAAAAAGGTTCCTTTAAAAGGTGGCTCGAAGAATTATGGTGCCAGTATCATTCATTCTTAAGTTAGTATTGGGTATCTATTTTTCACTACTATTCAATATTTTAAGTTAAACTTGTCTTCTGTATGTACAACAATTTGGTGCAGATTTCTATAGACCTATAGTATTTACAGTAAAGGAATAACAAAAGCTGATATTATCACTGTTTTGTGCTCCAATTTCAACAGAAAGTAAAATGGACAAGAGTTAAAACATGCTACAAAGGCTCAAGCAAACAAGTGGTAACTACTAATACCCAGTGGCAGTTAAGTCATTGAGAATTAAGTCATGATTTTAGAATAAGGTCTCAAAACTGAACTTACATCAGCAGTGCCCCTTAATTTCTATAGGGCTTTAAACTTAAGCAACATTATAAAAAATATCAGATTACTCTCTCAACAGACTTGTCATAAGATTCTGCTTATGCCACCCAGAAATCGGTAAGAATCCTAAGTGAGGTTTTCAAAATACCCCAATAAAACAGTTTGCTTATATTTTAACTTGCACTTAAGGTAGAGGGGCTGGAAGAGACAAATGTTTGTCGACAAAAATTGTGAACCTCAATGCAATCTGAAAGTTTTACCTTGGGACTCTCTCTGCTTACTTAACCTTTAGTGAACTGCACCAACAAGAGCAGTCATTTCACTGCCACTACGGAAATAAAGGAAGTTAGACATCTCAAAAGATCCTTCAACACCAAGAGTACAAAGGTTAGAAAGTTATGAACACGCTTTCAATCTTGAAACCAAATTAGTTCTGATTTTAGAGCCCAGAATTTATTTTGATTTCTTCAGTGGACAAGGGCACAGAAAAGGCACATAAAAAAAACCTGAGGGAAGAGGAAGGCAATTAAATTCTAGTCTCTACTTTTCCTTTGAAATAAGGGAAAGGCCACATTTCTTCACAGCTCTTGGGCAACAAAAGTTCTACCACTACAGAAGTTTTACAGCCCATGTTCCTACTCAAGGCTCCTACATATTAAGTCAGCATTACATTAAAGCCATTAATAATTCTGAAAAAAATTCTCAGCATCAACTCTAGGAGTTATTTCGAAAACAAAGTTTCAAAAGCAAAAGCTTTGCTTTTGGTTTCTCTTCAAGCTTAAATAGTCTTTCCTTTAGTTTAACTAATGAACTTCTGCACACTTCTCTTGTTCAACAGTTTAACTTTCCACACACACATACAGTGGTGTAGCCCGGTGTTTCATGCTGTTTCAAGCCACTGTAATCTTTTACATATTTCTGGTAAAGTTTGCTACCATGGGAAAGTTAATACCTCACATCGTATAATAAAAGAACACATTAAAGCCAGTTAAGTGACACTATCCAATGAGATTTTTAATAGTAAGTTTGGTCAAGTCAGCAGAAGCAGGAAGAATGGGCTGAAATTTCAGGAACAGTCAATCTCCTGCAGATATTTGATCAGTTATTCAAGCAAGTGACTGAGTACTGGAAAAATATCAAATTAGTGGATTATAAAACCAGATTGTCCAAGTCAAATAGAAACAAATACAAACACCCAAATGTAATTTTATGAAGATGCAATTTTTCATAAGCTTAAACACGTTATGAGTATTTATTTACAATATAATCAAGTGTCCAGCAGAGTTGGGCAAGAGAAGATCTGCTGTATAGTCCTACTGTAACTGTCTGTGGGCTTTGGAAGAGAACATCTTTGCAAAATATTCTTGATTTTAAACCTTACTATTTGAAACAGATTTGCCAACCACTTCTCTTAAGAAGTGCTTCTCTTAATTTCAATGCTATTTACATTTTACTAACCAAATAAAAGAAAAGTAACATTAGAAGTTTGACAAACATCTGGTTCAGATTGCCAGCTATGAGGCGTATCACACATTTAGGAAAGCATGTTTTGGAATGAGATGGCTGTACGGTATCAATGTTTGTGCTTCATTTTTATTCTAACGCTATAGATCACATTTTCCAGCAACGCAATTACCCATGAGATCTCTAACAAAATGCTTGAGCACTGTACAAGTTTGACAAAACATTCAACTTTAATCTCCAGGATTCGTAAGTGCTACCAATATGAAAATTAAGTGGTTTAGTCTCTTGCAATCTTGGTAGTTATGCCAAAGTCCTACATACTGTACAGAAACAAACTTTAACTTTACTGGAACATGACAATCCAAACTTAACACCATAAACAAAACATTACTGATGAAACAGACATCATATGAGCCTTCAGCTGATACACGCCAGTCAGGATCTGTATAGAAAGCAGCGTAAGTTGTAGACAATAACAAGCTACAAAGAAAACTGCTTCAAGCTAGCAATCTACCCCACTAACACTAAAACACATTCCCAAAAGGTTAAACCAGCACACACTTGCAGTGTGTCACAATGAAAATCTCCAAACATACCACAATTAAGCTACAGAAACCCTCCCACTCCCAAAGCACTCTATGTACTCACCATCTGCAGGATTGCACCATATAAACGCAGGAGAACTTTCCGTGGTTCATCTGCAACTGTCTCAACAGCATCAGGTAGTGAGCACTGAAACAGCATGTTGCTGAGGCCACCTCTACCAACAGAAAGGTAAGTTTATCAGCTAACTTGGATGAGCATACATATTTCCTTTTCTACAAATTAGAGGCACACTACTCATCCTTTTAGGATGGTTAACTGATAAGCTCTAACATGAGAAAATTTTCCAGCAGTACCAATCACTCATAAGGCTTCAACAGAAAGTTTAGCAGATTCATGCTTCTTACTGTACAGTTCACCATTAAGATCTATTGATACAAATTACAGCTCAGGCTACGAACAAACTGATGTAAAACACAACAGGCAACTAAGAAAGATGTTGACCTCTGCTGACAATTATTTTCGGGACTTCTAGAAATTGATGCTGCTGTCTTGTCAGATGTACTTGGCCACACAAACAAGCAAGACGACAGCAGAATAAGCTTAAAATCACAGAGCGAGTATAAAACCCTTAGTTTGAATTAAGAGCTGGTATCACTGGGATGGTAGCTACAAAGATTTAACCTGAATACCAGTGCTACAGCATCACTGATGAAAGTCATACTTTTGCTATCACATTCTTAGGGACTCATTTTCAATTTTGAAATTTACAATTAAAGCAGTTGTTTATTTTAATGAAATTGCTTGTGTATTTGGCAAAACTGAAGTCACCCTCAGAAACTTAACAGGTAAGACATGAACTAGGGAGTCCTGTGCTTCAGTCATTCAGGGGTTATACAAGCATGCTAGCTTTTCATAGAATTACTGTTTTATAACAGTATTCTTACAGGAAAAAGTGACAACGTGTTTTCTACAGGTTTATCAAGCTAGATGGATAGGAGATTAGAGAAGCTAAGTTTCTTGATTTCTAGTAGCCCATTAAGAACACCAGTCTATTCAGCCCACATTTTCTTTACCACATTGTCTTTCTGCATCCTCTTCATTATCAATATATTCATTAACAAGTTTTCACATTTCCCTTCTGCAATAGATGTTCCTCTACTATAAGGGGGAAAGTACTGAAATTTCTGGTTTTTTTGAGAAACAGAAATGCAAACCAGCTCTACTGAAAAAAATTGTCTGCCTCACCATTAAAGAAAGAACTTTTCAAAACCAGATACAATCTAAATGTAGCAGGTAGCAGTAAAGGAATGAGGTAGCACAGATTTAAAAAAGTAAGTAATTTTACTTGTGGCATGCTACAGAACTTACTGCAGGAACCCTAGAATGTAAATAATAGTACCTCTGTCATGTTGCGATTTCCTTCAAAGTAATGCAGTTTTTCGTAACACCCAAAGTGTAAGTATTTAATATTACCTTGTAGTGAGCTTTGACTCCAGGAATCCATGGCAGATCCAAAATGTGATGACTAAAATGCAGTTCTTAGTCCTAACCTGACACTCAGTGCTTTTTCAAGTATTTTTCTGGGTTCTCTTACAATGCAGTGGGGGAAGCACTACAGACTTTCTGGAGGAAAAGGCTACCCAGAAGTAGGTGACCTGTATGTATTTACTGGAGCTGATACAGAGAAGAAGGGCTGGCCAACATATTCAAAGCCAACAACTGAGAAGCAAGAATGAAATCTCAAGAAAATAGGCTAAAAAACTGCACAATATGCTTAAGAAAGAGGACAGAAGAGAACCAGGTGGCTTGGCAGGCATCCAAAAAACGATGTTTAGAGACAAGAGGTATGAAGTAACTTTGAACCATGAAGGTAAACAGGTAGAAAAAGCAGAAAAGGTATCAAACGAAAAGCAAAGCCAGACTATTCAGATGCCATCAGAATATTGGTTAGTTGTGCCAACTACTTTTCTGGCTTCATTTAAACTGTGCTAGACAGTTTTTCTTGAAAAAAAAAATTGCTACCTTTTCTAAGCCCCTGATATAGATTTTGATGAAACTATCAATATTTAAATAGAAGAACTAACCACACTGAAACCCACTTTACAAAAAATACTGGACTAGGGCTCAAAAACCTGTACAACTATGTTACTTATTTAAATACAAGATCAGCCTTCATACAGTGCACGAAAGCCCAGAAATTATTCTTTTTTATACCTCTCAAACAGAACTGTCTTACTGAGGCCAAACTCCATTAAACAGCAGTTTCACTATAGTTTTATGCAGTTCAGACATCTGTAGACTCAGCAGCTTATCTAAGGGTCAAAAGGGCACACCTCACTCTTACACAGATAAAGCTACCAGTTAGTCTACTGTTACAAATTACTTAAAGGTAAACCCTTCCAAAAGGGTCACCTATTTTCAAAGCTTTCCACAGCCTTCCCCAAATCACAGCCTCAGCAGTTAGATCTGCTTATATACTTGCATTCTGATCAGATGCAAATCTATTTCTCTGCTCTAATAAGGACTGGATCCCACCATCCTGATACCAAGTACCTAACAGTGGTTCATGAACATGATTTGCACTGATGCAGTCAAAATGGCAATACTGACACAGTAGTGAATGCACACTGAGTGCTGACTTTTGTGAAACTAGAATCAGCAAACCAACATGATTTTGCGTTCTCTGTAAATACAAGTGGTGAAAAGACTTTTACCAAAATAAATGCAACTGCTAATTAGCATGGTTTTACACTGTCTTCAATTTCAGCCCATCCTCTCTTCATACCAATTCAGAAACCACCCAAGCCATTTTGAAGTGGTATTTCAGAGGAGAAGTTTCCACAAAATGCAAGAACAACTGCACTAAAACCTAAGGCTTTAGAAAATAAGGACCAAAGTCAGCAGTACACACTAATAAGGATGAAAACAGAATTAAGCACGACAGATTACAGACATATTACCAGATAAGTTTACTGTCTATGAAAAGTATTGGTCTTCTAAAAATTCTCTCCCTTTATAAACTTATTGTGATCATGTCAAGTGAGCAGAAATTATCTAAAAATACAAATACTATCTGCACTAGCTTTCAATAAGTCGCTCATTTTTACTAATGCTTTTAAAATAGATTTGGAAACAAGCATGATGGGTTTTGATTATACTTTCATATATCAGAGCTTTGTCAACAGTTTATGCTCTCTTAGCTAACTGGGGGTAGATTTGCATGTATTTCGTGTAACAACAAAAGTGGAAACACTAGGAAAGCAAACTCGGGACTCACGGGGACAAACTGACAATATCCTTTGAAACTTTATGCGACTCTGCAGTTGATCAGGTAGAATTATCAAGCACTAAGGCACACTAGACAAGCAGTCTGTAAAAGTGAAGCTCTGAACTAACACCGATTTAACTGGTATACAGGACTGGTACAAAAAAAAAAGACTAACTCCACAAAGAAGGCAAGGATCTCACACACATCACATACGGCTTCTAGAACATCCCCAATTCACATATTTCTGCTGCCAAAAACAAGTCTCCTGCACGCTGCCGACATGCTGAGTCACAAGCACTTGTCACTATATATGCTAAAGGATGATTCACATCATCGATACACCGCATTTACCCGCTAACTTCTGAATTTCAGAACGGTCAAGGTCACGGCAAAAAGGGCACTTTTTTCTCAGGTGGGAGCTCCCAACTCGGTGCAGCGGTTCGCTTCCACCGTCACGGTCCGGTGCGTCTCCCCCGGCCCAGGGCCGCCGCGCTAGCCCCTCGCCTCACCGCCCTCCCCCGGGCGGGGGAAGCCGACGCACCGAACCCAGCCTCCCCCCCCCGCCCCCCGGGGCGAGCCTCCCCGCACCGAGGCTGGGGGTCCAGGCGGCCGTGCCCTGCCGCAACACCCCCACGCTGGTGTGCCGAGGCGGGGATGCCCGCGCCGTCCCAGCGGGAACCTGAAATGCGGGTGTGCGGTCGCTCCTTGCGAGGAAGTGAGCCCAGAAAAGCAAATTTGAGGATTTTAAAAAAAAAAAAAGAGTCAGCCCCTCATCTCCCGCACCTCCCACGTCAGGAAGCGGCCCCGCCCCATACCCTCCGCGCTGACCTGATGGGGCTGATGCGCAGCTGTTCCTCCCGCAGCCCCCGCCAGGCCCCAGGCAGGAACTCCTTACACCACAGATACGCCTTGCGCCGCGTTCGGGGGTCCAGCGGCGGCTCCTCCTCAGGCGGCGGCAGCAGCAGCGCGGCGGGAGGGGTGGTGACGCCCCCGCCTCT